>ENA-ORNY01000184-ORNY01000184.1-human-gut-metagenome-genome-assembly--contig:-NODE-184-length-49309-cov-11.248731_pt1 | contig 49309 bp, 49 predicted proteins | sample MGYA00242122_ERZ509036 | MGnify/ENA primary metagenome ERZ509036 (study PRJEB26280, sample SAMEA2338696) | human gut metagenome | biome: human gut; feature: human-associated habitat; material: faeces... | reverse complement strand
GAAAATGGGACCCGCACATTTATCTGGTTTCTTGTTATTCAGTTTTCAAGGTTCCGCTGTCTTGCGACAGCTTTTATAGTTTACATCATTTTTTCGATGATGTCAACTACTTTTTCAGGATTTTTTATTTCCGTCGCTCCCGAAGAGCTTGTAGGAAACATCCTGCAAAAAGGTTGCTGTCTCACGCAGCAAACGTATACTATCATTTCCAGACTGGCTTGTCAAGCCCTTTCCCGACGTTTTTTTAATGATACACACGGCCTGGTGGACTACTTATTCCGCGTCTCTTTCGCGCCTGGCGGGCACTGTACATTCCGCAAAAATCAGGGCTTTTCTTCTTCCCTGGACGGCTTCCCGGAGAGTCCCGGACAAGACGAAACCCGGACGGGACAGCTCCTGCGCTGCCCTGTCCGGGTCTTTTCCCCTTGCCGGCTTGTTTATTTTACCTTTTCTTCCGTTTTGCCGACCTGATACTTGAAGTTGTCGATCAACGGCCGCATATCCTCGCTGCCTTCGTTCTTGTCTTCCAGCAGGAGGGCCTGGAGGACGATGGCGCATTCCAGCCGTTTCCGCTGGATTTTGCAACCATATTCGTAGGGCTGCGAAATATCCCCGTTCACAAGGTCCGCATTGGCATGACAGCCGCCGCTGCAGAAGAAACGGGCCCAGCAGTCGCGGCACTTCGGCTTCGTCATGACGTGGGTATTGCGGAATTTCTGCACCAGATCCGGGCGAACGACCCCTGTGTCGAGGGTCCCCATCTTGTACTCCTCCCGGCCGACAAACTGATGGCAGGGATAGATGTCGCCCGTCGGCGTGATGGCATAGTATTCGTGTCCCGCCCCGCAACCGGCCAGGCGTTTCGCCACGCAGGGCCCGTTGTCGAGGGCCACGTTGAAGTGGAAGAAATCGAAAGGTTCCCCTTGGCCGCGGCGCCGTTTCAAGTATTCCGCCGCCAGTTTGTCGTATTCCTTGTACAGGACGGGCAGGTCTTCTTCCGTCAGGACATAGGGCTCCGTGATACCGACGACCGGTTCCATGGAAATTTCCTTCCCCACGTCCAGCATCTTCAGGACTTCATCGGCGAAGTGGGTGCTGAAGTGCGTATAAGTGCCGCGCAGGTAATAGTTCCAGCCCTTGCGGCTCTGGATGACCTTTTTGAAGCCCCGTACGGCCGCGTCGTAAGATCCGCTCTGGTTGGGGAACGGACGCATGCGGTCATGCATTTCCTTCCCGCCGTCCAGGCTGAGGACGAGCATGATATGGTTGTCGTTCAGGAACTGGATGTTTTCGTCGTTCAGGAGCGTGCCGTTCGTCGTCAGGGTCAGCTTGATGTTCTTGCCCGTTTCCTTTTCCCGCTGGCGGGCGTAGCGGACGATTTCCCGGACCACGTCGAAGTTGACCAGGGGTTCGCCGCCGAAGAGATCAATTTCCAGGTTGCGGCGCTTGCGGCTGCCTTTGATGGCGAAGTCGATAGCCTTGCGCCCCGTTTCGGCGCTCATAAGCTCGCGCCCGCCGCCAAAATCGCCCGTGTCGGCGAAGCAGTACTTGCAGCGGAGATTGCAGTCGTGGGCCACGTGGAGGCACAGGGACTTAAGGACCGGTTCCGTGGCGAACGTTTCGGGCACATCGAATTCCGGCGAAAAGAGCAGACCCTGTTCCTTCAGTTCGTGCAGTTCCCCCAGGATTTCGCGCAGCTCCGCCTCGTCGTATGTATCTTTCAGGGCGACTACGGTTTCCTCGTCGTTCGTCCCGTCGAACACGCCGAGGACATCGTAGACGGGTTTGTCAATCAAGTGGACGGCGCCGCTGTTCACGTCCAGGACAGCCATATCGCCGTTTACTTCCATACGGTGGATCAGTCTGTTTTCCATTGCTGTATATCAACCTTTCCGGGTAAAATCCTTTGCGCCGGCCGACGGGACAGGCCCGTCACATGAAAACAGCTCCCCGCACGAACAGGGAGCTGTCACACGCCGGTTTGATGTCCTGCTTACTGATGTTCGCAAACCTGGTTGCCAACGGTGCAGGAAGTTTTGCAGGCAGACTGGCAGGAAGCCGGGCATTCGCCGCAGCCGCCGGTCTTCAGCGTCTTATTCAGCATCGCTTTGTTGACGGTCTTGATGTGTTTCATGAGTTACCCCTCCTTTGGTTAACGACTTACTTTATTCTACCTTGTTTCCGACCATTATGCAAGTAGATTTACAGGTTCCCCGCCGGCCCGCGCAGGACGTCCGCGGCATCAGCCGAGGCGGAAAGACAGGCGCGACCGCCACTCTTTCAAGTGATCCAGGATGGCCTGGAGCGTCCGGACAGGGAAGCCCTGGCTGTCCAGATAGCCCACCACGTAGGCCTTCCGCAGGACGAAGGCCACTTCGTCCGTGGGGTTTCCCTGCTCATAGATCCCATTCCGCCGCAGCTCGAAGGGAGTCCGCTCGAAGGTTTCTTTCGTGTTGGCGCCCATGATGCCCGAAAAGCCGTATTCCAGCTTCGGATACTTGCGCACCTCCGCCAGGACGGCATCATTGTAGGATCCATTCGGGAACGCGATCCCGTGGATGAACCAGTGGAGTCCGCCGTCGCGGCGGGAAAAGATATTCAGCGGTTCGTAGATTTCCCAAGGCAGGTAGTGCGGCGCGATTTTCGCCAGCGGATCATGGCTCATGCTGTGGGATCCCAGCTCCATGCCGGCCTGGTGCATCTCCAGGAGCATGGGTTTGTCCATGTATTCCTTAAGGCCCGCTTCCACATAGGATTTCCCGATATGCTTGCCGATGACGTAGAAATTGCCCCGGAACCCGTATTTCTTCAGGATCGGGAAAGCCACGGTGTAATTGTCCTTGTACCCGTCGTCGAAGGTGAGCAGGACCAGATGGCTGACGTCTCCGCCCGCCAACAGGGCCGCCCGGGCTTCCGGCACCGTCACGGCGCGGTATCCCTGTTCCTTCAGCCACCGCATCTGGGCTTCGAAGGATTCGGGGCTGACGCACATTTCCCGGGGCCAGCCGGGAGCCGGACGGCTGATGCTGTGGTACATCAGGGCCGGCACGGCACGACGGCGATACGCCGCCACGTCATTCTTCAGAATGGCCTGGTAATACCCGATTCCCGCGGCGGCGAGGACGACGAGGACTGCCAGGATCCGTACAATCCATTTACGCATATTTTGTAATATCCATCCCTTTGCTTTCTGCAATCTGCTGAATCTTCTTCAGCCGGTGGTTCAGGCCCGATTTGCCGACGCGGCCTTCCGTGCGGTCCGCCAGTTCGTTGAGGGACGCGTTGGGATTGGCCAGGCGCAGTTCCGCCGCTTCTTTCAACAAATCCGGCAAGACGTCGTAGTCTCCGTGTTCCTGCAGGTAGTGGATGCAGGCTGTCTGGAGCACGGCCGCGCGGATCACTTTGTTCAGGTTCGCCGTTTCGCAGTTCACCTGCCGGTTAACGTTGTTCCGCATATCCTTTATGATACGCACATTTTCAAATTCCATCAAGGCCTGATGGGCCCCAATAACGGACAGGAAATCGATGATGTGGTCCCCGTCCTTCAGATAGACGATAAAGTCGTTCTTGCGGTCCGTCATGCGGGCGTTCAGCTGGAAGCCGTGCATGATTTTCAGGATAAGGCGGGCGAACTCCTGGTTTTCCGTGACGATTTCCAAATGGTAGTCGCTGGAAGGACGGCTCACAGAGCCGCCGGCCATAAAGACGCCGCGCAGGAAGGAACGGCGGCAGCAGCTCTTGCGCAGGAGAACGTTGCGGGGTGCTTCTTCCGCCTCGCCCGACGGCAGGATGCGCAGCTCCTTCAGCGCTGCCGCCACGGCCGGATCCGGCAGGACTTCAACCTGGTAACGGTTGTTCTTTTTGAGCCGCCGGGACCGCGTGACGACGATCTCTGTGCGCACTTTGTAGTTGTTTTTCAGCATTTGCAGCACCCGCCTGGCGAGCGCCGCGTTTTCCGTCGAAAAATGGATGCCCATGTTCATGCCGCGCAGGACGATGGCCCCGCTCATGCGGAGGACGCCCAGCAGTTCCGCTTTTTCACAGCAGGGCTTCAGCCCTTCGACGCGGGCCAACTCATTTTTGACATCTGACGAGAAGGACATGTCCCCTCCCTCCTTCTAGAATGGGTTCCGTTCACCCGGCGTGATTCCTGTGGATGCGGCGCATACTCAGGCGGACAAACAGATAATCGAAAAAGACGTAGCCCCGGCCGAAGAGACGCAGCCGGTAAATCAGGGAAATCAGAACCATGGCCAGTTTCTGCGGGTCGTGGCGCACCATGTCTTCCTTGCTGATGAGGCGCGTGGGAATCGGCTTGATGCCAAGCTGTTCGATCTGCTCGATATCCGGCGTGACATATTCCTGCCCCTTGGCGCGGTACATCTTCTTTTGTTCCTCTGAAATTTCCTGGTCGTTGACAATGACATAGTCCAGGAACTGTTTTCCCACGTGGTCGATGAGCGCCTTGACATGGTCATAGGCGCCGTACCCGTCGGTTTCCCCGGGCTGGGTCATGACGTTGCACACGTAGATCTTGAAGGCCTTGCTGGCGAGCACGGCATCGCGGATGCCCGGCACCAGCAGGTTCGGCAGCACGCTCGTGTAAAGGCTGCCCGGCCCGAAAATCAGGACATCGGCGTCGCGGATGGCCTGGACGGCGCTCTTGGTCGCCGGCGCGTCGGCCGGAACCATATGGAGACGGACAATCTGCTTGCCCGCGTTGGAAATTTCCGATTCACCCAGGACGGACGTACCATCGGCCATATCGGCACGGATCTGGATGTTGCTCAAGGTAGACGGAATGACGTGGCCGCGGATTTTCAAAATCTGGGAGGCCGCGTTCAGGCCTTCCTCCATGCCGCCTTCCGTCGCCGCGATAGCCGCTAGAAAAAGGTTGCCCAGGTTGTGCCCCGCCAGGACGGAATCGCCCTTGAAGCGGTACTGCATGACCCGTTCCATCAAAGGTTCCCGGTCTGCCATGGCGACGAGGCAGTTGCGCAGATCGCCTGGCGGGATAATGCCCAGCTCCTGCCGCAACCGTCCCGAAGACCCGCCGTCGTCGGCAACGGTCACGACGGCCGTGCAGTTGCCCGTAATGTATTTCATGCCGCGCAGCAGCGTGGACAGGCCGGTTCCCCCACCCACGACGGTCACCGCCGGCCCGTTGCTCAGTTTCCGCTGCGTGAAAATGGTTTCCATCAGGGAGCCGTTGTTTTCGGGCATGACGGAATCGATGACGGAGCGGACGATGCGGCGCGTGGCGTAGAACATGATGAGAAGGCCCGCCGCCAGGCTGCCGATACCGGCCGCGATCATGAGGCCATTGTTGTAATGGCCCGTCGTCATATAACTCATGCGGAAGAGCATCTCTTCCACAAAACCCATGGTCTGGTCGTTGAAAAGCAAAGCCAGGGAGAAGGCGCAGCAGAGGACGCCGCCGGAAAAGAGCAGCAGCCACCGTTTCAGGTTCAACCCCGGACTCAGCCAGCTAATCCAATTCATGAAACTCTCCTATCAAGCCTTTTTGCCCAGGTCGCGGTGGGTCAGTTCCACGTGGTACGACTTGAGACGCAAGTAATCGTACAGCTTGTTGGCGATAAACACGGAGCGGTGCTGGCCGCCCGTACAGCCGACGCTGAGGACGAGCTGGCTTTTTCCTTCCGATTCGTAGCGGGGAATCAGGAAGTCCAGCATCTGACACTCCAGCTTCAGGAATTCAAAAGTCTGGGGGAATTTGCTGAGGAAATCCCCGACAGGGGCATCGTTCCCTGTCAGGTGCTTCATGGAATCTTCGTAAAAGGGATTGGGCAGGAACCGCACGTCGAGGACGATATCGCTGTCCAGGGGCAAGCCGTGCTTAAAGCCGAAAGACTGGACGACAATGAGCATCCTGCCGGCCTCCGCCTCCCCGCCGTAAAGACTGCGCACTTTCAATTTCAGCTCCGCCACGGAGGTACGCGACGTGTCGAAAACCTGGTTGGCCATTTCCCGCACCTGTACCAAAGCTTTCCGTTCCAGGGCCACGCTCGCCGCCAGGCTGTTGTGGCCGTGTTCCATGGGATGGCGCCGCCGTGTTTCCTTGTACCGGCGGATCAGCGTCGCATCGCTGGCGTCCAGGTAGAGGACCTCGAAGTGAAACCCGTTGACCTTCATTTCTTCCAGCATTTCGACAAACTTGTCGAAAGAATCGCCGCGGGAATCGACGACCATGGCCGCGTTCCGGTTCGGCGTCTGCCGGCACAGTTCGGCAAATTTCGGCAGGAGTACCGCCGGCAGGTTGTCCACACAAAAATAATTCAGGTCCTCCAGCGTGCGCAGGACCTGGGTCTTGCCGGCCCCGCTCATGCCCGTCACAATCAAAAAGCGCCCTTGTTCCATACGCTCTTCCTCCCCGGGGCCCGGCCCCGTCTCTCTCTATGTGCCTCCGGCCGGCAGAGTGTCCCGCGCCGTCCGGTTTCCCATACAAGCAACAAGCTGTTGGATGCATTATACCATAGTCTGTCCCAGAATGAAATACACGGCTCCGTTGCAGCGAAAAAACCGGCGGGCTTGGCCTCCCCGGCAGGCCAAGCCCGCGGGCGCACGGCACGGAACCCCATGGGGGCACGGTTCGTATTTTCGTTAACCTTTTTATTTTTTAGGTTGACGTATATTCTTTTTCCCCCTATAATAAAGCTATCACAAGCCGTTGGCTGCCAAAAAGGAGAGATCAGGAACCATGAACCAGACCCGAACAGCGCGGGAATTTTGCCGCATCGCCCTCTTGGCCGTACTCATTACGGTCAGCGCCCTTTTTAAGCTGCCGAGTATCCTGCCCGGCATGGAATTCGTCTTTTCCGCCCCCATCGCCGTTGCCATCTGTGGTGTCTTCGGCATTAAGGCCTACTTGATCGCCGGCCTTGTCTCAAGCACCGTAGGTCTGTTGCTGGGGACGCAGAGTATTTTCAACGTTTCCATCGCCATGCTGTTCCGTGTGTCGGTGTCCATCGTCTTCTTCTTTACGGGACCCACTCGTGTCTTCTACCTTTTCTCCGGCCCTGTCGGCACCTTCGTGGCACGCATCGTCATGAGCGTCTTTGTCGGCAGAGCCGCCTGGGGGCTCGTCGCCGCGGCGGTCCCCGGCATGATTTTCACCCTTCTTACGTCGGGCTTCTGCGCTAAGGTCCTGCAACTTGCCCGTAACGCCATCGAAGGGCAATCCTCCGTGCCGGCGGCAGAAACGGGCCCGACGGCGCGTCACCGCTGATACGACGTCAGCACAAGGCCATCACAGGGAGCGGTGCCCCTTTCCCCCGAAACCACAAAGCTGCAGGAAGGAATGAGATCCTTCCTGCAGCTCTTTTTTCTTTGGGGGTCCAGGCGGTCAACCCTGCCGCCACGCGGCAGCCAGCCGGTCCAGGACAAAGTCCAGCTGGGCCTCCGTGTGGGCCGCCGTCACCGTCAGGCGCAACCGGCTGGCTCCCGGTGCCACGGTCGGCGGACGGATAGCCGAAAGCAGGATTCCTTCCTCGCGGAGGCGGAAATCCAGGGCCGTGGCCCTGTCTGCCGCTCCCACCATGACCGGTACGATCGGCGTGTCACCCGGCAGGACGGGGATTCCCGCGTCGGACAGCCCCTGCCGAATTCGGGCCGTGTTCCGCCGCAGCCGTCCCAGCAGGGTTTCCCCCTCGGTCCGCAGGATTCGCAGGGCCTCCCGGGCCGCCGCCGTATCGGCAGGGCTGGGGAAGGTACTGAAAATGAAAGGCCGCGATTTGTTTTTCAGGTAGTCGATGATTTCCCGGCGAGCCACGACATACCCGCCGACAGACGCCAAGCTCTTGCTCAGGGTCCCCACCTGCAGGTCAATGGCCCCCGGCAGGTCCCAATACGAGGCCGTCCCGGCGCCGTCCCGACCGAGCACGCCGACGGCATGGGCGTCGTCGACCAAAAGGAGACAGCCGTACGCTTCTTTGAGACGGACCAGGGCCGGCAGGTCACACACGTCGCCGTCCATGCTGAAGACCCCGTCGGTCACCAGGAAGCGGACCGCGCCGGGAGGCACCGGATGGGCCTGGAGCTTGGCCTCCAGGTCCGCGGCATCGCCATGCCGGTAGACCACGACCGTCGCCCGGGAAATCCGGCACCCGTCGATGATACTGGCGTGATTCAGTTCGTCGCTGAAAATAAGGTCCCCGGGCCGCGCCAGGCCGTAAAGGACGCCAAGGTTCGTCATGTAGCCCGTATTGAACAGGAGGGCCGCTTCCCCGTGCTTGAAGGCCGCCAGCTCCTGTTCCAGGTCAGACGCCTCCATGACCCCGCCTGTCGTCAGGCGGGCGCCCGTGGAACCGGAGCCGAAGGCCTCCGCGGCTGCCGCCGCGGCGCGGCGCACACGGGGATCGAAGGTCAGGCCCAGGTAGTTATTGCTGGAAAAGACCAGGTATTCCCGTCCTTGCCGGTCCCGCGCCGTCACGGCGCCCGTAAAGCGCAGGTCCGTCACACGGCGCGTCAGGCCTTCCGCCGCGGCAGCCGCCAGTTCCGTCTCAATTCTTTGGTGTAACATAGCCCTCCGCTCCTGCCGTGATAAAGACCAGTTTTTCCTCGTAGTACTCCCGCAGAGCGTCCAGGTCCGTGCCCGGCCGGACGTAAAAGACCCGGCCGCCGATACCGCAGCCTTTCTCCTTCAGGACGGGGATACGGCGGTACCCATTCCGCGGCGACCCAACATAGCCCACCACATACTGCGGGTCGTCGGACCAGCACAATTCGGCCACGACACCGTCACCGCCGGCCACTTTCGACGCCAGGACGAGGGCTTCCCGCACGTGGTCCCCGCAGAGATGCCGCGCCGCCAGGGCCTGACGGAAAGCGTCCGGATCCGCCACATCCATGTTGCTCACGCGGATACCGCGACAGCCCAGCCGATCCAGCCGTTCGCCACTCTCGCAATCCAGGATCATCGCGCCGCGCATACTGTCCGGCAGGGCGGCGATGGCTTCGATGCCTGCCTGGGCCGCCCGTTCCGACACGCCCGCAGCAAGCAATTCCCGCCGCGCCGTTTCCCGTCCTTCGCGGACCGTGTGGGCCTCGCATTCGGAAAAATCAAGCATGGGACGATATAAGGCTTCCGCCGGGTAGACAAGCTGCAATTTCAAGTTCATGAAATCGGCGCGGCCCCGCTGGTGGGTCCGCGCCCGCTCCAGCATTTCCCGGAGACACGCTTCCACCCCGTCCTCCGCGACAATCCGTTCCTCGCCGGAAATGTGGCGGCCGCCTCGTTCGTGCGGACCTCCTTGGGCGGCGCGCATCTTGATACTGATCAGAGGCGCTTCCCCGTTCCGCATCTGGTTTTGCTGTTCCATGGCATCCTCCCGTCAGAACGTACAGGGATCCGAGAATTTCTGCACATCCCTATGCCGGACCTGCGCAAAGATTTCCGTCATCGACTGTTCCAGCCGGCACAGCATAGCGTCGATTTCTTCCACCGTGGAGCACAAAGGAGGCATGAATACAATCACGTCGCCGATGTTGCGGATAATCAGGCCGTGTTGACGGGCATTCTGACAGATGCCGCCTGCCATGAGCAAACCGGGGTCGAATGGCTTTTTCTTCGCCTTGTCCGCCATAAGCTCAATCCCTCCGAGCATGCCGCACTGCCGCGCCTCGCCGACGAAGTCCATCTCGTTGAGTTTTGCGAAATGCTGCCGGATCACTTCCATCTTCGGCGGCAGGTTTTCAATGACCCGGTCCTTCCGGAAGATGTCCAGGCTCGCCAGGCCGGCAGCGCAGCAGAGGTTGTTCCCCGTGTAAGAATGCCCGTGGTAGAAGGTCTTGTACTCCGTCGGTTCGCCCAGGAAGGCCTGGTAGATTTCATCCGTCACAACGGCGGCGCCCAGGGGCAGGTACCCGGCGCTGATGCCTTTGGACAGGCACATCATATCCGGTTTGACGTCCTCGTGGTCGCAGGCCCACATCCGACCCGTCCGTCCGAACCCTACGGCCACTTCGTCCACAATCAGGAGAACTTGGTACTTCCGGGTCAATTCCCGGACACCCCGGATATAGCCCTTCGGCTGCATCAGCATACCGGCGGCGCACTGGCACAACGGTTCGATAATCATGGCCGCCGTGTGGTCTGCGTTTTCTTTCAGGTAGTCTTCCAATTCCTTCAACAGGACCTGGAGAAACTCTTCTTCGTTTTGGACGGGCAGCGTCGTATGATAGTACGAAGGACAGCTTACGCGGTGCGTCGGAAACAAAAGCGGTTTGTAGGCGCGGTGAAACACTTCGACGTTGCCGACAGAAACGGCGCCAATCGTGTCGCCATGGTAGGAATCGCCCAGATTGATGAACGTCTGTTTTTCCGGTTTGCCCTTATACTGCCAATACTGGAAGGCGATTTTCAGGGCCGCCTCGACCGCCGTGGCGCCGTCGTCCACATAAAAGACCTTATTCAGGCCCTCCGGCAGGACTTCCACGAGTTTTTCCGCCAGTTCCGCCGACGGTTCGTTGATCAGTCCCAGGAGAGTGCTGTGTTCGATCTTGCCAAGCTGGGCGATAATGGCATCGTTGATTTCCTTGCGGTTGTGGCCGTGGATGTTTACCCAAAGGCTCGAAATCGCGTCCAGGTATTCCTTGCCCTCCGTGTCATAGAGCTTGACGCCTTCGCCATGGTCGATGACGAGCTGCGGGTTTTCCACCCAGCCCTTCATCTGCGTAAACGGATGCCAAATATATTTTTTGTCCAGTTCTTCCCACTTGTTCATGTCAATGTCTCCCTTCCGCCGCCCCGGCCAGCACCAGGATGCGGTCCAGCTCCACGTGTTTCTCTACCAGCTTCGCCATCGCCTCCGGATCCTCCAGTTCGGCCTCCGTAAAACGCGGCAGTTTTCCCAGGACAGGCAGCCCGGTCAGTTTTTCGTAATAGTAGAGGTTGCCCCGTTCCAGGGCTCCTGCTGTCGCTTCCTCCCATCCGTTGACCAGAAAGCCCAGGACCGGAATGCCCATCCGCTGGCAGTAAAAAGACGTCAGGACCGCATGGTTGACGTTGCCCAGAATTGGCCGGACGACAATCAGGACCGGCACGCCGAGGGCACGGAAATAGTCCTTGACGAGGAACTCGTCCGTAATGGGAGCCGTAATACCTCCGATGCCCTCGAAAACCGTCACCTCATGGGACGCCATCACCGCCCTGGCCCGCCGCACCATCTCTTCCGGATCGAGAGGCACCCCTTCCAGCTTGCTCGCCTCCGCCGGGGCGAGGGCCGCTTCCAGGACGACAGGAATCACTTCCCGGCGCTTCTCCTCCGGATAGCCGGCGCACTTCATCTGGAATTCGGCGTCCGTCGAAATCAGGGTTCCCCCTTCCTTGCGGATGCAGCCCGACGCAACGGGTTTGTAGATTCCCGGCACGATGCCCCGATACCGGAGCGCCGCGGCCAGGGCGCCCGTCACGACCGTCTTCCCCATTTCCGTGTCCGTTGCCGTAATGCCGATTGCAGTCACTTCCATGCCTTCTTTCCTTTGCCGCCTCCCCACGCCGGTTCCCTCCGGCATAAAGTTAACGGCAAAAACAATTTGGTTAACAAGCTTATTATACGGCCCGCCGCGGCGATAGTCAACCTTCAATTTACTACAGGTTTACGGAAATTAAAAAAGACATACAAAAACCCCGGCCCGGCCTGTCCCAAAGACAGGCCGAACCGGGGAAGAACAGGCGGAACGGGAAATCACTCCGGCACGACGGTCTGTTCCGTCAGCGCCAGTTCGATGGCTTTGGCCACCCCATCGTCATCGTTGGCGGGCACGACGACTTTCGCTGCCTCCCGGGCCGCGTCGCTCGCGTTGTCCACGGCGACGCCCAGCCCGGCGTTACGGAGCATGACAACGTCGTTGCCGCTGTCCCCGATGCACATGATTTCTTCCGGGCCGATTCCGTACAGGGCGGCCACGGCCTTGACGCCGTTCCATTTATTGACGCCCGGCGCAATCAGGTCAATGAAGTTTGTCTTGGAGCTGACCACGGTTAAACGGCCCCGGAAACGCTCGGTTAAGTCGTCGAAGACCGGCGCGAAGTGTTCCGGGTCGGTCATGACAAGCATCTTTGTCGGCGCATCCGTCAGGTGATACAAAGCGTCGCCCACCGGGCGGGGCGGCACGTTGGACAGACGGCGGTATTCCTCGGACAGGGAGTCCGCCTCCCGTACCAGGAGTTCTTCCTGGACGTACGCCTGGATATGATAGCCTTTTTCCCGGCAATACGCCAAAGCTTCCAGGGCAGTCCCGAGGGGAATGGGCGTATGGGAATAGACTTTCCCAGACAGGCTGCCCTTCACAAGGGCGCCATTGTACGTGACCAAGGGTACGTCGAGGCCCAGATCGGCCGCGTAGGGCTGGGCCGACACATACATGCGCCCCGTCGCAATCAAAAAAACGATTCCTTTTTCGGAGGCGCGGCGGATGGCCGCCTTGTTTCCTTCCGAAATGGTGATGGCACTGCTCAGCAGCGTACCATCCATATCACTGGCAATTAGTTTGATGGACATCTTCACTCTTCATCCTTTGTACTGACTGATACCGATTGCTATCGATTGCTTTCCTTGTTCGCAGGGCTGCGGATTTCCTGCCCGCAGCGCATGGTACTATCTTACCCCATTTTGTCCGATTTGTCAGGGCCTCTCCGAGGCTGGCCGGCAGGCGGCGCCGGGGCGAGCCCCTCCGTAAGGGCCGTCAGGACGAGGCACAGGGCCGTAAGAAACACCAGGGTTCCCACGCCCGGTGTCAGGCTCCAGCCAGGCAGGAAACGGGCCACCTCCGTCAGAACCAGGGCCAGGCCCGGCAGGATCAGGGCCGCCCGAATCCACGGCTGGGGACGGACGCGCCGGACCAGCACGCCCAGCAGCGCGGCTGCCAGCCCGGTGACGGCTGCCCCCAAGACAGTCCCGCCCAAGGTGACCACCGGCACGAAAGGCGTAGTGTAGATGGCAAGGAACGTGACGACAGCCGTCACGAAAAACACGGTCAACGCGTAAAACGCCACGGATTGCCTTCCTCCTTTCCCCGGATCCGCGGCCGGTCAGCCCCGGCCTCCCAGCAGGTCCGTCTTTTGCACCACATCGCCGCGGAAAAACTCGTATAATTTCCGCGCCAGGGGCGCCGTCATGCCGTCTACCGCGGCCAGTTCCTCCTCCGACGCGGCGCGCATGCCCTCCAGGGTCGGAAAGGCTTTCCACAAGGCCTGGCGCCGTTTCGGACCGATCCCTTCGATCTGGTCCAGGATGGAAACCAGGTTATGCCTGCGCAGCCGTTTGCGGTGGTACGTAATGGCGAAGCGGTGCGCTTCATCACGGATATGCTGGATCACGTGGAGGGCCGGCGACGCCTTGTCCAAAAGGATACTCTCCTTCTGTCCTTCCAAAAAGATTTCTTCTTCCCGCTTGGCCAGACCGATGACCTGCGTGTCCAGGCCCAGGCCGCGGATCACTTTCAGGGACGAGCTGAGCTGTCCCTTGCCGCCGTCGATGATAATCAGGTCCGGCAGGTCTTCGTAGTCTTTGTAGCGGCGGTAGACGACTTCCTGCATGGACTTGAAATCATCGGGCTTGCCTTCCGTCGACTGCAGTTTGTAGCGCCGGTAGTCCTTTTTGCTCGGCGCGCCATAGCGGAACACGACCATGGATGCCACCGTCTCGCTGCCCTGGTTGTGGGAAATGTCGAAGCAGTCCATCCGGGCCAGGGGCTTCGCCGCCCCAATGGCGCGCTGCAGGTCCTCGGCGGCGTCTTCGTCGCTCTCCAGCTGGAGGCTTCCTTTCCGTTCCTTTTCCTCGATGAGCTTGTGCGCATTGTCGCAGGCAAGCTGGAGCAGCTTCGCCTTGTCGCCGCGCTGCGGTGTCAGGAGGGCGACTTTGCGGCCCGCCCGCTCCGTCAGCCACTGGGTCAACAGGGCCGTCTCCTCCGCGTCGGGCCGTTCCGGCAGGAGGACTTCCTTCGGCAGGAACACGTCTTCGTTGCTGTAATACTGCTTCAAGAAAGCCGACACGACCTCCCCTTCGCCGTCGCCTCCGTTGGGCATCATGAAATCCTTACGTCCCACGAGCTTGCCGCCGCGGACAAAGAAAATCTGGAGGCACACATTGTAATCGTCCGACGCGTACCCCACGACATCCATGTCGCCGCCTTCCAGAACAGCTTTCTGGCTTTCGTCCAGACGGGCCAGGTCTTTCAGCTGGTCCCGGTAACGGGCGGCCTCTTCGAACGCGTATGCCTCCGACGCGGCCTGCATCTTTTCCTTCAGGATCCGCCGCAGTTCCTGCGTCTTTCCATCCATGACCAGGCAAATGGACCGGACCAATTCGGCATAGTCGGCCTTGCTGATTTTGCCTGCACAGGGTGCGGGACACCGTTTGATATGATATTGCAGGCACGGCCGGTCCACATTCATGCTGCGGCACTGACGGATGGGGAACAGCGCGCGCAGCAGCCGCATGGTCGACCGCAAGGCCCCCACATCAGGATAGGGCCCGTAGTAGCGGGCGCCGTCCCGCAGGACGCGGCGCGTGATGAACATACGAGGGAACTCATCCTGCAGGGTGACCTTCAAGTAGGGATAGGTCTTGTCGTCCTTCAGCATGATGTTGTACCGCGGACGGTACTTTTTGATCAGGTTGCACTCCAGGATCAGGGCCTCGATCTCACTGTCCGTCAGGATGGTCTCGAGGTCATCCACGTGGCTCGTCAGGGCGACGACCTTGGCCGAATGGCGGCCTGAGGCGCGGAAATAGCTGTGCACCCGGTTGTTCAGGTTCTTGGCCTTGCCCACGTAAAGGACCCGCCCCGTCCCGTCGCGCATCAGGTAGACGCCGGGTTTGTCGGGCAGGACGGCCAGGGCCTTTTCAATCTTATCATTGATAACCATGTTCTGTCCTTACTGATACTGTTTGTTCTTCCGGGCCGCCGACAGAATCTGCTTCAGGTACTGGCCCGTGTAAGATTGCGCGACCTTGGCCAGTTCCTCCGGCGTTCCCGTGCCCACGACGGTTCCGCCCCGGTCCCCGCCTTCCGGTCCTAGGTCGATGAGGTAGTCCGCCGTCTTGATGACATCCAGGTTGTGTTCGATGATGATGACGGTGTTGCCCGCGTCCACAAGGCGCTGCAGCACATTCAGGAGCTTGTGTACGTCCGCCGTGTGGAGTCCCGTTGTCGGTTCGTCGAGGATATACATGGTGCGGCCCGTACCGCGTTTCGACAGTTCCGCCGCCAGACGGATGCGCTGGGCCTCGCCGCCGCTCAGGGTCGTGGCCGCCTGCCCCAGACGGATGTACCCCAGTCCTACGTCTTCCAGGACCTGCAGCTTGGTAGCGATACGCTGCTGGTTGCGGAAAAAGTCCAGGGCTTCCGTGACCGTCATGTCCAGGACCTGGGCAATGTCTTTGCCTTTGTAATGCACTTCCAGCGTGTCCCGGTTGTACCGGGAGCCGTGGCAGACTTCGCAGGGCACGTAGACATCGGGCAGGAAATTCATTTCGATTTTATTCAGGCCTTCGCCCTGGCAGGCTTCGCAGCGGCCGCCCTTGATATTGAAACTGAAACGGCCTTTCTTGTACCCCCGCAGTTTCGCCTCGTTCGTAGCGGCAAAGACATCACGGATGGGATCGAAGACGCCCGTATACGTCACGGGATTGGACCGCGGCGTACGGCCGATGGGCGACTGGTCGATATTGATGATTTTATCAATCGCTTCCAGGCCCTTGATGGCCCGATGCTCCAGCGGGCGCAGGCGCGCGCCGTTCAGCTTCGCCGCCAAGGCCGCGTAGAGGATGTCGTTGACCAGGGTGGACTTGCCGCTGCCCGAAACACCGGTCACGACGGTGAGCAGTCCCACGGGGAAGGCCACATCGATGCCCTGCAGGTTGTTGCCCCGGGCCCCGAGGATTTCAATCCAGCGGCCGTCGGGAAGACGGCGGTGTTTCGGCACAGGGATGAAGCGGGCGCCGCTCAGGTACTGACCCGTAACGGATTCAGGCACCTGCATGATGGCTTCCGCCGTGCCCTGGGCGACGACGTGGCCGCCGTGTTCGCCCGCGCCGGGCCCGATATCGATAATCTGGTCCGCCGCCCGCATAGTCTCCTCGTCGTGTTCCACGACGAGGACGCTGTTGCCCAGGTCGCGCAAATGATAGAAGGTCTTGAGGAGGCGGCCGTTGTCCCGCTGGTGCAGGCCGATGGAAGGTTCGTCGAGGATGTACAGGACGCCGACGAGGCCGCTGCCGATCTGCGTGGCCAGACGAATGCGCTGGGCCTCGCCGCCGCTCAGGGTCGCCGCGGCCCGCGCCAGGGTCAGGTAATCGAGGCCCACGTCATTCAAAAAGTTGAGGCGGGCATTGATTTCCTTCAGCACCTGCTTCGCAATGAGCCGCTGCCGCTCCGTAAGCCGGACGCGCGCGAAAAAGTCCCGGCATTCCCGCACCGGCATACGCGTCACTTCGTCGATATTCTTCCCGCCCACAAGGATGGACAGGACTTCCGGTTTCAGCCGGCTGCCGTGACACGACGGGCAGATATTGCCGCTCATGAAGCTTTCCAGATCTTCCCGCATGGCGTCGCCCCAGGCTTCGCGGTACTTTTGCTTGAGCAGGGGGATGACGCCGTCCCACGTGCGGGTGTACGTGTGGGTCTCGCCGTTCAGATTCGTATATTCAAACGTAAAGGTCCGCGTGCCCGCGCCGTAGCGGAGCATGTCCTGGTCTTCCGGCGCCAGGTCCCCGTAACTGTTGTCCATGGTGTAGCCGTAAGCCCGCAGGACCGCCGTCAGGTGCCGCATGGTGAAAGAATCGGGATTGCTGGACAGGGCTTCGATGGCGCCGTCCTTAAAGCTCTTTTCCTTGTCCGGCAGGATGCGGTCCCAGTCGTATTCCATGTTCACGCCCAGGCCGCCGCAGGTCGGACAGGCCCCGTAGGGCGCATTGAAGGAAAAGAGGCGCGGCTCGATTTCAGGCAGGCTGATGCCGCAATCCGGGCAGGCGAACTTCTCGCTGAAGACCTTGATCTCGTCCGGCGCGCCGCCAGTCCCCGTGCCGGGCAGGAGTATTTCGACGAGGCCGTCGGCCAGCTTCAGGGCCGTCTCGACGGAATCGGATAAGCGCTGCCGAATCCCCTCGCGGACCTTCATGCGGTCGATGACGACGGAAATTTTATGCTTTTTCTTCTTGTCCAGGCGGATGTCCTCGTCCAGGGTATGGATTTCCCCGTCCACGAGGACCCGGACGTAGCCGGCTTTGCGCATGGAAGCGAAACTGTCCTTGTGTTCTCCCTTCCGCCCGTTGACGAGGGGCGCCATGACAATAAATTTGGTTTCTTCGTCAAAGGCCAGGACCTGGTCGACAATCTGCTGGACCGTCTGCCGCTCGATCAGGCGCCCGCACTGGGGACAGTGCGGTTCCCCGGCTCGGGCGAAGAGCAGGCGCAGGTAATCGTAGATTTCCGTCACCGTGCCCACCGTGGACCGGGGATTGCGGCCCGCTGTTTTCTGGTCGATGGAAATGGCCGGGCTCAGGCCCTCGATATAGTCCACGTCCGGCTTGTCCATTTTTCCCAAAAACTGCCGGGCGTAGGCGGACAAACTCTCCACATAGCGGCGCTGGCCTTCGGCGTAGATCGTGTCGAAGGCCAGGGAGGACTTGCCGCTGCCGGAAACCCCCGTAATAACGACGAGTTTGTTCCGCGGGATTTCCAGGTTGATATTCTTCAAGTTGTGCTGCCGCGCACCCTTGATGATCATGGTATCTTGCATGGATTTGCGCTCCTAAAAAATCTTCTTTTTCTTCTTGGGCTGCAGTTTTTCCCCAAGCTCCCCTTTCACGAGGATGAGCCGGTCCCGCAGTTCCGCCGCCGTTTCAAAGTCCAGGTCCTTCGCGGCCTGGGCCATCTTAGCCTCGAGGCTCTTGGCCAGTTTGCGCAAGGCCTGGGGCGAGCTTTTCCGCAAGGCCTTGCCGTCGTAGGCCGTCTTGATTTCCGGATCTTCCTCCACCTTCGTCAATTTGATGAGGTGGCGCTGTTCCTTATAAATTGTCCGCGGCGTAATGCCGTGTTCCTTGTTGTACGCTTCCTGGATCTCGCGGCGCCGGTTCGTCTCGCCGATGGCCCGCCGCATGGAATCGGTCTGGCGGTCGGCATACATGACCACATGGCCGTGGGCGTTGCGGGCAGCGCGGCCGATCGTCTGCACCATGGCCGTATCGCTGCGCAGGAAACCTTCCTTGTCGGCGTCGAGAATGGCCACCAGGGATACTTCGGGCAGGTCCAGGCCCTCGCGGAGCAGATTGATGCCCACCAGCACGTCAAACTCCCCGGCCCGCAGTTCCTCGATTATCTGCGCCCGGTCGATGGTGGCGATATCCGAATGCAGGTAGCGGACCCGCACGTCGTTCTGTTTCAGGTAATCCGTCAAATCCTCGGCCATGCGCTTCGTAAGGGTCGTCACGAGAACCCGTTCCTTTTGGGCTACGGTCTTGCGGATTTCCCCCATGAGGTCGTCGATCTGCCCCTGGATGGGCCGCACTTCGACGCGCGGATCCAAAAGGCCCGTCGGGCGGATGATCTGCTCCACCACCTGCGACGCTTCGCGCAATTCGTAGTCCGCCGGCGTGGCGGAAATATAGACGACCTGATGGATTTGGCGGTGGAATTCCTCAAAGGTCAGGGGACGGTTGTCGATGGCCGACGGCAGGCGAAAGCCGTACTGGACGAGCATTTCCTTTCTCGCCCGGTCCCCGTGGGCCATGGCCCGGATTTGGGGAATGGTCACGTGGGATTCGTCGATGACCAGCAGGAAATCGTCCGGGAAATAGTTCATCAGCGTAAACGGAGGCTCACCGGCCTTGCGGTTGTCCATGTGGCGCGAATAATTCTCGATGCCGTTGCAGTAGCCGATTTCTTCCATCATTTCCAGGTCATACCGGGTGCGCTGTTCCAGGCGCTGCGCTTCGAGCAGCTTGCCCTGGCCCCGCAATTCCGCCAGCCGTTCCTTCAGTTCCTGCCGGATATCCGCCATGGCCCGTTCCATATTTTCCTTGCTCGTTACATAATGGGACGCCGGGAAAATGGCCACGTGGGTCCGCTTGCCTACCACTTCGCCCGTCGTAACGTCCACTTCTTTGATGGCGTCGATCTCGTCGTCGAACAGCTCGATGCGAACGGCCTTTTCCCCATAGCTCGCCGGAATCACTTCAATCACGTCGCCGCGGACGCGGAAGGTGCCGCGCTTGAAGTCGATATCATTGCGCGTGTACTGGTTTTCCACGAGGCGTCGCAGGATTTCGTTGCGATCCACAGTCTGGCCCACGCGCAGGGACACGACCGAGTCATAGTAGTCCTGCGGCCCCCCCAGTCCGTAAATACAGCTGACGGACGCGACGACGATAACATCTTTCCGTTCCATGAGGGCGCTGGTGGCGCTGTGACGCAGCTTGTCGATCTCGTCGTTGATGGACGAATCCTTTTCGATATACGTATCGGTCTGCGGAATGTAGGCTTCGGGCTGGTAGAAATCGTAATACGAGACGAAATACTCCACGGCGTTGTCGGGAAAAAACGCCTTCAGTTCGCTGGCCAGCTGGGCCGCCAGGGTCTTGTTGTGGGCAATGACCAGGGTCGGTTTCTGGACCTTCTGGATTACTTCGGCAATAGTGAAGGTTTTGCCCGTCCCCGTCGCCCCCAGAAGCACCTGGGCTTTTTGTCCCGCCGTGATGCCGGCCGCCAGCTTGGCAATCGCCTGGGGCTGGTCCCCGGAAGGACGAAACGGTTCTTTGAGTTGAAATTCCATGGTTCCCCCGTGCGGGCATGAGGCCCGCGGCTTACTTCAAAAGGAGACCGACGGGGCAATGGTCGCTGCCCAGGACGTCGGCATAGATGACACTGTCGGCGATGCGGTCCCGCCACCGGTCCGACACGAGCCAGTAGTCGATGCGCCAGCCGGCATTCGTGCTGCGGGCGCGGAAACGGTAGGACCACCAGGAATAGGCCCCCTCCCGGTCGGGATACAGGTACCGGAACGAATCCGTAAAGCCCGCTGCCAGCAATTCCCGGATTTTATCCCGTTCCTCGTCGGAGAAGCCCGCGTTGCCGCGGTTTGTTTTCCAGTTCTTCAGGTCGATGTTTTCCTTGGCGACATTCAAGTCGCCGCAAATGAGGACAGGCTTGCGCTTGTCCAATCCCGTCACATAGGCGCGGAACGCGTCGTCCCAGGCCATGCGGTAATCCAGGCGGGCCAGTTTTTCCTGCGCGTTGGGAGTGTACACGCAGACCAGGTAAAAATCGGCGTATTCGCACGTGATGACGCGCCCTTCGTGGTCATGTTCGTCCTTCCCCAGACCGTACGTGACGTGGAGCGGTTCCTGTTTCGAGAACACGGCCGTGCCGGAATACCCTTTCTTTTCGGCGCTGTTCCAGTATTCGTGGTACCCCGGGAAGTCGAAGTCGGCCTGTTCCCGCTGCATTTTCGTTTCCTGGACGCAGAAAATGTCCGCGTCCGCTTCCTTCATAAAGTCTGCGAAGCCTTTGTTCATACAGGCCCGCAGGCCGTTTACATTCCAAGAAATCAGTTTCATCCTTTCATCCTTTCTGCCCTTGCGGGAAACGCCGCCGGGGAAACGCCGCCACGGCGTCCTTGTGCCGGGTTCCCCCTCAGTGGATACCGTATTTGGCGGCCACGAGGGGCCGCACGGCGGCAAAGGGCCGGGGATCAGGCTGGTCCGGGGCGTGGGGCCCCAAGTGTTTTTCCATCCAAATCATGTCGTACCAGCGACCGAACTTGAAGCCGCACTGGTGAAACCGGGCCACCTGCCGGTACCCGAGGCGGCTGTGGAAAGCCGGGCTGTCCTGGGTCAGGTATTCGTCTTCCTCCTCGGCATAGGTGATGCAGGCATTCACGTTCAGGATTCCCTGCTCCCGCAGGATGTCCTCCACCGCCTGGTACAACCGCCGTCCCAGGCCGCCGCGGCGGCACGACCGCTCCACGTAGATAGAAACCTCGACGGCCCAGTCGTAAGCCCTGCGTGATTTAAAGGGCGCCGCGTAGGCATAGCCCAAGGGGCGCCCGCCCTGCTCGGCGACCAGATAGGGATAACGCGGCAGGATAGCGGCCATGCGTCGCCGGAATTCCTCTTCCGACGGTACGTCGTATTCAAAAGTCACGGCGGTCCGCTCCACGTAGGGGCGGTAAATTTCCCGCAGCGCCGCCGCGTCCTCCAGGGCCGCGACGCGGAGCAATACCTTTTCCATAAAAAACTCCTCCAGCCATTCCTTTTTATTTTACCAAGAATGTCAAATAAGCCGCAACCCCTCCCCTTACGGGACGGAATTGCGGCTGCGCGGATCCGGGTCAGTTGTTGTAGATGCTTTCGTCTAGCTTTCCTTCGCTCCGGGCCACGCCGAGAGCGGCCACGGAGTCGCCGACACAGTTCAGGGAGGTAACGAGCATTTCAATCGGACGGTTAATAGCCAGAATCAGGGAATAGGCCACCAGGGCCGCGTCGTTCGTAATGCCGACGCCCGACAGGATCGTAAAGAGGATGATTGCCCCGGCACCGGGCGCGGCAGGCGTACCGGCGCTGGCAATCAGGGCCAGGACCATGATGACCACGATCTGGACGAAGTTGATCTCGAATCCGGCGCTGCCGGCAATGAAGAACGTAGCAATGACCTGCATGATGGCCGTCCCGTCCATGTTGATGGTCATGCCCAGAGGCAGGACGAAGGAGGCAATCTGACGGTTGACGCCAAGGCCGTTGACGTTCGTATCGATATTCAAGGGCAGCGTGGCGGCGCTGGACGACGTGGAGAATCCAAAGACCATGACGCGGAAAATCTTGCGGACGAACGTGAAGGGGTTCAGACGCATGAGCGCGGCCACCATGGTCGGATAGCCGATAAACAGGTACAGCAGGAGCAGGGCCACACAAATGACCACATAGGCCACGGCAGGACGCAGGTAACTGATGCCGTAGGTCGCGAACGTGCGGCTCAGGAGCATAAAGATGGCGACGGGACCAAACTTCTTGACGACATAATTCAGGAAGACGACGATGATGTTGCTCACTTCCTGGCAGAGGCGATAGACAGAGCTGTCCTTGTCCAGCTTCAGGAAATTCATGGACAAGCCAACGCCGATGGCCAGGAACACAATGGACAAGACGGCGTTGTTGACACTCATGGCGGCGCCGATGTTCGCCGGAATAATGTTCAGGATCACAATGAGGGGATTGCCGCCGGCCTTGCCCGTATGGACCTGAAGGCCGCTGATTTCCGAGGTGAACGCGCCCGTGCTGTAGAAAAAGTAGCCGACGGCCCCGGCCAGGAGGAGACCGACGCAGCTGGTCATGAGGAACCAGGCAATGGTTTTCCCTGCCACGCGGCCCAGGGTGGACGCTTCGCGGATTTCACAGAGAGCCATGACGATGGACGTGAAGACCATCGGCACGATAATCAGCTGGAGCGAACGGATGAAGAGCTGCCCGCCGATGTAGAACAGGCCAATCGCCTGGTTGGCGCCCTTCGCCGTGATGTCCTGGAACAGGATGCTGTTGATCAATTTCCACGTTTCACTGGACGCCCCGACGGACTCGCGGTAAGCCATGCAGACCAGGCCGAAGACAATGCCCAGGATCATGGCCACGAGCATGCGGACGGCCAACTTGTTGTTCTCGTTCATTTTTGCCATTCTTTTTCCTCTCTGCGCTGAACGCCACCCCGTACCCCGGACAGCAGCCGGGATACACAGCGGCGGCTCCCGCTTCCTCGGGAGCCGCCTGATTTTTTACCGTTATTATAACACTTGTCCTTCCTGCGTAAAGAGAATCCTGTCGTGTATACAATATTATTTTTTGCGGGGACCATCAGCCCGGCGGGTTCCCCGCGGCGGCTGTCAGCCCAGTTCGGCCCGGGCGGCAGCCAGAAACTCTCCGTAGCCGTCAAAGGTATAGGTGGCCAGGTCGACGATGGCGGCCCGGTCCCCGTCAGAATAGGAATCGTACATGGCAACGGCTTCCATGCCGGCACGACGGGCCGCCTCGATGCCGATCAGGGAGTCCTCGAAGACAAGGCACTCCGCCGGCGCGGCCCCAAAATAGTGCAGGGCCTTTAGGTACACCTCGGGGTTCGGCTTGATTTCCCGCACGTCCTCGCGGCTGTAGATAGGGTAGAAATACTCCGCGAACGGCGCCTTGGCAAGGATATTTTCGTTCAGGCTGCCGTAGATGTCGAGATTCCTGCGCCTCGTCGTTGTGGCAATAGCCATACGGAAGCCCTTGTCCTTCAGGTAGCGCAAGGCTTCTTCCGCCCGGGGTTTGTAGTCCACTTGGTGGACCAGGAAGTCCTGGGCGATGTCGTACCGCAGGGCATGGATAGTTTGCGGGTCCAGCGCGCTGCCGCAGAAGCCGCCCAAATAGCGGCAGTACTCCAGGTACGCATCAGGGGCACTGGCGAATTCGCGGAGCTTCGTGTCCCGGCGGGCCTGCACCTCCGCTTCCCCGCCGGGCGTTCCGCCGAGGCGGCGGATCAGTTCGCCATCCACCTGGTTCCAGATGCCGACGGACTCGATCAGAGTACCGTCCACATCGAACAACAAGATTCTTTTGTCTTTCAGCATAGCGTTCCTCTTTCCCGTGGCCCGTTCCGTTCAGGATCCGCCGCGGGCCCTCAAATCTGCGGCTTGCCTTCCATGCGGTTCAGGGCGTTGCCCAAACCGTAACGGATCGTGTCAAAGGGGGCTTCTTCCAGGCCCTCTTCGCGGACCTCGTTTTTGCGGATGCGGCGAGCAATGAACTTGCCGCCGTCTTCGTTATAGGCGTACACATCGGCCGAGGCAATGGTCCGAATCAGGTCCGTGTCTTCCCAATAGGCGGGCGGCAGGGCCGCCAGGCGCCACATGTCCATGCGCTGGACCACGAGGACGACCAGAACCGGCGCGCCGGCTTCTTTCGCCGCGGCCGCCATCTGTTCCTTGTCCGGCCGGGGGCTCTGGCGCAGCATGGCCTCCACGGGGGAGACAGCCTCGGCGGCATTGACCTGCAGGGCAAAGCGGGGGCGGTTATAGTCCATCTTGACCATCGTCAGGAGGCCATCCATTTCCGAACGGCCGATACGGCCCGTCCGGTCCAGGACAACAAAGTGGGCCGGCTTTTGCTCAAAGGCCCAGGCCCGGGACAGTCCGAAAGGACCTGCTGCCGTGTCCGGCGCCGCCGTCAGGAGCCCGCCAAAACAGGCGAAGCACACGGCCAGGACACACAAAACGCTTGTCAGGGAAAACCTACGCATCATCTCTCACCTCTTCCAAATATCCAGGGCCGTTCCGTTGCCCAGGGGTTTCACGTGCAAATAGGCGGCCAGGGTCTGTCCCAAATCGGAGAACGTGGAAAGCGGGGGCACCTGCTGCGCCCGCACAGGCTGGCCATAGAACAGGACGGGAATCTTTTCCCGTGTGTGGTCCGTGCCCTGCCACGTCGGGTCGCAGCCGTGGTCCGCCGTCACGAGCAGGACATCTTCCGGCCCCAGGAGCGAGAGCAGTTCCGGCAGGCGGCGGTCATACATCTCCAACCCTTCGCCGTAGCCCAGGGCATCGCGACGATGTCCGAAACTGGAATCGAAATCGACAAAATTACTGAAAACGAGGGAATGGTCCGGCGCGTCCTTCACAGCCTGGACCGTGGCGTCGAAAATCCGGTCGAGCCCGGCGGCGGGATAATGTTTGGAAATGCCGCGGTGGGCGAAAATATCGGCAATCTTTCCGACGGCGTAAACCTGTCCCCCCGCCGCGACGAGATTGTCCAGCAGGGTCGGTTCATGGGCCGGGACGGCGAAGTCGTGCCGGTGGGCGGCGACACGCTCAAAATGGCCGGCCTTGGTCCCCACAAAGGGACGGGCAATGACGCGGGCAATCTTGTAGGGCTGCACGAGGCGGTAAGCCAAGCGGCACAGGTCGTAGAGCCGTTCCAGGCCGAAGGTCTCCTCGTGGCAGGCGATCTGGAGGACACTGTCGGCGGACGTGTACACGATGGGCTTGCCCGTCCTCATATGTTCCTCCCCCAGTTCCTGGATGATGACCGTACCGCTGGCGTGTTTTTCGCCCAGCACCCCGGGCAGGCCGCCTTCGCGAATCAGGTGTTCCAGCAGTTCCGGCGGGAAACAGTGCGGCTTATCCGGAAAATAGCCCCAATTGAACCGCACCGGTACGCCGGCAATTTCCCAGTGGCCACTCAGCGTATCCTTGCCGTTGCTGACCTCCTCGGCGCACGTATAGGCGCCCCGCACCCGCCCCCCATCCAGGGGATCCGCCTGCACCGGCACGCCGGACAGGGAGTGGGCCAGGGCCGTTCCCGTCGACAGGGCATGGGCTTTTTCCAAGCCCAGGGCCGCCAGATGCGGCAGGTACAGATACCGCGGCTTGCCGTCGGCGCCTTTGCGGTTGTCCGCCATCCACGCGGCGATATGTCCCAGCGTATCGGCTCCGCGGTCGCCGAACGCCTCGGCATCGCGAGCATAACCGATGCCAAAAGAATCCAATAAGGTGAGAATCACTCGAGCCATCAGAATCTCCTTTCTGCAGCTGTTGCCTTTCCGTTTGTTTTTCTGCTTGCCCTTTCTGTTTCTCTTTTCTGTCCGCGGCGGCGTCCTTCCCTGTCCGCCGCCCGCTTCCTCCTACCGGCTGTCCTGTGCCAGGAGGAGCTCCACGGCCCGGCGCGACACCTGCTGGAACCGGCGCTCCGCCAGTTCGTAGATGCCGCGCGGGGCTACGGACTCGCTGTCCGTACGCTTCGCCACGACCCCGCAGATGGCCCCGGCCCGCAGGCCGAGCACACTCGTCAGGGTAAAGAGCGTGGCTGCTTCCATTTCGTAGTTGCTGCAGCCAAGGGCCTGCCATTCCCGGAGACTGCCCTGCAGCCGCCGCACGACATAGCCGCCGAAGCTGTCATAGCGCTCCTGGCCGGGCCAGAAGCTGTCTGTCGTGACCGTCACGCCCAGTTTGTACGGGACGGCCAGTTCCTCCGCCGCCTGCCGCAGGGCCAAGGTGACGTCCAAATCCGGCACGGCCGGATATTCGATGGGCGCGTACGCCTTGGAGGCCCCGTCCAGGCGGACGGCAGCCTTGCTGATGACCACATCGCCCAGATCCAGGTCTTCCCGAAGGGAGCCCGTCGTTCCCACGCGGAGAAACGTCGTTACGCCGAGGCGGGCCAGCTCTTCCACCGTAAAGGTGATACAAGGGCCGCCCATGCCCGTCGACATGACCAGGACCGGCGCCCCCTGCACGCGGGCCAACCAGGAATGGAACTCCCGGTGATACGCCAGGAATCGCGCCTGCGGGTCCAGGGCCTTCGCCAGTCCCTCCACGCGGCCCGGGTCCCCCGGCACGAGGGCATAGCGGGCCCCTTCGAGCAATTCTTTCGTCAGCCCCGTGTGGTACATGACCTCGCCAGGCTTCGCGTAATTTCTTTCCACCATGGTCTGCCTCCGTTCCCCATTTTTCTTTCATTGTACCACGTTCCCGCGCCGAAAGGACGGACCGGGCGGCGCCAATTGAAAAGATTCTGCAAACTCCCGCTCCCGGCGCACGAAAAAAGCCGGCCCGCAGGCCGGCTTGGCGTCCTCTCCCCGGTTCTGTTCAGAACCAGCGGGTCATGGGCAGGTCGTTGTTCGTCCCTTTGGTAAACAGCAGCTGGTGGACGTCGATGTATCCGATATAGAACGCCGCGGCGCAGCCGCACAGGTACAGGTCCCACATACGCATGAAAGCCTCGCCCCGCTCCGCCGAAACCTGGTCGTGGACTTTTTGGAAGTTCTGGTACCAACACCGGAGCGTCTTGCTGTAATGGCGGCGCAGACTCTCCACGTCGAGAAGCTGGAAGCTACCGTTGTAGCCCCGTTTGATGATTTCCGCCAGGGACGGCAGGGTGCCGCCGGGAAAGATGTATTTGCGCATCCAGGGATTGCTGTTCCGCTCGTCCCGGCCGTCGATATAGTGCAGCAGGAACAGGCCCTGATTTTTCAGGACATGTTCCACCACGTCCATGTAGCGGTCGTACTGGGAACGGCCCACGTGTTCCAGCATACCCACACTGACGACGCGGTCGAAGACGCGGCCCGTCTTCGGCAGGTCGCGGTAATCCAGGAGGGCGATTTCCACTTGGTCCTCCAGGCCCAGGGCACGGATGCGGGCCTGGCCCATGTCATACTGTTCCCGGCTCAGGGTACAGCCGAATCCCTTGACCCCGTACTGTTTTGCCGCTTCCAGGAGCAGGTACCCCCAACCGCAGCCGATGTCGAGCAGGGTCATGCCCGGCTCCAAACGCAGCTTGCGCAGCGTGTGGGCCACCTTGTTCCGCTGGGCCTGTTCCAGCGTGTCCGTATCGTGTTCAAAGTAGGCACAGGAATAGCTCAGGGTCGGGTCGAGCCAGAGTTTGTAAAAGTCGTTGCCCAAGTCATAGTGGGCGCTGATCTCCTCCTTCTGGGTCGACTTGTCTTCCGACGGATAGAGCAGGTAATTGAACTTGTTCCGGTCCAGTGTGAACATGCTCATCTGTTCCAACAGGTACCGCAGCACTTGAAAAAGATCCCCGTCGATCTCGAGGTCGCCTCGCATGTAGGCCTCCCCCAGGGACAGGGACGTGGACGAAAGCAGCTCCGCTTTCGGGATGTCTTTGTGGACGATGACGCGGAAGAGTGGCTTTCCTTCGCCGATTTCATACTGCTTTCCGTGCAGGTCCAGTTCAAAGGGATACTTGTCGAACCGGTCCAGATAATGCACTAAAAAACTGTCTGCCAAACGCAATGTAAAGACCTCCTCTCCCCTACTATTATAGTCTCTTATATGGGAAAAGCAAATCAGCGCGCTCCGCTCCCGATCCCCTGGGGCGGGACGCGGCGCGCCAAAGACCGTAAAAAAGCCGGCCCCTGGGGGAAGGGGCCGGTGCCATCAGGAAAAAAACGCAATGGAATGGAATGTTTGGTTATCAGGAGAAATTGCACCCACACCGGGCAGCGGGAGCAAAACGCGGAATGTCCGGGCCGCCGCGGCGCGGTTTTGGGGAAAGGACTCTTTCCCCGGCGTAATATGGAAATAGCAAAAGAAAAACAAAGGATTTACGTTCCACAAAGAGCGGCCCTTTCCGTAGGTAAAGACCCCTAACAGCGCCGGCAAATGACGGTCTCGAAAGGCCGCAGCGCTTCAGGAGAGCCGACGATGCGGACGGAACCGCCGTGCAAGGCAATCCGTTCGGCAAAGACGGCGCCGTGGATTTCACATCCCTCGCCGAGATGCAGCGTTCCGTTGCAGAGGATCAGGGCGTCGGCAAAACGCACATTCCGCCCGATCCAGAGCCCCCGGTCCGCCAGGATGATGACACGGTCCGGAATCTCGATCTGATCTTCAAAGGTCCCGAACTTCGGGAACAGGAGCATGCCGGTTCCGACCAGGGTGCCATACCCTTTCGCCGTATACTCCCCCCGCATTTGGTATATCCTGCGCATAGGAATCCCGTCCCTGGTGATGTTGTCGCTGGACGCAAAGCCACCCTCGATCCAATTCCGGATCGGGTACGTCCCGAATTCCGGAAAGGCAGCGCCACATGTGCTTGCATACAGCACGCCATTTTTCGCGAGCGCCTCCCCGTCCGGCACAGCATCCCGTACGGTCAGCGGAGCCGCGGCGGCCAGGCGGCGCAGCCGGTCGGTCCAGCGGACCTGTATCTGCTGCCGCGTAAACGAACGGCCGTCACTGTCTTCCGTGCAAACCTTCAGGAAACGGAGCCCCAATGGGGCATATCGTTGAATGGAAGTAAAAACCCGGACGCTCCTGTTGCCCGGATAAAGCAGTCCGGGGGTCAGATCCAGGGGCGTCAATGTTTCTGTTTTTTCCCGCTCGAGCTCCCGCAGCATCAAGGAGTCCGTTATGTTTTCCAGCTGTTCCTGACGGAGGGCGGCCTGTCCCGCGACCCATTCGTCCCGCACCAGGCAGGCCAGGGAGAGAGGCACTGCGCTGAGCAGCAGGCAAACGGCCAACAGGGTCAGGGCCGCAAATCCGCGGCGGCTGTTTCCGGCGCCGGAAAAAGACACGCCGGACTTAACCGGGAGAGACCGCCTCGACGCAGCCATTCAGAGTCCGCAGGACTCTCCGGAAAGTTCTCCGGTGCCGTGTTTGGCGATCTTCCAGGGTGAGGAGGATTTCGGCCTTGTCTTCCGAAAGCCTCCGGAGCTTCCAGGCCTGGACCCGGACGTGGGTGTCGGAATTCGGCACCACGCCGGGCTGGGACTTGTACTTGCGGATGCTGCGGTACAACGTCCCGTTCTGCACATAGAAGCTGATGCGAGTCTGCCCGTCCGAACGGCGGCAGCCGACAGTCATGCCTGCGTCCTCGCCAGGAGATCCTTTGAGGAGCACGCGTGTTCCCTGCTCGGATAGTTCGCTTTTCACTAGGCTCGCAGAGAAGCGCGCGGACTGCAGGAGCCGCAGATCGGACCGGACACAGATCCCGTTGCGGAGCAAGGTCTGAAAATGCATATACACCGTGCCTGCGAGGAGGACGAGAAAGAAGAGTACGAATTGTACTTCCAAGAGGATATGTCCGGTCCTTCTTTCCTTCATTCCCGTTCCCTTTCCGCCGCCGCTGCGGGCCGGGCGCCAACGAACTCCATGTTGTTCGCCAGCAGCCGGCCCGATGCATCCCGTACCAGGCCAATCCGCACGCGGTGAGGACCTGCCGCCCGCTCTGTCCAGGTGACGGTGCAGCCCTGGGGGAGGAGCCGCGTGTCACCCGTATGGGGTTCAGCCAGGGGCTGTTCGCTTCCTGGACCGGTCCCGAAGGCGGGCGGATACGACAAGGCGGCCATTGCTTGCAGCATCGCCAGATGCCGCGCCATGACCCGGACCGTATAATACAGGCTGGAGAGGGACGCCGCCACCAGCAGCAGGACTGCTGCCGAGGCCGGCAAAATCGTGAGAAGCACGAAGCCGGCCTTTCCGTTGCCCGGGATCCGACCCCGTTTGCCCGTATCGACGGTTTTTCGATACCCAAAAAAATTCATGAGGAGACGTTCTTTGTTCCGGCGGCTTCTCCAAAGCCGCCTGGACCCGTTACTTTGATCCGCCCACTGACAGGTTGGATTTCCACGAAGCGGTACAGGTCGGGATAGACCCGGTGCCGCAAGGTGTACACGCCGGTATATTTCGGCGCGCCCTGGGTGGTGAAGCGGATGGTGCGGCGCGGCAGGGAGGAGAATTGCACCGCCGCGCCATAATCCCGGAGAAAGTCGTAGCGCCGTATCTCATGCGTACCAATCATCACGGAATAGCCTTCGCTGCCGTACAGGTCGATACTGGCGTACTGCCCCGCCGGGCGTGTGCGAAACATGCTGTCCTCCCGAATCCGGTGCAGGTTCACCACGAACCCGTCCGTCACGGTGTCCAGCTGCAGGGACGCTACACATCGCAGCAGTCCCCGGCAGCCTGGGATCAGCATGGTGGGGAAAAGGGCACAGGCAAAGAGGGCGAGCCATACTTCCAGGAGCAGGAACCCTCCCCTGCGGCCTTTCCATACAAGGGGATGTAACATCTGTTGTTGGTGTCAAAAGGATGCCACCTGTGTTCTCAGGCGCTGCCCGTACCGGAATTGCCGGAATCCGACGGCGTTTCCTGGGAAGCCTTGGCCCCCAGGACCTTTTCCGGGGTCATGTCCGCGCCTTCCGCATCGGAGCCGGTCAGCGTATAGGTATCCCCGTCGCGTTGATATTTGATTTCCTGATTTTTGGCATCCAGCATGGCGGCGTTCTTCAGATAATGCGGCGTCAACGCCTGCAGGGTTTCCGGCAGATGGCCGTTTTCCAGCTTGTAGACGGCAATGGCCTGGTCGATGGTGATGAGGTCGTTCTTCAGCTTCGCGTTCCGGGCTTTACTGCCCGCGCCATGAATAGATGGGATTACCATGGACGCCAACACGCCCAGGATAATCGTCACGGCGATGACTTCGATCAAAGTGAAGCCACCGCGCTTCCGCCGGGCTTCCGCCCTGCGGACTGCTTGCTTCGGTCTTTCTTTCAGGTGTTGGAACAAGATAAACCTCCGGTTTCCTCAGTAAGCCGGCATCTGTGTCATCAGGGAAAAGAGCGGCGAAACCATGACCGCGATAGCGGCGAAGATGACCGCCGCGATTCCCAGGATGAGAAGCGGCTCCGCAATGGTTTTCAGTTCCCGGATCCTGTTCGTCAGCTCCTGCTCGCGGATTCGTGCCGCTTCTGCCAACATCGGGGCAAGATTCCCCGAATTTTCACCGATACGAAGGAACTCCCTCGTGGTTTGGCTGAACAAGTCGCCGGCCTGTCCCGCTGCCGCGGCAATGCCGAGGCCATGCAGGATTCCCTGGGCAAAACGCCCGGCGCGGAGGCGGGACGGCCCGTCCGCGAGAGTCCGTACCGCCAGGTGGATGGCTTCAGGGAGTGAGATGCCGCTGTGCAGCAGCAAAGCCAACATCTTGACAAAACGGACTTCCAGATAGGCCTGCCGGAGACCGCGCAGGCCCGGAATTTTCCAAAACCAGGAACGAAGCCGGACCCGCTGTTGGTAAAGGACCCTTCCGAAAACGATTCCCACGCCCACAAGAGCCGGTAAATGGGCGGCAATCCATCGCTTCAGGAACAAAAGGGTGCGCAGAAGCTGCGTTTCCTGCACGCCTAGCGAAGCGTACAGATCGGCAAACATCGGCAGGAGTTCCAGGCTGAAAAAAACCGTGGTGCCCAGGGCAACGACAAGAAGAAACGTTGGATAGATAGAGACACTGCGTACAAACTTAACCAACTTTTCCTGCCGTTCATAGTAGACCGACAGAGATTTCAGCACCGTATCCAGATTCCCTCCCTGTTCCCCTGCTTCCACCATGGCGACGGCACTTGGGGGAAATGCCCGCGCCTGCTTCCGCATGGCAGCCGAGAGAGAAAGGCCCTGCCTCAGGCCGTCACTTAATTGGCGGGATACCGTGGGGAGGCTGACGCCCATCCCGGAAGAACTCATCATATCCAGTGCTTCCGCAAGGGATATTCCCGCTTCCAGCAGCGTTGCCAGCTGCCGGAAAAAAGTGGCTCTTTCTTTGTTATGAATGGTCTTGCCGTGCAAAAAGGACCACCGCACCCCAAAGGGACGGTCCGCCTTTTCGATGCCGGTGACACACCCGTAATGGGCGCAGACGAAACGGGCCACTTCCTGTTCCGAATCCGCCAGGATCTCACCGGAACATTCTTTCCCGTCGCTGCTGCGGGCACGCCATCGGTACTGCCGCAATCCGTACCACCTCCTTTGCTGTTCGCACCTCTACCATATCAGAAGTGCAAGGGGAAAAGAAGATAAATTTTAAGAAAATTGAAAAAGTTATCCACAGAATGACCCTGTTTTTCCAATTTTTTCGCACGTTTTTTTTGCGAACCCCCTTTTTTATCCACATATCCACATATTTTATGTATCAATACATAAAAAGGACATCTCCCCCTTTGGGGAAAGATGTCCTTGCTTTGCGCTTTGGAAACGTGTCGTTCCGGTTATTTTGTCCGGGCCGCCCCACTGCTTCCGGCCGCATTGCCTTGGGGTGCCGTCGCGGCGGATGCTTCCAGCACGCCCGGATCCATGAGCCAGCGCCGGACGGATATATAATAGGCGCGGTAAGGCTTTCCGTCGGGTCCCTGGACGAGGTCCGGGTTCCGGTACGATTCCTGGAGCTGGATATGCACGTTGCCCTGTTCCCAGTCGTACATGGTGAACCGGTACTGTACCTGCTGCTCCTTGGTCTTGTACGTTTGGACGGACGGCTCGTTATTCCGCGGCGTCCCGAGCAGTTTCATCAGGCTGGCCGCGCCGGTCTGGATCAGGTCCTGCGCCACGGCGGCGTCATCTGTCAGGAACAGGTATTCAAGCCGCTGGATCCTGCCGGCGTGGAGAATCGCAAAGACTCGTCCGTCCACCGGCTTTTCCACCGGTTTCGTCGTCACGGGAACCACGCGGTCCAGCTGCAGCTGCTGCGGCGTGTCCTTCACGAGGCGCCACTCTTTCTTTTTGTTGGCCATCCGCTTGCGAAAGACTTCTTCGGAATCGCCCAGCTGCACCTTGAAAAACCCGTCTGGCTGGGCGGTTACCTCCGTCAGGATTTCTCCGTACGTCAGGGGACCGGCTTCCGCCGCTCCGGACATCGTCAAGGCCAGACTCAGGACGGCCAGGCAGGCCAGAAGCAGCGGCAGGGCCGAAAAATGAGCCATGGATTGCTTCATCAAAGAGCCCTCTCCTTTCAGACAACCTGAAAAATATAGAACTTCAAATAGGCTGTTTCCGGCACGTTCCACAGGATGGGATGGTCAGGCGCCTGCTGCCGCGCCTCCACCTGCCGCAGGGTGACGTCGGCGTCGCGGGCCGCGTCGCGGAGCATGGCGAGGAACAAGTCCTCCGTCATGAAATGGGAACAAGAGCAGGTAGCCAGATAGCCTCCCCGGGGCAGGAGCTTCATGGCCTTCTGGTTGATGTCTTTATAGCCCGCCGTGGCGTTGTGCACGGTCTTCCGCGATTTCGTGAACGCCGGCGGGTCCAGGATGATAAAGTCGTATGCCGTCACATGGTCTGCCTCCAGGCGGTCCAGCAGTTCGAAGACATCGGCCTGTTCCACGTCGACGATGTCCGCTACTCCGTTCTTGGCGGCGTTCCCCTTCGTCATGCGGCACGCTTCGGCGCTCACGTCGACGGCGGTCACGTGGGCCGCGCCACCCTTGGCCGCGTTCAGGGCGAAGGATCCCGTATGGGTGAAGCAGTCCAGGACCTGTTTGCCGGCGGCAATGCGCGCCACGGACTGCCGGTTGTATTTCTGGTCCAGGAAAAAGCCGGTCTTCTGGCCGTTTTCCACATCCACGTCGTACAAAATGCCGTTTTCGTCAATGGTAGTGACGGGCGATGCCGGAACCGGTTCCCCCGGCAGGGCATACCAACCCTTGCCCTGTTCCAGTCCTTCCAAGGCCCGGATTTTGACATCATTCCGCTCGTAGATGCCCGTCACGGTTTCGCCCATATCCCGGAGAACCTTCGCAAGGAGCGGGAACAAGACATCTTTCCGGACTTCGATGCCCAGCGACAAGGTCTGCGTCACCAGCAGGTCGTTGTACCGGTCCACCGTCAGGCCCGGAAACTGGTCCGCTTCGCCGAAAATAAGGCGGCAGCAGCGAAAATCCCGGCCTGGCATGACGGTGCGGCGATAGTCGATAGCATAGCGCAGGCGCCGCTCCCAAAACGCTTCGTCGAAGCGGTCATTCGCGTTACGGGAGAGCAGCCGGACGCGGATTTTGGAATGGTCATTGACAAACCCGGTCCCCAGATACTTGCCTTTCAAGGTCACCACATCGACGAGGTCCCCGTTGGCATAGGCCCCGTCCACGGCGACGATTTCCTCGCCGTAGACCCAGGGATGGCCTGCCCGGACGGATCGCTCCGCCTTTTTCGTGATTTGGAATCTCGGATAGGAACGCATAGGCCCTCCTTATGCCTTCGGCGGCTCCGTGCCGTCGTTCATCAGGTACAGGATGCCGTCATGGTACTGCTTCCAGAAAGGTGCGAAAATGTCTTTCAGGATTTTGTCCGACACCTCGCCGTCCACCGGTTCCGCAATGCCCTGGAAAATCAGGTTGAAGCGGTCCAGAAAGGCCTGCATGGCCAGGGTGTTGAAAATCTTGCCCGTCGTGATTTCGTCCAGATGCAGGGGCAGGAAGCCCTCGTCCCGCAGGGAAGCGTAGGCCTTGGCGGGATCGACGCGTTGTTCCAGCTGATCGGCCACGTTCCGGCGCACCAGGCTGTCCAGCAGTTCCTCCTGCCGTTCCCGGACGATGGCGAAGCGCTGTTCCATCATGGCGTACTGCGTCTCGTTCAAATCCCCCCATTCGGGGCTTTTTTCCTCAAAGGCCCGCTCCATGAGCTCCAGCTCTTCCCGCACGTAGTGATACAGCGCCAGGGCGCCCAGGGGAACGGAATAGCCTTTGAGATGTATCTTCTGCGGGGCCAGCAAGGTCTCGTCGAGCTTCTTCAAGGCCGCCGCCACGTCACGGACGGCCTGCTGGTCCTTTTTCGTTTGCATGAACTCGTTCAAATAGCCGTTGTGGCTCAGTTCGTCCACAACCTTTTTCGCATACTTTTCTGCTTGGTGCATGTCCCTAAAACCTTGCTTTCGTTGGCGTTATTTCAATTTATCATACTTGGCCTGCTCGATGCCGTAGACGTCGTTGCCTTCGATGTCGATGCCCACGATGGCCGGGAAATCGACGACTTCGTAGCGGCGGATGGCCTCCGGTCCCAAGTCCTCATAGGCAATCATGGTCTCGCTGCGGATGGACTGGGAGATGACCGCCGCCGTGCCTCCGATGGCGACAAAGTAGACGGCGTGATGCGCCTTGCAGGCAGCGACAACGTCCTGGTTGCGCAGGCCCTTGCCGATCATGCCCTTCATGCCCTGTTCAATCATGGCCGGCGTGTACTTGTCCATGCGGCCGCTCGTCGTCGGGCCGGCGCTGCCCACGATTTCTCCCGGTTTGGCCGGCGTGGGACCCACGTAATAAATGACCTGGTCCCGCACGTCGAAGGGCAGCGGCTCCCCGCGCTGCAGCGCCTCATACATCCGTTTGTGCGCCGCGTCGCGCGCTGTATAGATGGGACCCGTAATGCGCACGAAATCCCCGGCGCGGAGGTTTCGCACGACGTCTTCCGTCAAGGGCGTCGTAATGTTCTTGATCTCACTCATGATTTCCGTCCCTCCTTCTCACAGCGTCGCTTCGGCGCGGCGAGCCGCATGGCAGTTAAAAATGACCGCGCAGGGCAGCCCGCCGATATGGGTCGGCGCGTACTCGATGTTGACCGCTAGGGCCGTCGTCGTCCCGCCCAGGCCGGCAGGGCCGACACCGGTCTGATTCACCAGGGCCAGCAGCTTGTCTTCCAGTTCCGCGTACTGCGGGTTCGCGTTGTGCTCGCCGATCTTGCGGGCCAGGGCGTACTTGGCCAGTTCCGCCGCCTGTTCCGCGTTGCCGCCGACGCCGACGCCGACCGTAACCGGCGGGCACGGATTCGGACCTGCCGTCCGGACCGCTTCCAGGACAAACTGGATGACGCCATCCAGGCCGTCCGCCGGTTTCAGCATGCGCAGCTGCGACATGTTCTCGCTGCCACAGCCCTTGGGCAGGACAACCAGATGGACCTGGCTGCCCGGCACAATCCGGCAGTGGATAATGGCGGGGGTGTTGTCCTGTGTATTTTTACGCGCAAAAATAGGATCGTCGACAGCCGATTTCCGCAGGTACCCTTCCGTATAGCCCCGGGCCACGCCCCGGTTGATGGCATCCCACAGATCGCCGCCCGTAAAATGCACATCCTGGCCGATGTCGATGTAGACCACGGTCAGCCCCGTATCCTGACACAGGGGAACAGACTTCGCCGTCGCCAGCTTCGCGTTTTCGATGATCGTATCCAGCACCTGCCGGCCCAGAGGGGATTCTTCCTTGTCCACGGCCTGCTCCAGACGGGTCAGGACCCCGTCCGGCAGATAGTAACAGGAGTCGACGCAGCACTTGGCCACGGCGTCCGTCACTTGTTTCACGTCGATTTCACGCATAGGTCACGCCTCCTTGTCTTTGTTGTCCGCTGTCCCTCCGGCCATTCCTGGCGGCCGACAGCGACAAGATGATCCTTCTCTATTTTAATCCATTTGCCCCGAATATGCAAAAAGAGGGCTGTAACGAGCGTTACAGTCCTCCTTTTCCTTCGTTGTACGGACCTCAAGCCATACAGGCCTCAATCCATGGGCACACCGTTGACACGCAGGTAGGTTTCCCGCAGGACCACTTCGGGATCCTTCGGGGCACGGGCCACGCCCGTCTCGACGGCAGCCCGCGCGACGGCGGCGGCCACAGCCGGCGCGACGCGTTTGTCGAAGGCGTTCGGCACGACATAGTCTTCCCGCAGTTCCTCTTCCGGGATCAGCTCCGCGATCGCGCGAACCGCGGCGACCTTCATCGCCTCGTTGATTTCCCGGGCCCGGACGTCGATGGCGCCGCGGAACACGCCGGGGAACACGTTCACGTTATTGACCTGGTTCGGCGTATCGCTGCGGCCCGTACCGGCAACTCTCGCCCCGGCCGCCTTGGCGTCGGCATAGCTGATTTCCGGCACCGGATTGGCCATGGCAAAGACAACGGCATCCGGCGCCATGGAGCGGATCATCTCCTGCGTAAAGGCACCGGCGGCGGAAACGCCCAGCAGGACGTCGGCGCCCTTCACGATATCTGCTAGGCTGCCCAGGCGTTTTTCCCGGTTCGTCACCTTGGACAAGGCCTCCTGGACGCGGTCCAGGGGCCGGCCGTTGTTGTCGTGTCCTTCACAGAGCGTGCCATGATGCAGCATGACCGTGAGGTTTTCCGCCCCGCAATCCACGAGCAGGCGGCCGATGGCCGTCCCGGCGGCACCACCGCCGTTCAGGACGATCTTCGCCGTGCGGATGTCCTTCTTGACGAGGCGCAGGGCCCCCATGACGGCAGAGACGCAAGCGATGGCCGTGCCATGCTGATCGTCGTGGAAAACGGGGATTTCCAGTTCCTTTTTCAGTTCGTCTTCGATATCGTAGCACTTGGGCGACTGGATGTCTTCCAGGTTGATGCCGGCGTAATTCGCCTGCAGGGATTTGACAATGGCGATAAATTTGTCCTTATCCGGCTCGTCGATGCAGACCGGTACGGCGTCCACGGCGCCGAAACGCCGGAACAGGGCCGCCTTGCCTTCCATGACCGGCATCGCCGCCCGGGCGCCGATGTTGCCCAGGCCCAGGACCCGCGTCCCATCCGTGCAGATGGCGACCATATTGCCGCGGCAGGTCAGGTCGAACGACCGGTCCGGGTCCGCTTTAATAGCCAGACAGGGCTGTGCCACGCCAGGCGTGTAGGCAATGGCCAGGTCATGGTCATTCTCCAGGGTCACTTTGGCCCGGGTCTCGATCTTGCCGTTATACTTTTCGTGGAGCACCATCGATTCTTCCCGCAAATCCATGTCCTTTTCCTCCTTGGGGTTCCCCCGCTCCCGCGCACGGCAGCCTGGCTGCCATCCTGAATTTTCACAGTTTTCGCGGGATTGCGATTTTCATATCAAGAAAAATAGTAGCATATACTTTATTCAGTATATGCTACTATTGTATCGAAGCGGCACGCTTTGCGCAATACCCAGTTTTCGAATATTTTATAGGACCAGCGGGACCGCAAGACTGCACGAGATTGAAAGGCCGTGCAGCCCGTACCGCCTTGCCGACCTCCCGCCTCCTACAGGCAGCAGAACTCGACCTGGGGCGACTCCCCCCGCTTCAGCGTCAGGACAGCGAAGCCGGCCTTGCTGCCATCCCTCGGACGGGACGGGCTGCCCGGGTTGAGGATCCAGACGCCGTCCTGCTCTTCCCAAACAGGCCGGTGGATGTGTCCGAAGATAACCATGTCCTGTTCTAGGCGTCGTCCCCACCAGAACAGCTGATCCACCTCTCGGCCTTCGCCGAGGTACAAGTGACCATGGGTAACCCAAATCCGATACCCTTCCCATTCGACATAGGCGTCGGGCGGTTCCGTCACGGGGCCCCGCAGGACATCACAGTTCCCGCAGACCCGCACGACGGGCAGCCCGGTCACTTGTTCTATCAGGTTCGCATCGCGGCCGTAGTCGCCGCAATGGATCCATCGTTCCACAGGCGGCGCCGCCGCCAACACTTTGCGGAGGGCCTGCAGGTCTCCGTGGGTATCGCTGATAATTCCGATTTTCATCATGGCTTCCTGATTTATTCTTTGATCTTTTTCCAGTTCGCAAGGAGCTTTTTGATTGCCTTGCCGCGATGGCTGATGCGATTCTTTTCTTCTGCCGTCGCTTCGCCCAACCCTTTATGCAGCTCCGTCGACCAGAACAGGGGATCGTAGCCGAAGCCATTCTCCCCGAGGGGTTCATGGAGCAGCAGGCCGTCACAGCAGCCGTCCGTCTCGGCAATAATCCTGCCCGACGGATCGGAAAGGGCCAGGGCACAGCGGAACCGGCAGGTCCGCTTGACCTGGAACTTCATGACCTGCAGCAGCTTGTTGTTATTTTCCTCGTCGGTCGCCTTTTCTCCGGCATACCGGGCCGAACGCACGCCCGGCGCACCTTCCAGGGCCTTGACCTCGAGGCCCGAATCGTCGGCGAGGCAGTATTCGTGCAGATTCTTCGCATAATAGGACGCCTTCAGCTTGGCGTTAGCCGCGAAGGTATGGCCCGTTTCCTCGGGCTCAACCAGCTGGGGGTAATCGGCCAGGCCCTTGATTGTGACCGGCAACCCCTTGAGCATTTCCTTGAATTCTTCTGTCTTTCCCAGGTTATGGGTCGCAATGACCAGGATTTCCATGGGAATCGCCTCCTTTCGGTCTCCCCGGCTCAATCCACCAGGGCCTGCAATTCCTCGCGAGAAAGCAGGATATTTTCTTTGTTATGGAACAGGGCCATGCGGCCGCGCCGTTCCACGTACAGCGCCACTTCGAAATCGGGCAGGCCCAGAAGGGCTTCCTTCGCGTCGGCGCTGCCGTTGCGGGGCGTCACTTCGAGGGTAACCGTCAAACGGCCCGCCTCGCCGCCCGGCACGAGCCGCGCTTCAAAGTAATCGTCCGTCCGCGGGGCCGCCGGGTGGTTGACACGGCCACGCACCAAGGCGCCGTTGTACTGCTCATCCGGCAGATAGACCCGCACGAAGGCATCCAGGAAAATCGCTTCGTGTGTCCCCGTGTTCCGATACGGCACGTCAAAGGCAAAGACGAGCTTGTCGTCCGTCCGGGAAAGGAGGGACGCCCTCGTCCGCTTGTCTTTGTAAAACTTCAACTTTTCGTCATCCCGGGCATGCACGCGGATCAAATGCAGTGTGAAGAGCGCGGCCAGGACCAACAGTACGATAAAGATCGCTAAAATCGCCATTCCTGTCCCCCCTCAATCCTTATGATAATCCTTGATAATGCAGATCGGCGTTTTCTGGCTGGCATTGCCGAAGGGATTGTCGATCAGGATTTTCGAGACCAGGACCGGGTCCACGCCGTCGGTCCAGCCGATAATGGCGGCCCGCTTCAGGTCGTTGACGTCCGCAATGACCGCGCCGTACACGCCGCAGGCCTCCTTGATCTGCCGTACCACTTCGAAGGGATCCTTCGGCCCGTAGACAATGTGTTTGTCAAAGGGGGGCATGGTTCCCGTCACGTCGTCAATCAGGCGCGCCTGATAGCCGGCCAGTTGATAAAAGACGCCGCGCCTGCCGACCAGCTTCGTCAGGGCGCCGGCGAGGAAAGCGCCAAGGACACGGGTATTGCTCTCTGTGTCGATCAGGGCCTGCATGCAATACCAGCCGCTGATGCTGCCGTAGGACGGAAAAAAATGGCAGAGCAGCTTGGCCAGCCAGCCCGGCTTGAATTCCTCACACCGTTTGGCCATGCCCTGTGTAATGGCGACGACGCTTTCGGCGGAGCAAATGACATCGTTGGGGCCGAACTTGCCCTTGCCATACTCCCGGATCGCGTCGATGATGTTGTCCCGCTGCGTCAGAATCCGCGTGGGAACCGGAACGATTTCATACCTCATAAAGTCTTCCACCTCTGTAACAATCCTATCTTCCGGCCGGTTCTTATTCCCGGCCGTCCTGCTCTTGCTCGTACCGCGCCTGGATGAGATGGAACCAGGGCTCCCCGAGCCGTTTGATCTTGCCGTCCCGGTCCGTAAAGACATTGGTTGTCTCCCCTTCCACCAGGACCTTTCCTGTCGCCGTATGGACCACGGTATAGGCAAACCGCAGCTTGGCCCGGTTGAACTCTTTCAACGTCGTCCGCACTTCATATTCATCCCCGAAACGGGCCGAACGGATGTAGCGGACATGGACGTCGCGAATGGGAAACAGGACGCCGTCGTCCATGAGTTTCACCAGGTCGACCCCGCAGGCCTCCAAATATGCCACGCGGCCCATCTCCAACCACGGCAGGTAGCGCGAATGATACACGATGGCCATGAGATCCGTCTCTTCGAAGCGGACCCGGTCCCGAATTGCAATCATAACGTAACCTCCCAGCCCCGCAGGGCATAACATAACCTGTTTATTATACCAAAAAACGGTTTAAAAGTACATGGCATCTCCATTTCGTTCGAGGGAAAGGACCGCCAGGATACCGTCCCGCACACGGAATTTCACTTCAAAACCGCCGAAACCGAACCCGTAGATCCGGTCCGGATCTTCCTGGTAATGGGGCCGTGGATCCTGGCGAAGCACCCCAAGCAAAGCCTCCCGCAACGAGGCCGGCACGCGGTCCAGCAGTGCCCCGGGACACCGAACCTCCAATTCCCGGAAAGGCATCCCGTCCGTAAAGCCGCCTGTCGCATCGGCATGGCAGTCGACGGAGGGAAGGTAGGGCTTGATATCCAGGATAGGCGTCCCGTCCATGAGGTCCACGCCGGACACATGAAGTACCGGTCCGTCCGGCGTGTCCCACTCGACCCGCTCGAGGCGCACAGACGACAGGCCCAGGCCATTCGGGCGGAACGGGGACCGCGTGGCAAAGACGCCGACCCGTGTATTGCCGCCCAACCGGGGCGGCCGCACGGTTGCCGACCAGTGCTCACGCAAGGCCGCGGAAAATTGCCAGACCAGCCACAGATGGCTATATTCCCCGATTCCCCGCAGGGCCTCGGCCTGAGCAAATTCCCGCGCGAACGCAATCTTGCCCGGCAGGGACGGCACAATGCCGCTCTGGCGGGGAATGCCGAATTTCGTGGGAAACGCCGTCCGAATCCGCGCAATGGGACGAAGGACGATCGCGTCTTCCCGCGCCGTTTTGTCCGGGCCGCCGCAGGCCCTGCCCGCCCGCGTTTCTTGTTCCGTTGAACGCATGCTCGATGCCCCCTTATTCCTGTCACGATCAGTATACCATATCCTGGGATTCCCGATTTCCTGATTTGGCCGGATTTCTTGTCCATATTTTACGGACAATTCACAATTAGCCCTGTTCTGGAACACCAATACACAGTATAATAAAACCAATCCAGGGGGTTCCCCACCACCTGGAAAAGATGCTCCTGCGCAGTCCTGTTCCCCTACGGGACCGCGGCCATACAGGATCATCGATGATTCTTCAATCATCTCCCCAATTGCCTGCGCTTCCCCGCGCAGGCTCCCCAAACCGAGATTTCCGAAAGGAACGAAAAGCCCTGTGCCGAAAACGGCACGGGGCTTTTTGTCTGTCCCGGGGTCAGGGAAGGAGGAGCCTTCCGTTTCCGGACAGGCCGGGCCGCGAAAGGCCTTAGCGGCCCTGGAGATAGATGTTGCTGCGGGCCACCTCCATGTGCAGGCGGCTGCGGGCAATGTCCGTAATGCGTTCGGGAGTGCGCAACGTCTCCACCTGCAGCTTCAGGCGGGCGTTGTCGCTCCGGAGTTGTGCCTCCTGCTTCTGCAGGGTGACCAGGTTCTGCCCGGCCTGTACGAGGGCGCCGCTGCGGACAACGGCTTCCAGATACAGGACCACGAACAGAAGCAGGCAGAAGAGCAGGCGTTTGCGCAGGACCCGATAGTTGCGCCCCTGCCGCCGATACGGCACGAACAGCCCTGCTTCCTTGTCCCACATGACGAGGACGCCGTGGGACGGGCCCTGCCGTCCCGCATCGAGAGCAGACGACCCCTCCGTTACCGGCCTGATTTGGTATTTGGTGTGTTTCCGTACGAATGCCATGATTCCGTCTCCACATTCCCGTCTTGCCGCAAGCTTTGCACATACAACTCCAGCCACTGCTGCACGAAGGCCTGCTGTGCCGGCCCCAGCCGCTGAAGATCCGCCATGATCCGCAGCAGGGCCGGACTACCCGCCAACAGACCCTGCGCGGCGTCGCTGCGGCTCTTCCCGTAAAGCAGCCACTCCAGATCGTATCCCATGTTGCCGATGGCGGCGACGACCTCCACGGGAACGCCGCTGTCGCCGTGTTCCATGGCAGAAATCTGGGACTGTGTACGGGCTTCGCCCGGCGGCCGCCCCCCGGCCCTGGCCAGGGCCAGGGCGAATTCCCCCTGACTCATCCCCTCGCCGGTCCGGACAGCCCGGATGCGGTCGCCCAGGGTTTCGGGGCGGCTGCGCGCCACCTTTTTTCGCGCCACGATGGGAGTCTGTCCCGGTTCCCGTTTCACAACCATAGTGACAATCCTCCTGTTTGCATTTACAATTATAATACTTTATATCCTATTTTTCAATATTTATTATGTTATTACGATATATATTTTTAATAAAATCTATTATTCAAATTATAATCTGTTATCAAGATTTTATAATATCTGTTTTTCAGAAAAACAGTATTTTTCCTCCGTCAGGACGCTCCCTGCCCGCCGCCGTTCTCCTCGTCCGCCTCCCCCTGCGGGACATAAAAAAAAAAACGGAACTGCCAAGCAGTTCCGTTACAGGTTTCAACTGGTGCGCCTGAGAGGAATCGGACCTCCGCACCCGGTTCCGGAGACCGGTGCTCTATCCACTGAGCTACAGGCGCATTTGGGATTACCGTGCTATTATAACACAGATTATGTATCCCTGCAATACGATTATTTTCCAGCACGTTGGCCGTTCCTTTGCTATAATGGAACGAGACAACCGACAGGGATGGAGGAGATCAATTCATGGAATACAGCGAAACGGAATCTCATTTTCTGGACTGCCCGAAATGCGGACACCATTTTCTGCACCGCTTGAAAGTCAACTTCAACACAGAAACGCATCCGGAAGACAGGCAATCTGTCCGGGACGGATCGGCCTTCCAGGTCCTCTGCCCCCAGTGCGGCGCTGCGTGGCGCGTGGACTATAGCTTCTTTTATGACCAGCCCCAGGACCAGCTGGCCTTGTATTGCCTCCTGGACCTGAAAGAGGCCGCTTCCCTGGCCGACGCGATCCGTCGGAACCTGCTGCCGCCCGAAGCGGCGCCGACACCGGTCCCGTCGTGGCAGAAATACACCTGGCGCGTCGTCCGCAGCCTGGCGGACTTCCGGGAAAAGCTCACCATTTTCGATGCCGGCCTGGATGACCGTTATGTCGAATTATTCAAAGTCTTTGCCCTGAACCAGCTTCACGTGCAGCAGCCGGACTTCCAGGCCGACGAAATCCGCTTCGCCCGCGACCCGGAACAACCTGCCGGCGCCCGCTGGCCTTACCGCTTCACCATCGTGGACAACCACAGGGGGCAAGTGGCCCAGACGCCTTTCGATGAGAGCGCCAGGCCCCTTTTCGATCAAATGGAGGCCCACTTCGGCAAAGACATGGAGACCCTTTTCGATCACGAGCCCGTCATCGACCTGCAATGGGCGCAAAACTACATTGCCTCTTTCCAGACAAAAAACTGAACCCGTTTCCGCGGACAGCAATAGGGCTGCCGGCACGGTCTGACCCCGTGCCGGCAGCCTTATTTTGTCGCTTCTTGTTTCGTTGTCTTCAGCAGAAGCCTGTCAGCAAAGCCTCCAGTTCCGCCGGGGAGGCAGCCAGGGCCAGGGGACGCGCCGCTTCCAGTTCCGCCCTGCTGCCGTAGCCGTAGGTAACCGCCACGCAGGGCAGGCCGAGCTTCCGGGCGCCGAGAACGTCATGGGAACGGTCGCCGACCATGACGACGCCGTCCCGCTCCTCCCATCGTCCCAGACGGCGTAGGGCATCGGCAATCACCTCGTCCTTCCGGCTGCCCGTCTCGTCCAGCCGGGCGCCGGCCATGTCGGCAAAGTAGCCATCTAGCCCACAGCGGCGCAAAATTTTCCGGACGAAGGGCTCCGGCTTCGAGGAGGCCACGCAAAGCGTCTTCCCGGCCTGCCGCAAGGCAGGCAACAGGTCCGACACGCCCGGGTAGGGCCGGTTCTCGTAAATTCCCTTTGTCTCGTACCGTTCGCGGAAGTAACGCGACGCCTGCCGGGCCCGTCCCTCGTCCCAGCCGGCATAGGCCATAAACTGCTCCGTCAGGGGCGGGCCGACGAACACCTCCAGTTTCCGCAGGTCCGGTTCGGGACATCCCATCCGTTCCAGGGCATACTGGACCGATTTCGTGATGCCCTCGCCCGAGGCGCTGAGGGTCCCATCCAGGTCGAAGAGGATCGTATCGTACATATGGTTCTTCCTTTCGTCGTCATACGGCGGCCGGCTTCCCCGCGCTCCCCTTCCCGTCGTTCTCCCTCAGTCCGCCTTGACTTCGGGCCGGCGGATCGGCGTCTTGTCGAAGAGCCGCACGAGGACGAAGGTAAACAGGCAAATGACCCATTCGAAGTAAATGACGTGAGGGAAAATCCGGACAGCAGGAACCAGGGTCCAGACCAAGAGGCCCGCAACACCGACAAAGGTCGTCCAGAACGCCGTGTTTTTACGGCACAGTCCCGGGACGAACATGGTGGCCAGGAAGACCAGCGTGAAGGCCGTCGTCAGGCTCAGGCCAATCATCATCATCTTAACGATGCCCACCATGTTGAAGGCCATCCACAGGGTCACGAGGCCAATGACGAGAATAATCAGGCGGTTCACCTTCATGTAGCGCTCCGGTGCGATGTCCGGGGCAAAAAAGCGCTTGTAGATGTCTTGGGACACGAGCGTGCCGGCACCCAGCAGGATCGTACAGGCCGTCGATACGTCGGCCGCCCACAGGGCCGCCAGCGTCAGGCCCGAGGTGAAGGGGTCAAGGCTCATGACAATCTGGGGCAGGGCCTTTGTCGGATTGATGTCCGGGTATTGCGCCAAAGCCGCTATGCCAAGTATAGCAGATAAAAAGCCGATGGGAAAGATTAAGAGACCGCCCAGGAGGAAACCGCGGCGGGCCGATTTTTCATCCCTGGCGCCGCAGGCGATTTGAACGGGGCCCTGGGCCGTAATCGCCTGGGTCGTCATGACCATGATCCAGCCCAGAAGCATCGCCACGGTCAGGCCGCTGAAGGGGCTCAGCCAGTCCAGCCCCGCCACGACGGGCAGTTTCGCCTGGATGCCCGCCAGGCCGCCGTCCCGTTCCAGGATGCGGATCATGGAGTACAGAATGCCCAGGTAAATGATGCTGACGCTCAGCAGGTTGGACAGACCCGACGACCAGAGGCCGCCGATGGCCGTAATGCCGATAAAGACGACGGCGCTGGTGATCATGCCGGACCGCATGGTAAAGACATCCGGCATGAGGGCCGACAGGATGGAACCGCCGGCCACATACTGGAGCGACGTGATACAGATCATGATGATGGCCAGGCCGATCACGCTGACAATGCGCGCCTTTTTGTCGTAGCTCCGCTCAAAGAGTTCCGGCACGGTCGTGCAGTTCAGCCTGCGGTACTTGCCGGCCGCCACGAGGCCCATGACGATGGCACCGATGGACCAGGCCGCGTTGTACCACCCCGCGGCGAGGCCAATCTTCGTCGCGCTTTCCGCGACGCCGACCGTCGACGCTGCCCCGACAGCCATCCCCGTGATGCTGAACGCCACCAGCCACGGTCCAAACTGGCGCCCGGCGAAAAGATATTCCGTCGGGTTTTTGTCCGCCCGCCGCTTCACATAAAAGGAAACGCCGAACAGGAGCACAATGTACACAATGACAATCATGAATTGGATCGACATGGGAATCCTCCATTTTCTATAAATGTATTGCGTTCATTATAGGCGTTGTTTTATAATTAGTAAAATAGATAAATTGGTTTTGTAATATCGATATTTTTAATAAGAGGTATCTGCCATGGAGTTGCGAACGTTAAAGACCTTTATCCTTGTCGCGGAATTGCACAGTTTTTCCCAGGCAGCCCAGCGCCTTGGCTATTCCCAATCCACCGTGTCCTTTCAGATCAAGCAGCTCGAAACGGAACTCGGCGTCCATCTTTTCGAACGGATCCACCACGACGTCCTCCTGACCGACGAAGGACGCAAAGTCCTGCAGTACGCCCATCGAATCGACCAGCTGCGGCAGGACCTAGACGCCTCCCTCACGGAAGGAGGCCACGTGACGGGCCGCATCACCCTCACCATGGCCGCCTCCCTGGAGCCCCTGTTTTTCGGGCCCCTCTACGCAGAGTTCCGGCGGCAGTACCCCGGCATTTCCCTAAAGGTCCTGACCTCCGATGTCCAGGGCATGCTGCGCCAGCTCAACCGGAACACGACCGATCTTATCTTCGCGCTGGAAAACCACATCCACAATACCTCGTACGTAACCCTGGACGAAGTGCGGGTGCCCGTGTCTTTCATCGCCGGCGCGCGCCATCCCCTGGCGCGGCGGGAAACGCTCACCCTGGCCGACCTGGTACGCTACCCCTTCTTCCTCACGGAAAAGGGCATGAGCTACCGCGCCCTCCTGGAAGAGCAAATGGCCGTCCGGTCCCTGGAAATCAACCCCGTCCTGGAAACGGGCGAAACGGAGCACATCGTGCGCCTCGTCAGCCAGGGACTGGGCCTGTCGTGCCTGCCGGAGTACGCCTTCCGCGCAGCCCTGAAACGTGGGGACGTCATGCGGCTGCCCGTGGAGAATTTTCACCTCGACGTATGGCTCCAGTTCCTGCGGCATCGCGACAAATGGCTCTCCCCGGCGCTGGAACAAGTCATCGAATATGGCAAAAAAGTAGCCCGTCTCGTCTGAGACGGGCTTTTTCCGTAGGGAGCAGGGCGGCCGCCCGGTCCCAGAAGCGCCTCAATGGCGAAGGACCGGTTCTTCCGCATAGTTCGGGTTCCGGAAGGGAATCTGCAGGGCCTTGGCCACGGCTTCCTGAAAACCGTAGCTGCTGTACGTGGCTCCCGTGACAGGATGAAGGCCGGTCACATCCTGCGTGGCCAGAATGGCGGCGGTCAGGTCTGTGACCGCCCGCTGCAGGTACCGGCGCGTATCGTTGTGGGACAAGACCGTAATAGCCGTGATTTTTCCGCCGCGGACCGTCACCTCCACTTCAATGGTGCTTTTAAACCCCTTGCCGCTGCCTCGGTATATGCCGTCCCGATACGTCCCCTGCGTGGTCCGGACGGGCTGCCCCGACTGCTCCGACTGGGCGACCGCGGCCGGCGACAGGCCCGGCGCCGCCTTTTCCACCGCCACGTTGCCCGCGAAGTAGAGGCCGGCCACGCCCAGGGCGGCCACGGAACTGGAGAGGGCCGGCGCCGGGGTCGTTTTTATATTGTCTTTCGGGCAATGGGCCAGACACTCAAAACAGTTGATACAGCCGCCATCGCGGACAACATCGGTCCGCGTCAGGTCCAGTCCCATGGAACACTGCCACGTGCACAGACGGCAGGGTCCGCAGTGTTCCCGCGGTTTGCGGAGGACAAAGAGACGCTTGCCGGACAACAGCTGGAACAAGGCGCCCAGGGGACACAGATAGCGGCAGAAAAACCGTTCCACCACCAGGGATCCCACCGCGATTACCGCCAGGAGGACGGCCCCGGGTGTGACGAACCAGGACAGGTCCGTCCAGCCGGAAGGCGTCGTGTACAAGCCGAAAATATGCCACGGATCAGCCCTGTCCGGCAGGAAAAGCCCGGCGGTCCACAGGACGAAGGCCCCGGCCAGGACCAGGAATTTCCCATACTGCAGGCGCCGCTCCCACAACGCGGAAACGCCGTATTTCCGTTTCGTGAAACGCCGCGACAGGTGCCAAAGCAGGTCTCCCAAGGCGCCAAAGGAGCACAGGAACCCGCAAAAAAAGCGGCCCCAGAGAATGGTCAGGGGAAAGAGGGCCAGGAGTACGGCGACGGGCGCGGCCATAGTTTGCCAGTTCCATGTGCCGGTCAAGGCCTGCCGCCAGATTTGCCCGACGGCGGCAAACCCTTCGGCGAAGAGGCCCGGCAGCAGCACAAAGGCCCCCAGCTGGAACAAATGCCGAAGCCGCGGCAGCCAGACATGCGTCCGGCGGGAAGAGTGGGTAAATACTTTCATGGGATTCTCCTTTTCATACAGAGGGCACAGCCTGCCGGAGCCGCAAATGATCCTGTAGGCCCGGCGTGGCCAGGACATCATAGGAATCAGTGACGAAAACCGCCTCCACCGGCGGGCCGGGAAGGCGGCGCAGCACCGGAAGGGAGGCCGAAGGCCCCAGGACGAGGCAGGCCGTGGCCAAGGCATCGAGATCCGCCGCGGACCGGCCCAGCAAGGTCACGCTGCACACGCCGGAGGCGGCAGGCCGGCCGGTGCGGCAGTCGATAATATGATGGATGCGGGACGGCCCGACAGAACGGCTCTGCTCGTAGGTCCCCGATGTGACAACGGCCCCCTCCCGCACGGTCAGGCCCGCCATGGTACCGGCTACGCCGG
>ENA-ORNY01000182-ORNY01000182.1-human-gut-metagenome-genome-assembly--contig:-NODE-182-length-49783-cov-11.141168_pt1 | contig 49783 bp, 42 predicted proteins | sample MGYA00242122_ERZ509036 | MGnify/ENA primary metagenome ERZ509036 (study PRJEB26280, sample SAMEA2338696) | human gut metagenome | biome: human gut; feature: human-associated habitat; material: faeces... | reverse complement strand
GGAGGAAGCCGCGCCCGATGTTCTTGATGGCGGCCAGACCGAAGCGGATGCCGCCCGGCACGACGGTGAAGTTGTCGTTCGATTCGTTGATATCCGGCGGCAGGACGCGAATGCCCCGGTCGCGGCAGACCTGGATATACCAGCTCATCTTGACCGGGTCGCCGATGACGCTCGTCAGGAGGGCCGCAAAGAACGGTGCCGGCCAGTGGGCCTTCAGATAGGCCGTCTGGTACGCCACCAGGCCGTAGGCCACGGAATGGGATTTGTTGAACCCGTACCCGGCGAATTTCAAGAGAATCTCGAAGATTTCCTCACTTTTCTCCGGCGGCACCTGGTGCAGTTTTCGCGCGCCTTCGACAAAGCGCGTCTTCATGGCGATCAGGTCCTTGACCTTCTTCTTGCCCATGGCGCGGCGCAGGATATCGGCCTCGCCCAGGCTGAAACCGGCCAGGATGGACGCCGTCTGCATGACCTGTTCCTGATACAGCACCACCCCGTAGGTGTCGGCCAGGATGGGGTCCAGCAGGGGATGGAGGGACGCGACGGCGTGATGCTGCCGCCGACCTTCGATAAATTTGTCCGCCATGCCCGCGTCCAGAGGCCCCGGACGATACAGCGCCACGAGAGGGACCAGGTCCTTCATCGTCTTGGGCGCCAGGCGCATGACCAGACGGGTCATGCCGCCGCTTTCCAGCTGAAAGACCCCCTGCGTGTCGCCGGCGCAAAGCATGTCGCTCACGGCCTTGTCTTCCAGGGGCAGGTGGTCCAGATCCACGTCTTCCCCCGTCGTTTCCCGGATAAAGCGGACGGCGTCGTCCAGGACGGTCAGGGTCCGCAAGCCCAGAAAGTCCATCTTGAGCAGGCCCAGCTCTTCGACCTGGGTCTTGTCGTACTGCGTCGTGATCATGCGGGCCTGGCTGATTCCTTCGCCCTGGACGCCTTCGTCCAGCTGCAGGGGAACCAGGTCGATCAGGGGCTTCGGCGCGATCACGACGCCTGCCGCGTGGGTACCCGTATTGCGCGGCAGTCCTTCGACACTCTTGGCGATGTCGAGCAGATGCCGGACCTCTTCGTCCGTGTCGCAGAGGGTCCGCAATTCCTTGCTCGTCGTCAGGGCTTCCTTCAGGGTAATGCCCAGGGTGCGCGGCACAGCCTTGGCCACGCGGTCGACCTTGGCCAGGGGGATGCCCAGGGCCCTGCCGGCGTCCCGCACGGCGGCCCGCGCCTGCAAGGTACCGAAAGTAACGATCAGGGAAACGTGGTCCGGGCCGTATTTTCGGATGACATAATCCAGTACCTCTCCCCGGCGTTTATAGCAGAAGTCCGTATCAATATCGGGCATGCTGACCCGTTCAGGATTCAGGAACCGTTCAAAGAGCAGGTCGAAATCCAGGGGATCAATGTTCGTAATCTGCAGCAGATAAGCCACGATACTGCCGGCAGCACTGCCACGGCCCGGACCGACCGGAATGGGATCGGGATTTCCGGCCGCGTCGTGGTGAGAGCGGCAATAGTGGATAAAGTCCCAGACGATCAAGAAGTAGGCCGCGTAGCCCATGGTCTGGATAATGCCCAGTTCGTAGTCGAGCCGTTCGCGCACCTTGCGGTCCAGGGCCTGCCGTTCGGAAGGGCTTCCGGCGGCGTCTAGGGCCGGCCCGTAGCGACGCGGGATTGCGTCCAGGCAGAGGGCGCGCACATAGGCGTCGGCATCGCCGTGGTACGCCTCGGGAATGGGAAATTCCGGCAGCAGCAGCTTGCCAAAGGTAAAGTCCACGTGGCACCGTTCGGCAATGGCGTGGGTATTGCGCAGGGCCTCCTCGTCATCAGGGAAGAGGGCCTGCATTTCCTCGTAGCTTTTGCAGTAGTACCAGTCGTTGTTGAATTTCATGCGGTCCGGGTCCGTGACCGTCTTATTCGTTTGGATGCACAGGAGCACATCCTGCGCGCCGGCGTCCTCGCGGCGCACGTAATGCAGGTCGTTCGTCGCCACCAGCCGCAGGCCGAACTCCTCCGCCAGTTTGTGGAGACCGCGCCGCACCCGCGCTTCCTGCGGCAGGTCGTGGTTCTGCAGTTCCAGGAACAGGTGGTCCCGGTCGAAGATTTCCAGATATTCCTGCACGACGGCACGGGCCTTTTCCTCGCCGCCGCTGAGGATGGCCTGAGGAATTTCCCCCTGGACGCAGGCTGTCAGGCAGATTAGTCCTTTGCTGTATTTCCGCAGGATCTCCTTGTCGATGCGGGGCTTGCGGTAAAACCCATCCAGGTAGCCCAGGGAAACGAGGCGGGACAAATTCCGGTACCCCTCGTTGTTTTCCGCCAAGAGGATCAAATGATACCGGGGCTGTTTATCCACGCGGTCGAAACGGCTTCCCGGCGCCAGATAGACTTCGCAGCCAAGAATGACGCGGATTCCCGGCCTGCCGTCCTTGGTGGCTTCTTTCGTCAGGCGCTCCGCCGTCTGGTAAAAGTCGATGGCGCCGTACATATTGCCGTGGTCTGTAATGGCGATAGTGTCCATATCCAGTTCCATGGCCCGCCGCAGGAGTTCCTCCGGCTTGGAGGCCCCGTCGAGGAGGCTGTACTGGGAATGGACGTGCAAGTGGGTAAACGGAACAGCCATGGTTACTCTCCCTTGGTCCGCGCGTCCGTGCGGGGACGCTGCCGGCCGGCCAGGCGGATGATTTCCAGCACCCACCGGGCGGCATTGTTCAAATCTGCCAGGGCCAGCCGCTCTTCCGTCGTATGGATGCGGTCCATGCCCGTCGCCAACAGCAGGGACGGCAGGCCAAGGCCGCAAAGGAAGTTGGCGTCACTGCAGCCGCCCGTGAAGTCACAGCGTACGGGGAACCCCAGGTTCCGGGCCGCGTCGGCGGCCAGCCGGACCGCTTCGTGGCTCTCGGGCAGGCGCACGGCCGGCGCGATGATTTTCGTCTCGACGGACAACGTCCCGCCGCCGGCTTCGACGGTGGCGCGGAAAAGCGCCGTCATATCGTCCCGCAGCCGTTCCAGTTTCTCCGGATCGTCACAGCGCATGTCGACCGTAAAGGAGCACCGGTCCGGCACGATATTCGAGGCCAGGCCGCCTTCCACCAAATCGACGCTGAGCGTGGTCCGCTCGTCCAGACGTCCCCAGGCAGGCAGTTGCGCCAGGGCCCGGGCCGCCAGCATGATGGCATTGACGCCCTTTTCCGGTTCCATTCCGGCGTGGGCCGTTTTCCCGTGTACCGTGTAGATGACATCCATCGCCTGGGGCGACGCATTGTAAATGGCACCGGGATGACCCGTGCTGTCCAGGGCATAGCCCATGTCGGCGCGGATCCACGCCGGATCCAGATTGCGGACGCCGTGGCTGCCCGTTTCCTCGCCGATGGTAAAGCAGACCTGGATGTCCCCGTGGGGCAGATTCTCCTCCTGTGTGACAGCCAGCGCCTCCAGGACGGCGGCAATGCCCGATTTATCGTCGCCGCCGAGGGTCGTCGTGCCATCGGAGTAGAGCACGCCGTCCCGTTCGACGACCCGCGTTCCCGTCGTGGGCGCCACGGAATCCATGTGGGCCTCCAGAAAGAGCCGCACGGCACCGGGCCGCGTCCCGGGCAGAAAGCCCCACACGTTGCCCGTCGCGCCGCCGCAGGGGCGGCCGGCGTCATCGATCCGCACCTGCAGGCCCAGGGCCTCCAGCTTCCGCGCCAGCAGCGCCGCTTCTTCCGTTTCCTGCAGGCTCGGGCAGGGCACGCGGACCAACTCGATAAAGGTATCTTTCAACCGTTTTTCCTGTATATCCATTGTCAAAACCTCTTTTCCCACGCTGTCCGGCCCTGCCAGGCAGAAAATCCGAACATATATTTCATTATACCACATACCACAGGGTCCCGCAGGGAATGTGAATTTCCTCTGGCGCTTTCGCCTTTTTATGGTAGAATGTTGGTTGGACTTTGTTTGTCCTTTCAACCCGTTGAATCATTGCTATGGGAGGATTGCGCATGAAACGCAGTGAAAAATTCCGCCGGGCCAATCACGAGGCAAAAGTCACGTGTCTGGCTACCCTGGCGGTCATCTTGTTCTGGACCCTTGCCGGCTTCGGCCTGTCCGCGTTCGACATCAGTTTCTTCGACACGCCCCTGTGGGTGCTCGCCGGCTGCCTTGGCACCTGGCTCTTCGCGGTCTGTGTTTCCTTCTGGCTGGCGGAACACGTCATTTCCGACGTGGACCTGGCGGAAGAGGACGCCTGCCGCATGAAAGGAGGCCACGTCTGATGGACTTGCAAAAACTCACGTCCCTGTACCCGGTCTTCCTGTTCCTGCTGGCGCTGCTCTACATCAGTTACCGCGTGCAGAAAGCTTCGAAAGAGGCCCGGCTGCAGGATTTCGCCAAGGATTACTTTATCGGCGGCCGCACCCTGGGCGGCTTCGTCCTCGCCATGACCACCGTGGCAACCTATTCCAGCGTATCCACCTTTGTCGGCGGCCCCGGCGTGGCCTGGCAGATTGGCTATGGCTGGCTCTACATGGCCATCGTGCAGGTCGTGGTCGTCTTCTTGGTCATGGGCGTCTTCGGCAAAAAGATTTCCCTTGTCGCCCGGGACATTGACGCCGTGACGGTCATCGACATCTTGCGTGCCCGCTACAAGTCGGACAGCCTGTGCAACCTGGCGGCTATTTTCATCGTCGCCTTTTTCTGCGCCACCATGGTCGCCCAGTTTGTCGGCGCGGCCAAGCTCTTCGAGGCCGTGACGGGCTACAGCTATGTGACGGGGCTGACCCTCTTCGGCATCATCGTCATTTTCTATACGACCATCGGCGGCTTTAAGGGCGTGGCCATTACAGACGCCATCTGTGCCATCGCCATGATCGTCGGCATGTCCATCCTGTTCTACGGCATGCTCGACAAGGCCGGCGGCTACAGCGCCATCATGAACCACATCCGCGTCCACGACCCGGCGATGCTGGAGCCGCTGTCGCGGGGCAAGATGCCCATTTCCCTGTACATCAGCCAGTGGCTTCTCGTCGGCGTATGCACCCTGGCCCTGCCCCAATCCATCGTCCGCAGTATCAGCTATAAGGACACCCGGTCCCTGCGCAACGCCATCGTCATCGGCACCGTCGTCATCGGCGCCATGACGCTGCTCGCCACGTGGGTCGGAGTCCTAAGCAAGGGCATCCTGACCAATCCTTCCCTGGCGGCCTACGGCGGCAGCGTCGACAATATCACGCCGCGGACCATTGTCAGTGTCATGACTCCCTTCTGGGCCGGCGTGACCATCATCGGCCCCATCGCCGCCACCATTTCGACCGTGTCGTCCCTGCTCCTCACGTCGTCCTCGTCCATTATCAAGGACATCTACATGCGCGCCCTGGAAAAGAACGGCAAGAGCCTGAGCAACCGCGGCATCCAACGGTTCAGCATGGCGGCCACCATCCTGCTGGGATTCGGCATCTACTTCATCGCCATCGCCCCGCCGTCGGTCATCTGGAAAATCAACATGTTCGCCTTCGGCGGCCTGGAAACGGCCTTTTTCTGGGTCATGATTTTCGGCCTCTTCTGGCCTAAAGCCAACAGCACCGGCGCCTTGTGGGCCATGTTCGGCGGCGTCGTAGCCTATTGCACCACCATGGCACTCCACATCCGCCTCTTCTCCCTGCACCAGATTGTCATCGGCATCGGCGCCTCCCTGATTTTCTTCTACATCGGGAACGCCATCGGCCGGGAACCGGGGGACGACGTGAAACGGCTCTTCTTCCCTGACCGCTTCGGCGACGACGAAGACTGATTCCCTCAAGGGGGTACATGAAGAACTGCTGCGCCGCTTCGGGGCCTGACCATGGCCGCCGCACGGAACGGAAACACGCAAAACAAAACGGCCTCCCGCCCTGTTCCACGTAAGTGGTTCGGGGCGCGGAGGCCGTCTTTTGATTCCGTGACGGAGAAGCAGGGCAACCGGTTTCCCCGAAAAAGGAATTCAGTACTTTTTATATAAGATACGGCACGAATTCAAGACGCAGAGAATGGAAACGCCCGTATCGGCGAAAATGGCCGCCCACATGTTGGCGTACCCGAAGAGGCCTGCCGCCAGGATAAGGACTTTCACGGCGATGGCAAACACGATATTCTGCCAGGCAATCCGGTTGACTGCGTCGGCGATGCGCAGGGCCCGGGGAACGGAATTCATTTCGGAGTTCATGAACACGACATCGGCCGCTTCCAGGGCGGCGTCCGCCCCACTGCCCATGGCGGCGCCCACGTCGGCGCCGGCCAGAACCGGCGCGTCGTTGATGCCGTCGCCGACAAAGCAGACACTGCCATATTTGTTGCGCAGGAGTTTCATTTCCTTGACTTTGTCCTGCGGCAGCAGTTCGGACCGGAATTCCTGCACGCCGGCCTCGGCGGCCACAGCAGCGGCTTCGCGCTTATCGTCGCCGGTCAGCATGACCGTCACGAGACCGCGGCGGCGCAGCGCTGCCATGGCTTCTTTCGTATCGCCCTTCAAACTATCGCGGACGACGAGGGAGCCCAGGAAGGAGCCGTCCTTCGCCACCAGGACTTCGCTGCCGGCGTCGGTTTTCATGTAGCCGTCATAAGAGACGCCGTACCGGTCCAGGAGTTTCGTGTTGCCCACCAGGACCTGGCTGGAACCGTACGAAGCCACGAGACCGCAGCCGGCGATTTCTTCAAACCGGTCGGGACGAAGCAGGGGAATCCGGTCCTGCTGGGCCGCGCGGACTACACTGAGGGCAATGGGATGGGTCGAAACCTGTTCGGCGCCGGCAGCCGCCGCCAACAGGGTCCGGGCGTCCGTGCCGGCAGCCGGCCGGGACTCCTGCAGTGCGAAGATTCCTTCGGTCAGGGTCCCCGTCTTGTCCAGAATGACAGCCTGGACGCGTTTCAACTGTTCCAGGACATTCCCGCCCTTAAACAGGATGCCCAGTCTGGATCCCGCTCCGATCCCGGCGAAGAAAGACAGGGGCACGCTCAGGACGAGGGCGCAGGGACAGCTGATGACGAGGAACGTCAGGGCCGTGTAAATCCAGTCGCGCCAATGGCCCGTGATCAGGGACGGAACGAGGGCCACGAAAATCGCCGCCGCCACCACGACGGGCGTATAGACCTTGGCGAAGCGGGTAATGAAGCGGTCGACGCGCGGTTTCGAAGCCGCCGCGTTTTCCACGGAATCGAGGATTTTCGTGACCATGGATTCCTTCAGTTCTTTTTCCACGCGGATTTTGAGCATGCCGCTCGTATTGACGCAGCCCGACAGGATTTCGTCTCCCGCGCGCTTGCGGACCGGCACGGGTTCGCCTGTGACAGGAGACGTATCGAGCATGCTTTCCCCTTCCAGGACGACGCCGTCCAAGGGGATGCGGTCGCCGGCACGGACGAGGAGGACGTCGCCGGGTTTGACGGACGCCGCCGGCACCGTCGCGACTTCGTCGCCCTGGATCAGCTGCACTGTTTCAGGCCGCATGTCGACGGCCGCCATGATCTGGTTCCGGCTCCGTTCGGCCGCCCGCTCCTGGAAGAACTCGCCGACGCGGTAGAAGAGCATAACGCCGATGCTTTCTTCGTTGGCGCCGATGGCGAAGGCTCCCAGGGTCGCCACGGCCATGAGGAAGTTTTCGTCGAAGACAGCGCCCTGAAAGATGTTGCGGACCGCCGCCTTCAACACGGAAAAGCCCAGGACCAGGTAAGCCGTAACCTGTACCGCCAGTTTCCATTCGTCCGGGATCAGCGACGTAAATTCCGTCAGGACGAACAGGACCGCGCCGACCCAGAGGACCGCCAGTTCCCGTTTCGCTTCGGCGCCGCCCAAGAGGGACGCCGCTGCCAGCCGCTCCTGTCTCTGGCCTGCCGTCAGGACACCGTCCTTGTGTTCCCGAATCGTCGTTCCTTCTTCCACGGCGTCGGCCGCTTCCTGGAGGCGGGCCGTCATATCGGTCCAGTTCGAAGCCTGGACTTCGAGGCGTCCCGTCGCAAACGTCAAGACCGCTTTCTGCACTTCCGGCAGGGAATTGATCGATGCTTCCACTTTCTGGGCGCAAAACGCGCAATCCAGCCCGGCAATGTCATACGTGCGGACCGTCGCCGACGAAGCGGGGTCTCCCGTCAAGGGCCTGACCGTCACGGCCGAGTCGATGGACCGGCAAAGCTCGTTCAGGACAGGCAGTAATTCGTCGGGATTTTTCGCCGTCAGGCTAAGCACCCGCGCGGGGTACGTAACCGAAGCGTAGGAGACCCCGGGCAGCTGCTTGAGTTTTCCTTCCATCTGGGCCGCGCAAAGACTGCAGTCCAAGTTCTCCACCACAAACAATTTCCGTCTATCCGGCGCGTCGGACCGCCGGCCCAGACAATGGGCCAGATCCTGGCCGCACCAGTCGCAAAGGACTTCCCGGTCTTCGCAGGCGTCGCAGGTACAATCCTGCGGATGTCCTGCCTGGAGATGACGGTGTACTAACGTATGGGTGTACGCCGCATTGTGCGCGTGTTCCGGAATCCCGCCGTGATTCTGGTGGTGCCCGACCACGCCGTCGTGATCGTGGTCATGTTCATGTTCGTGGCCGCACCCGCAGCCATGTTCTTCCTGGGGATGCTGTTCGTGCATGAATGCCTTCTCTTCGTGTGCCATGGTGCCGCTCCTTTTATGAAAACTGGGGGAACTGTCTTTTAATTAATATATGAGCATTTGTTCATGTGTTATAGTAATACATCTTTCCCACTTTGTCAAGTCGTTTGGCGTCCCCCGGAACGGCGTCCTTCCCTATGGCAGGGAAGGGGCCTGTTTGACGATTTCCACGATGGTTTCGCACGCTTTGACCAGGGACGGGACGGGCAGATACTCGTAGATGCCGTGGAAGTTGGCGCCGCCCGTAAAGAGATTGGGACACGGAAGTCCCCGGAAGGAGAGCTGGGCCCCATCGGTACCTCCGCGGATGGGTTCGACGCGGGGCGTCACGCCGACGGCGTTCATAGCGGATTGGGCCAGTTTTACCACGTCCTGGTGGCCGTCCTCGATCTTTTCCAACATATTGTAGTACACGTCGCGCAACGCGAGTTCCACCGTTCCGGCGCCGTATTTCCGGTTGAAAAAGTCCGCCATATGTTGCAGCAATGCCTTTCGTTCCCCGAAACGGCAGCGGTCGTGGTCCCGCACGAGCATGTGCAGGGTACACCTCTCTACGTTGCCGTTCATCTTGTAGACATGGAAAAAGCCTTCGCGACCTTCCGTGTACTCCGGTTTCTCCCCTGCCGGCAGCAGCTGCTGCCATTCGGCGGCCAGGGACAAGGCGTTTTTCATTTTCCCCTTGGCCGAGCCCGTATGGACATTGCGGCCGTGAAACACGACGACAGGATTGGCGGCGTTGAAGTTTTCGTATTCCAGGCCGCCCAATTCGCCACCGTCCACGGTGTAGGCAAAGCGGGCGCCGAACTTCTCCACGTCGAACAGGGCCGCGCCGCGGCCGACCTCTTCGTCCGGCGTGAAAGCGACGCGCACCTTGCCGTGGGGAATTTCCTCATGGCGAAGCAAGTATTCCATGGCACTGACGATGGCCGTGACGCCGGCCTTGTCGTCGGCACCGAGGAGAGTCCTTCCCCGGGTAAATAGGATGTCCTGGCCGACGTACTGCAAGACTTCCGGGAACATGGCCGTGGAAAAGACAATCTTCCGGTCCTCGTTCAACAGGATATCTTTCCCGTCGTAGTCGCGGACGAGCAAGGGACGTACGTCTTTGCCCGACGCTTCGGGGCTCGTGTCGACGTGGGAGATAAATCCGACGACAGGCCCTGTCGCCCCGTTGGCCGGCAAGGTAGCCATGACATAGCCGTTGTCATCCAGTGTCACCTCTTGCATCCCGATTTGCCGCAGCTCGTCCGCCAGGGCCCGGGCGAAAACGAGCTGCCCCGGCGTGCTGGGGCAAACCGTGTCGTTTTCCTCGTCGGACTGTGTGTCGAAGGAAACGTACCGCAAAAACCGTTTTACCAATATATCCGTTTCCACCATATCGTGTCTTACCGCCTTTCCGTATCGTCGTTACCGTGCCTTCTGACGCCGCGCTTCCCGCTGGTAGCCACGACCCCACGTGTCCAGGGAAGCCAGGACGGGGCGCAGGCTTTCGCCCAACCCCGTCAGGCTGTATTCCACGCGGGGCGGAACTTCGGCGTAAACCTTCCGGGCCACGAGGCCCTGAGCTTCCATATCCCGCAGATTGGACGTCAGGACCTTCTGGGAAATTTTGCCGATGGACTGACGCAGCTCGCCGAAGCGTTTCGTGCCCGGCAGCAGGTCCCGCAAAATGAGAACTTTCCATTTGTTGCCGATGAGCAACAGCGTCGTTTCGACGGGACAGGCCGGGATATTTTCCATGATAAACATCGTATCCTCCACAATAGTTACTTTTAGGTACTTATAGCACTTTAAAGTGCCTACTTTACTAATTTTACCTACATCCGTATTATAATCCCAGAAGGCAAAAATTACAAACCCATTAGTTCTATTTGAAGGAGGAATCCATGATGAAAATTGCAGTTGTCGGTGCCAACGGGAAAGCCGGTCAGTGGATTGTCAAAGAAGCCTTGCGGCAAGGCCTGGATGTGACGGCCGTCGTCCGCCACGCCAACAAGTCCGACGCCAAGTCGGTGCTGAAAAAGGACCTGTTCGCCCTCACGAAGGATAATCTGGCCGGGTTCGACGCCGTCGTCGACGCCTTCGGCGCGTGGACGCCGGAAACGCTGCCTCAGCATTCCACGTCGCTGAAACACCTAGCGGACATCCTGGGCGGTACGGATACGCGTCTCGTCGTCGTCGGTGGGGCCGGCAGTCTCTACACGAACAGGGAACATACGAAGCAGCTGATCGACGCGCCAGATTTTCCCGATGCGTTCAAACCGCTTGCTTCGGCTATGGGCAAGGCTTTGCATGAACTGCGCAAACGGAAGGACGTGCGCTGGACCTACATCAGCCCCGCCGCTGATTTCCGGGCCGATGGCGCCCGCACGGGAGCCTACCTGCTCGGCGGCGAAGAGCTGACCCTCAACGACCGCGGCGAAAGCGTCGTCTCCTACGCAGACTACGCACTGGCCTTGGTCGACGAACTCGTGAAGGGCAACCACATCGGCGAGCGGATTTCCGTCGTCGCAAAATAATCCCCCGGAAAACAGGGCTGTCTTACGCAAACGGAACCGCCCCCTGTCCGCCGGACTTTCCAGGTCCGACGGACAGGGGGCGTATTTTATTCCCAACAATGCGATGGCTCAGGCCAGGCCCAAAAAATTCCCGATGATTTTTGGGCCCTCCGGCGTCAGGATGGATTCAGGGTGGAACTGTACGCCGAAAATGGGATATTTCTTATGCTCTACCGCCATGATCTCCCCTTCGTCCGTCACCGCCGTGACGGCAAGGCAGTCCGGCATGGTTTCGGGGACGGCGGCCAGGGAATGATAGCGGGCAACGCGGATGGTTTCCGGCAGGCCGCGGAACAAGGGGCTGTGGGCGGCGAGACGGACCAGGGATTGCTTTCCGTGCATGAGCCGTTTGGCGTGATCGATGGTGGCGCCGAAGACCTGGCAAATGCCCTGGTGTCCCAGGCAGACTCCCAGGATGGGAATCTCCGCCCCCAGGGCTTTGACGACATCCAGGCAGACCCCAGCGTCCTCCGGGTAACCCGGCCCCGGAGAAAGGATGATCTTGTCCGGGCACAGGGCGGCGATTTCCCGTACGGTAAGGGCATCGTTCCGGACAACCCGGATGTCGGGATCCAGGGAGCCGACGGCCTGGTACAGGTTATAGGAAAAGCTGTCGTAGTTGTCAATCAGGAGAATCATGGTTCCAGTCCCTCCTGGGCGGTTTCCAAGGCGACGAGGACAGCCTTTGCCTTGTTCAGGCATTCGCGGTATTCCCGGGCAGGGACACTGTCGGCGACAATGCCGGCGCCGCTGCGGACAAAGACCTTCCCGTTCTTCTTGAAGCAGAAGCGGATGGCAATGCACGCGTCCAGGCTGCCGGAAAAGTCCAGATAGCCTACGGCGCCGCCGTAAATGCCCCGCTTGTTGTTTTCCAGTTCGTTGATAATCTGGCAGGCGCGGATCTTGGGCGCTCCCGACAGGGTCCCCGCCGGCAGGATGGCGTCCATGGCGTCCACCGCGTCTTTATCGTCCCGCAGGATGCCGCGCACGGTCGACCCCAAATGCATAACGTGGGAGTATTTTTGCACGACACCGTATTTTTCGACGACGACGCTGCCGAAGCGGCTCACCTTGCCGATATCGTTGCGCCCCAGATCGACCAGCATATTGTGTTCCGCCCGCTCTTTTTCATCGGCCAGGAGCTCCCGTTCCAGGGCTTCGTCCTCGGCCGGCGTGTCCCCGCGACGGCGCGTCCCGGCCAGGGGAAACGTATGGAGCGTGCCCTTGTCCAGTTTGACCAGCGTTTCCGGCGACGCGCCGGCCATTTCCAGGTCATCGCTGGCAAAATAGAACAAATACGGCGACGGATTCAACGTGCGCAGGACGCGGTACGTGTCCAGGAGGCTTCCTTCGTAGCCCGCTTCCAGGCGGTTCGACAGGACGACCTGGAAAACATCGCCGTCACGGATATATGCTTTCGCCTTCTCCACCATGCGGCAATAGGCGTCTTCGTCAAAGAGGGGCCGGAAGTCCGTCGTCCGGCGGCCCGGCTCGTCCGCGCGGGGCGTCCCGTGCTCCACCAGCTCCCGCATGGCCCGCAGCGTGTCAGCGGCCCGCGCGTAGTCATTCTCCGCGTCCTCGCAGCGCACGAGGGTGAGCAGCAGGATTTTCTGCCGCAGGTTGTCGAAAGCGATGACCTTGTCGAAGAGCATCAAATCCAGGTCCCGGAAGCCTTCCGTATCGTCTGCGTCCAGGGACAGGGACGGCTCCGCGTACTTGATATAATCGTAGGACCAATACCCCACGAGACCTCCCGTGAAGGGCGGCAGGGAATCCAGGCGCGGGCTCCGGTATTCCGCGGCGATACGGCGGATCGTCTCGCCGGGATGACGGACCGTTTCCGTGGTCGTCCCTCCGTTCCGCACGGTCAGGACGCCGTTGCGGCAGGTCAGTTCCAACTTCGGGTCGTATCCCAAAAAGGTGTACCGGCCCCACTGCTTGCTGTCTTCCACAGACTCCAGGAGAAACGCGTGGCTGCTGGCGCCTTTCAGCCGGCGCAGCACTTCAATGGGCGTTATCCCGTCCGCGTAGAGCTCACAGCCCACCGGCACGGTCCGATACCCCTGGGCCGCGAAGGCCTTCACTTCGTCCAGCCCCGGCTTGATTCGCATGATGTCCCTCCTTACCCGGCACAATGGTTCACGGCGTCCACCATGGACCGCACGTAGGCGGCCACCGGTTCCATGCAGTCCCGGCCATACTGGCCGCACAGTTTCACGATGGCGCTGCCCACGATGGCCCCGTCACTCACGCGGGCCATGGCAGCGGCCTGTTCCGGCGTGGCGATCCCGAAGCCGACGGCAGCCGGCGTATCCGTGACGGAACGGATTTTCTGGTAGATCGAGGCGATGTCCGTCGTGATTTCCGACCGGACACCCGTAACGCCCAGGCTGGACACGATATAAATATAGCCTTTGGCCTCCCGCGCCAGCATCTGGATGCGGTCTTCCGACGTCGGGGCGATCATGACGATGCGATCCACGCCGTACTTGGCGCAGGCCCCGTCCAGCTCCGCCCGCTCCTCGTAGGGGACATCGGGCACAATGGTGCCGTCCACGCCGACTTCGGCGCAGCGGCGGTAAAACCGGTCCGTACCGTAGTGGAAAATAGGATTGGCATACGTCAGGAAGACCAGGGGAATATCCGTTTCCTTCCGGACTTCGGCAATCATGGCGAAAACCTTGTCCGTCGTACACCCGCCGGCCAAGGCCCGCAGGTCCGCGGCCTGAATCACCGGGCCTTCGGCCATGGGATCGCTGAATGGGATGCCCAGTTCCACCAGGGAAGCGCCGGCTTCGGCCATGGCAAGGATCAGCTTTTTCGTTGTTTCCAGATCCGGATCGCCCGCCGTGATGAAGGGAGCGAATACTTTTTTCCCTTGCAATGCTGCCGCCAACTTATTCATGTAAATCCCTCCCTAAATATCTGGCAATGGCTGCGACGTCTTTGTCCCCGCGGCCTGATAAGTTCACCACCAGGATCTTGTCCTTCGGCAGGGTCGGCGCCAGCTTCATGGCGTAGGCTACGGCATGGGCGCTTTCGATGGCCGGGATGATGCCCTCCGTCCGGGACAGGTACAGGAAGGCGTCCACGGCCTCCTGGTCCGTCGCCGCCACATAGTCCGCCCGGCCGATATCATGCAGGTACGCGTGTTCCGGTCCGATGCCGGGATAATCCAGGCCGGCAGACAGGGAATAGACCGGCGCGATCTGGCCGTATTGATCCTGCAGGAAAAGGGACTTCATGCCGTGGAAAATGCCCTCGCTGCCGCAGGCGATGGTCGCCGCCGTTTCCGGCGTGTCGATACCGCGCCCGGCCGCTTCCACGCCGATGAGACGTACCGTTTTGTCAGGAATGAAATCATAAAAGAGGCCCATGGCGTTCGAACCGCCGCCGACACAGGCCAGGAGCGCATCCGGCAGGCGTCCTTCTCGCTCCAGCAGCTGGGCTTTGACTTCCCGGCCGATCACCTTCTGGAACTCGCGGACCATTTCCGGATAGGGATGGGGTCCCATGACGGAGCCGATGACGTAATACGTGTCCTCCACACGGGCCGTCCAGACCCGCAGGGCCTCGTTGACGGCGTCCTTCAGGGTCGCCGTTCCCGTCGTGACCGGCACGACCTTGGCGCCAAGCAGTTCCATGCGGAACACGTTCAGGGCCTGCCGTTTCGTATCTTCGGCCCCCATGTAGACCGTGCACTCCATGCCCAACAGGGCCGCTACCGTAGCTGTCGCCACCCCGTGCTGGCCGGCGCCCGTTTCGGCGATGACGTGTTTTTTCCCCATCCGCTGCGCCAGAAGGCACTGTCCCAGGACATTATTGATCTTGTGGGCTCCCGTGTGGTTCAAATCCTCCCGCTTCAAATAAATCTTGGCGCCGCCCAGGTCTTTTGTCATCTTTTCCGCGTAATACAGCATGGACGGCCGGTTCGCGTAGTCATGGTAGAGCCACTGCAGCTCCGCCAGAAACTCCGGATCGTCCTTGTAGCGTTCGTAGGCCGCTTCCAATTCCTGCACGGCGTTCATCAGGGTTTCCGGGATGTATTGTCCCCCATGGATTCCAAATCTTCCTTTGCTCATGGTCTCATTCCTCTCACTGTCTCTATAAACTCCCGGATTTTTTCCGGGTCTTTCCAGCCATTCGTCTCTACCCCACCGGACACGTCAACGCCTGCCAGGTACGGGGCCAGGCACGGTACGGCGAGCACCGCCGCGACGGCGTCGGCCACGGTTTCCGCGGTCAGGCCGCCGGCCAGGAGAAACGGCCGGTCCACCCGCACCTGCCGAAGCAGGGCCGCGTCGATTCGCTTTCCCGTCCCGCCGTAGGCCGCCGGGCTGAAGGCGTCCAGTACGATCATGCCGACTGCTGCCGCCGTCCGTTGCCCCGCGTCCGTCGCTCCCGGACGGACGCGGCAGGCCTGCCACACCGGGACGGCCGTACGGTGCCGCAAGACGTCCACATAGGCCGCATCTTCGTCGCCATGCAGCTGGATGCCGTCGAGGATTCCCTCCCTGGCCAGGGCGGCCGCTTCTTCCACCGGGGCGTTCACGAACACGCCGAAAACGGGGATGTCTTTCCGCAGGGCTGCCCGCAGGACGCGGGCTTCTTCCGGACAGATCCGGCGCCGGCCCGGGGCGAAGACGAAGCCGGCCCAGTCGGGGCGGCAGCGATTGACGGCCTCCACATCGGCCAGCCGCTGCAGGCCGCAAATTTTGATACGCAGCGTTCCCTTCCGCGTCATCTTACGCCTCCTGGAAGGAGCGGAGCATTCCTTCCCTGTCGTGGCTCTTCAGGAGGGCCTCGCCGATGAGGACGGCGTCCACGCCGTGGACCCGAAGCCGCCTGATGTCCGCCGTCGTATGAACGCCGCTTTCCGCGATACAGACCCGTTCGAGGGGAATCAAGTCCCGCAGACGCAGACAAGTTTCGAAGTCGACGGTGAAATCCTGCAGGTTGCGATTGTTCACCCCAATCAGGGACGCGCCGGACGCCAGGGCCGTTTCCACTTCCTTTTCCTCATGGGTTTCCACCAGCGCGTCCAGGCCCAGGCTCTCCGCCAGTTCCCTGTAGCCGGCCAGCTCGGACGGGGTCAGGATGGCGGCAATCAGCAGGACCGCCGAGGCGCCGAGAAGGCGGGCTTCATAGATCTGGTACGGGGAAACCGTAAAGTCCTTGCGCAGGACCGGCAGTGTCACTGCCGCAGCGATTTCTTCCAGGTAGCGGTCATCGCCGAGAAAGTGTTCCGGCTCGGTCAGGCAGCTCACGGCCGCCGCCCCGCCGGCTTCATAGGTCCGGGCAATGTCCAGGTAGGGAAAATCCGGGACCAGAAGTCCTTTCGACGGGGAGGCCTTTTTGCATTCGCCAATGAATTGCAGGCCCGGCTGACGCAGGGCGTCCCCAAAGGTCCGCACCGCCCGGTTCCTCTTGTCTCCCACCTGAACCAGGGCTTCCGCATCGGCCCGCAGGGACGGCAGGCTCCGTTCCCGTTGGCGTCGCGCCACACGCTGCCGCGCTTCGGCGGCCAGGGTATCGAGAATCATCTTGTGTCTTCCTCCCTCTGCCTTTCCTCTTTGGCCTGTCTGCTCAGTGGAGCAAACCGCCGTGCCGGCTGTACGCGACCATCTCTTCCAGTTTGGCCAGGGCCTTGCCCGTATCCACCAATTCACCGGCCTGACGGATTCCGGCAGCCAGGTCGTCCGCCTTGCCCGCCAGGTACAGGCCGGCACCGGCGTTGAGCAGGACCGCCGTGCGTTTGGCCCCCCGTTCCTCCCCGGTCAGGATGGCCCGCGTGATGCGCGCGTTTTCTGCCGGATCGCCGCCGACCAGCTCTTCCTTCCGAGCCAGCGGCAGGCCGTACGTCCGGGGATCGAGGGTGTATTCACGAAGGGCACCGTCCCGCAGTTCCGCCACGGTGGTCGTAGACGAGGCGGAAATTTCATCCAGGCCATCGTCTCCGTACACGACAAGCGCCCGTTTCAGGCCCCGTTTCCGCAGCACCTCCGCAATGGGGCGGACCAGCTCTTTGCTATACACGCCAATCAGGGCCAGGCGGGGGTTGGCCGGGTTCGTCAAAGGCCCCAGGATATTGAAGACCGTGCGGATCCCCAGGGTTTTGCGGACCGGCGCCACGTAGCGCATGGCCGCGTGGTAGACCGGAGCAAACAGGAAAGCGATACCAATGTCGTTTTCCATCTGTTCCGTCAGGGCCGGCGGATTATCGATTTTGACCCCCAGGTGTTCCAGGACATCCGCAGCGCCGCTTTTGCTGGATACGCCGCGGTTGCCGTGTTTCGCCACATGGGCGCCCGACGCGGCGATGACAAACATGCTCGTCGTGGAAATATTGAAAGTCCCCGCCTTGTCACCGCCCGTACCGACAATTTCCAGGATATCCCCGTCGGGATGGATCTGCGTGGCCGCTTCGGTCATGCCCTGGGCGCAGGCCGTAATTTCGTCGACGGTCTCGCCTTTCATGGACAGGGCCGTCAAAAACGACGCCACTGCCGCCGGCTCCGCCTTCCCACTCATGATCTCGCGCATATCGGCCAGGGCTTCGGCCTGGCTCAGGTTTTCGCGGATGACTAATTTGGCGATCGATGCTTGTAACATTTGTTTCCCTTTCTGCCCCTTGGGCTCCCTGATGTACCGGACGATACGACGGTCTTCTTTTGTTGGAGTTTACGGGCTGACCCGGGCAGACATATAAAAAAGCCTGTCCTTGCGTCAAAACAAGGACAGGCTCGAATTCTCCACCTGCGGTACCACCTTGATTCGCGGAATGCTCCGCGCCCTCTGCAGGATGCCAACACATCCCTCCCCTTTAACGCAGGCGATACGTTGTGCAATACTCTCCGAAGATTTCAACACACCCTCGACGGTCCATTTACCGACCAGCATCTCTGCCCGGCTCTCAGCTCCCCGGACTCTCTGTCAGCGCTTTTATCGGCTTGATCTCCGTCTCAACGGTTTCGTGGCTCTATGCACTTTTGTTGCAAGGATAGCACCGCCGGCGGGCGGCGTCAATAAAAATTTTCAATCGAATGTCAAAAACGGCAAAAAGGGGGAAAAATGTAACACAATTTACAACCATTCCCCATCCTGCCAGCGGATGGACCCGGTGATTCCCGGCGTGTCGACCGGCAGGCACAAACAAAAAACAAAGGCGGTCAGGTTGCTTTCGGGCCTGATCGCCTTCACTTTTTGAAATCCGTTTTCATTTTTCCGTAAACTCCTTCCGTGCCAGGGTTCCGACAGATCACCCGGGCTCTCTCTCGGGGCGGAACGATCCGTCAGTGCCGCACAGACTTTATGGTCGATTGGGTCGAATGGGCTGGAGTGGATTCCGTACGACCGCCTGTTATTCCAACGGGAGCAGTTCGATTTCGGACAAGAATGCGACGATGCGTTCCAACATGATACCTTCCTCCTTTCTGGGTTCCTGCGGATAGTTTCCGCAAGGTCCGGTGGGTACTTCCTTCCCTTGCGCATCCTCAGTATAGCACCGATTACATATTTTGTCCAGTATGGACACAAAACGTCCCACATGGTTTTAAAAAGAACGGAACATGGCTTCACAAGCCAAGTTCCGTCGTTTTATCCCTCGTAGTGCCCGGTGCTCATTTCCAAAGTTTTCACATTTTCGTCCCTGTGGGACAAAAATAATCCCAAAGAAAGACCTCCCCGGTCCCTCCGCACGGCTCAGGGTTTGTCCAAAATCGCCTCGTCGACGGACGTGCCGTCCGGCAGGTACGCGCGAAAGACAAGCCGGTCCGGTGCCGCGTCCAGGGTCATGTAATTGTCCGTTTCCGGCTGGGGCAGCACCCGTTCGTCCAACGCGTGATCCCTCCACAAGTCGGGATAGCGCACGTCGCCCGACAGGCCGGCCATGATATACAGGGGGCCGGACGCGTCCCGCCGGAAATTCCGGATATGGCCACGATTCCGGTACGAGTGGAGATGGCCGCTGAGAACGGCATCGACCGAGAATTCGTCAAAGACGGGCAGAAAAATCTTCCCTTCGTCGGAAAAGCCCTCGGCCCGCGGCGTCTGGCGGTGTTTAAACCCGTACTGCAGGGCATCCTTGTGCATGAGAACGATTTTCCATTTCTTCCGGGTCTGCCGCAGATCCTGCCGCAGCCAGGCCAACTGTTCCTCCTGCAGGTGCGGCTCGAATTTTTCCAACTCGCGGAACTGTGTATTCACGACCGTAAAGTGGACCTCGCCCACATCGAAACTGTAGAACTGGCTGCCGTACTGCCGCTGCCATCTTTCCGGCAGGGCCGGAAGCGGGAAGAAGCGCGTATAGGCCTCGGGCATGCGGACCTGCCAGTCCAGGGTATACGTTTCGTGGTTGCCTAGGACAGGCGCCACAGGAATGGACGTCACCAGGGGAGCCGCCTGCCGGAACCACTGCCGCCACTGCGCATCCTGCTGCCCGTTATCTACCAGGTCCCCCAGGACCAGGGCCAGGTCCGCGGTCCCATGGCGGGACCAGGCGGAGCCGGCCACCTTTCCCCACGTATCGTAACGGGCCGACTGCGAATCCGTGAAAATCAGCGCCTGGAAACGAGGCCCGGCCGGGGTCTTTAAAGACAGCCAGGGACCGCGCCGGCTGCCGGCTCCCAAGCGGTACTGGTACGCTGTCCCGGGCCGCAGTCCCGTCAACTTCACCGTATGGATCCAGCTGGTCTTTCCATCTTCCGCGAAGCGCTCGTTCCGCCGGGCCCCCTGGGCCCAGAGTTCCCCGGAAGGCGTGCCGTCGGCGCCGAGTGCCCTGTATTCCACGAAGGGATCCTTTTCTTCCTGTTCGGATTGCCACACGATGATCCGTGACGTCGCGCTGTCTTCCGTAATGACCTGGTGGATGCTGAAGGCTTCCTGCCGGGAAAAAACGGAAAGAGGCTTCCCTTCGGAAACACGGACGGGGTGATCCGCGCTGATTTGCCCCGGCGCATTTCCCGGCAGGGTCGCTGGGGTAATGCCGGCGCAGCCTGCCGTGACAAGGATTATGCCGACGGCCAGGGCGGCCAGGGAAAGCGCCAGGAAGCGACCTGCAACGTGCCGCGTCCCGCGCGGCTGCCGGCGGCCAGGGAGGAGTTCTTTCATGATTGGGGGTTCCTTTCTTTCCGGATTGTCGCGGCGGGCGTCCCGCCGCGGTGGATAATCTGTTCGCCGAATTTGTCTTTGAGGACATCCAGGGCCCGGTTGCGCCGGGCGAGCCGCTCGTCCTCGGCAAAGGCAAGGACCGGAGCGTCACCAGGGCGCTGCAGGTCGCTGACCGTAACGCCCAAAAGCCGCACGCCTTGCCGCAGGTCCGTCTTGCGCAGGAGACCGTCGGCCAGGCGGAAAATGTCCTCATCCCAGGCAATCAGCCGGTCCGACGAAGCGCTCCGCGTCACGGTATGGAAATCACCGTACCGGACTTTAACCGTCACCGTGCGGCCCGCCAGGCCCGCCTTGCGGAGGCGCCAGCCCGTCTGGCCCGCCAGATCCAGGATCCGGTCGTGGCAAGCCTCGTATCCCATCAGGTCGTGTTCAAACGTCGTTTCCTTGCCGATGGATTTGGCTTCCTCCTCCGGCACGACAGGCCGGTCGTCCAGCCCTCGGGCCAGATCGCGGACCCGCCCGGCGTTGCTGCCGAAAACCTGCCGCAAAACCATGCTATCGGTCCGGACCAGCTGGCCGATAGTGACGATGCCGAACTGCTCCAGTTTCCGCGCCGCCTGCGTGCCGATGCCAAAAATCTTGCGGACCGGCATGGGCGCCAGCAGGCTCTCGGCCTCCCCGGCGGTAATACGGACGAAGCCATGGGGTTTGCGCAGATCCGACGCCAGTTTGGCGAGAAATTTGTTCGGCGCCAGTCCCACGGAAGCACTCAAGTGTAATTCTCGGGCAATCCGGGCCTGTACCTCCCGCGCGATGTGCTCGGCGCCGCCGAGCCTCTCCATGCCGGACAAGTCGAGAAAGGCTTCATCGACGGACAGCTGCTCCACCAGGGGCGACGTCTCCCGGAAGATGTTCATGATTTGTTCCGACACTTCCGTGTAACGAGCCATCCGCACCGGCAGGAAAACCGCCTGCGGGCAAAGGCGCCGCGCCGTGAAAAGAGGCATGGCCGAATGGATGCCGTACTGCCGTGCTTCGTAGGAACAAGTGGCGACAACGCCGCGGGCGGAGCGTCCCCCCACCACGACCGGGAGGCCCTGGTATTCCGGATGATCCTGCTGTTCCACCGAGGCATAAAAGGCGTCCATATCGACGTGCAAAATCCAGCGTTCCTGTTTCTGTCCTTCCATTTTCCCTTCCTCCCTGCCCCTTATTGTAACCCATTTTACCAGCTGGGCGGAAGCTTTTCCAATGCCTGTCCCACATGATTTTTCCTGCATTCCGGGCATACCCGAAAAGTTCGTTAAAATATCACAAAACAATTGAGTATTGGCGGGAAGTTTGGTAAAATGAAGGCGACAATAAGTGCGGGACTTTATTGCCGATTGGGTAAGAATGTCGTAACAAAAAATATCAAAGGAGTGTGTGAGTATGAAGGGTAAAACGAAGGCAATCTGTGCTGCTTCCTTAGCCAGCCTGATGCTGCTGGCCATGGCCGGCTGCGGTGGCGGCGGCGACAAGAAGGCGGCGGACAACGGCGGCAAGAAGCTGACCATGTACTGGGGCGCCCTGGAAGACTTCATGGTGGCAGACATCAACGCGTTCCAGAAAGAAACGGGAATCAAAGTCGAAGGCGTGCGTATGTCCTCCGGCGAAACCATTGGCCGTATCAAGGCGGAAAAGGCCAATCCGAAAGCTTCCCTGTGGTTCGGCGGCCCGGCAGACGGCCAGATTCAAGCCAAACAGGACGGCCTGCTGGAAAAATACGTCTCCCCGAACGCGGCCAAGATCCCGGACCAGTTCAAGGATAAGGATGGCTACTGGACCGGCGTCTATGTCGGCTACCTGGGCTTCGCGTCCAACGCGAAACTGCTGAAACAGGCCGGCGTCGAAGCGCCGAAGTCCTGGGCGGACCTGCTGAAACCGGAATTCAAAGGCCAGATCGTCACGGCCAACCCCGGTTCCTCCGGCACCGCCTACACCATGCTGGCCACCCTGGTACAGCTGAAAGGCGAAAAGGACGGCCTGGCCTACATGAAGGCCCTCCACAAACAGATCAAGAACTACCAGAAGTCCGGCACGGCTCCGGCCCGTCTGGCAGGCCAGGGCGAATGCATCGTCGGCATCAGCTTCCTCCACGACGCCATCAAGTATCGTGAAGAAGGCATGAAAGACCTGGTCCTGACGGCTCCGGCCGAAGGCACGGGCTACGAAGTCGGCGCCGTTTCCCTGATCAAGGGCGGCCCTGACCAGGACGCGGCCAAGAAGTTCATCGACTGGGCCCTGACGGCCAAGGCGCAGGAAATCGGCCAGACCGTAGGTTCCTATCAGTTCCTGACGAATCCTGACGCCAAGCCTCCGAAACAGGCTGCCGAAATCAAAGACACGAAGCTGATCAAGTACAACTTCGAATGGGCCGGCGCACATCGTAACGAACTGGTCGAAAAATGGAACAAAGCCATTAAGGACTGACGGAACGACAGGACACCGTCCTTAACCCCTTGGACATGAAGGCCGTTTACCCCCGGTAAGCGGCCTTTTGCCACGTAAGCGCATTATAAGAAAACTCTGATATTTTCCGTCCGGCTGCGGCCCCGGAAAATGGAGGGGTAGTCGTAAGGAGTAGTAACAGAAATGCCGGAAAAAAAGTATTCCATGTGGTCTTTGAAGTGGGATGAGTTCCATAAAATCCTGCGGGACCCTATCTTGCTTTCCACCATCATCCTCGTGGCCATCTCCCTGCTGATTTTCATCGTCTGGCCCCTGTATGACGTCCTGAAGGAAAGCTTCCTGGACGGCAAGGGCAGCCTGACGCTGGAGTATTACTTCGAAGCCCTGAGCCACCAGGAGAATATCGATGTCTTGATCAATACCGTCGTGCTGGGCTTGTTCGTAAGCTTCTTTTCCACAGCCATCGGCTTTATCTTCGCATACGTCGACGCCTACCTGAAAATCCCCTTCAAGAGGCTGTTCAAACTGATCGCCATCCTGCCGATCATTTCCCCGCCTTTTGCCCTGGCCATGTCCTTCATCATGCTCTTTGGCCAGCAAGGGTTCGTGTCCAAGGTCCTTCTGGGCATCCAGAACTCGAACGTCTACGGGTTCCGCGGCCTGGCCGTCGTCCAAATCCTGACCTTCTTCCCCATCGCCTACCTTGTGCTGGCAGGCCTGCTGAAGCAGATTGACCCGTCCATGGAGGAGGCGGCGCGCAATTTGGGCGCGTCCCGCTGGCAGACGTTCCGCACGGTTCTCCTGCCGCTGCTGAAACCGGGGATTGCCAACAGCTTCCTGCTGGTCTTCATCCAGACCGTGGCCGACTTCGGGAACCCCATGGTCATCGGCGGCAACTTCAACACCCTGGCGGCCCAAGTCTACCTGCAGGCCATGGGCAACTACAACCTGAAGGTCGGCACGGCCCTGGCAACCATCCTCTTGTCCCTGTCGATTCTCATGTTCGTCCTCCAGAAATACTGGCTGGGCAACAAATCCTACGTCACCCTGACCGGCAAGCCTTCCCGTATCCGCGCCATGATTACCGACAAGGCGATCATCGCGGCCATCGGGATTCCCTGCCTGCTCATCTCCCTGTTCATCCTCGTCCTCTACGCCCTGATTCCCTTCGGCAGCTTCGTCAATCTGTGGGGGATTGATTACACCTTTACCCTGCGGCATTACGAATATGTCTGGAATCTCGGCGCCAAACCGATTTGGGATACGACGGAACTGTCCCTCATCTCCATGCCGATCACGGGCATCCTGGGCATGGTCATCGCGTACCTTATCGTCCGGAAACGTTTCTTCGGCCGCGGCATGATCGAGTTCGTCTCCCTCCTGTCCCTGGCCATTCCCGGCACGGTCATCGGCATGGGCTATGTCCTGGCCTACAACGAGCCTCCCCTGGTCCTGACGGGCACGGGCATCATCATCGTCCTGTCCTTCGTCTTCCGCAGCATGCCGGTCGGCATCCGCGCCGGCGTCGCCTCGCTGCAGCAGATCGACCCGGCCATCGAGGAAGCGGCCTATGACTTGGGGGCCAGCAGCTTCAAGGTCTTCCATTCCGTCACGATCCCGCTGATCAAATCGGCCTTTTTCAGCGGCCTCGTCTACAGCTTTGTTCGCAGCATGACGGCGGTCAGCGCGGTCATCTTCCTGGTCAGCGCCAACGTCAATTTGTTGACCGTGGCCATCATGAGTCAGGTCGACGTCGGCCGTCTCGGCGTCGCTGCCGCGTATTCCACCGTCTTGATTGCCATCGTGCTCATCGTCGTCTCCATTTTGCTGGCGATCCTGAGCCGAATGGGTGTCAGCATTAAGAGTGTCGAAGGATAAGGAGGACACAACGTCAAATGGCAAAAGAATCCGCAAGTGTAAGAATAGAGCACCTGAAAAAAGTGTATCCCGGCATTGACGGCAAGCCCGTCGAGGCCGTCAAGGAAGTGGACCTGCGCATCGAGCCAGGCCAGTTCATTACCCTGCTCGGCCCGTCGGGCTGCGGCAAGACGACCATCCTGCGCATGGTCGCCGGCTTTGAAATCCCCACGGCCGGCGACATCTATATCGGGGACACGCGCGTCAACAGCCTGACGCCGGACAAACGTGATACGGCCATGGTCTTCCAGAGCTACGCCCTCTTCCCCCACCTGAATTTGTTCGACAACGTGGCCTACGGCCTGAAAATCAAAAAGCTGCCGAAGGACGAAATCAAGCGGAAAGTCGACAACATCATGGCCATGGTCGGGCTGGAAGGCTTTGGCAACCGCGCGCCGAACCAGCTGTCCGGCGGCCAGCAGCAGCGTGTGGCCCTGGCCCGCGCCCTGGTCATGGAACCGTCGGTCCTGCTCTTTGATGAACCCCTGTCCAACCTCGACGCCAAGCTGCGCGTCTATATGCGCAACGAAATCCACAAAATCCAGCGCAAGGTCGGCATCACGTCCATCTATGTCACCCATGACCAGTCCGAAGCCATGAGCCTGTCGGACAAGGTCATTATCATGAACGCGGGCCATGTGGAACAGATCGGTTCGCCCCTGGAAGTCTACTTGACGCCGGCGACGGAATTTGTCGCCGACTTCATCGGCATCGCCAACATCCTCCCCTGCCGGGTCCTGGAAAACACGGGGTCCTCCGTCACCGTCGACGTACTGGGTGTTCCCTGCACCAAGGCCGTAACCGGATCGGCGCTCCAGGCCGGCGAAGAAGTCAAAATCGTCGCCCGCCCCGAATCCCTGGGCCTGGGCCGCGAGGGAGATATTCCCTGCAAGGTCGTTTCGTCCATCTTCATGGGCGAGTCGCAGGACTACGTCGTCGCTGTGGGCGACCGGGAAATCAAGGTCAAGGTCTACAACCCCATGATCCATGAGACGTATCACGAAGGCGAGGAAATCTTCCTGAACCTCCAGAAAGACTCCCTCCACCTGATTCCGAAAAAAGCATAACCAACACAAGGCGGCGTTTTTCCGGACCCTGGAAGAACGCCGTTCCTGCAAAGGAGTCCCATGTTCCGCAGTATCCGGCACGTCCTGCTCCTCCCCCTCTTGGGGCTGGCGGCATGGTACCTTATTACAAAACTGCAAATCTTCAGTCCCTACTTGCTGCCCCCGCCGGCAGCCGTGTGGGACGCCTTCCGGGACAGCGTCGCCGACGGCACCTTATGGACCCACTTGGCCATCAGCCTGCAGCGTGTCTTTTTGGGCTTTTTCCTGTCCGCCGTCACCGCCATCCCGTTGGGAATCTTATGCGGCCGCAGCCGTCTTTTCTACACCTACGGCTGGTTCCTGCTGGAGTTTTTCCGGCACGTGCCGCCCCTGGCCGCCATTCCGCTCATCATCCTGTGGGCCGGCATCGGCGAACTTTCGAAACTGGTCATCATCTTCTGGGCGTGCTTTTTCCCGCTCTTCCTGAACACCCTGTCGGGAATCCGCGGCTGTGACCCCAAACTGGAAGAAGTGGGCCGCTCCCTGGGCTTTTCCGAAGGGCAGATTATCCGTTCCATCCAGCTGCCGGCGGCCCTGGACGCGATTGTCACGGGACTCCAGCTCTCCCTGGGCTACAGCTGGCGGGCCCTCATCGGGGCAGAACTCGTCGCCGCGTCGGCGGGCATCGGCTACCTGATCCTCGACGCCGAAGAGATGTCCCGGCCGGACCTGGTCCTCGTCGGGATTTTCTGCATCGGTGTCATCGGCACCCTGCTCGACTGGGGGTTCCTGTGGCTCGTGCGGCGCTGCCTGCCCTGGTATACCGTAAAGGAGGCCGCCCATGATCCGATTGACTGACGTCAGCAAGCGCTACGGCGGCAAGATGGCCCTCGCTCCCTTGTCGGTTTCCTTCGCGGACCACAGTTTCACGTGCCTGGTCGGCAAAAGCGGCTGCGGCAAGACGACGCTCCTGCGTCTGCTCGCGGGCCTGGAGGAGAAAACGACGGGGCGCATCGAGGGACTTCCCCGCCGCGTGGCACCGGTCTTCCAGGAACCGCGGCTCATGCAATGGCTGACCGTAGCCCAGAACATCGCCTTCGCCGCGCGGGGCAATCCCGCCCTCTGGGGCAGCACCCCGCCGGACGGCACCGCGTCCCGCGCCGTAGCCCGGCACCCGAAGGTGGCGGGCCTGCTAGACCGTCTCGGCCTGTCCGGGGACAGCGGCCTCTATCCGGCCCAGCTTTCCGGCGGCATGGCCCAGCGCGTCTCCCTGGGACGCACCCTCTTTTACGATCCAGAGCTCATCCTCATGGACGAGCCCTTCAGCGCCCTCGATTATTTTACCCGCCAGAACCTGCAGCGCATGCTGCTCCATCTGTTCCGGACGGAACGGAAGACCATTCTCTTCGTCACGCACGACGTGGAGGAAGCCCTCCTTCTGGGCGACCGCATTCTCGTCCTCGACAAGGACGGCATCCGGGCCGATAGGCCCATCCTCCTACCGCGGCCCCGCCAAGCGACGGATCCGGCCTTCCAGTCCCTGCGGCAGGAAATCCTGGAACTTCTTCTGGCCGGCGAAGCCTTATAGGCTGCTGTCGCGCAGCAGCCCTCCCCATCCCAAATCATTCTGAAAGGAGCCCCTTATGAAAAAACTCACCCTCTTTCTCCTCAGCCTCTTTACCCTGACGGCAATCCTGACGGGCTGCGGCGGCGGCCAAAAAGCCGAAGCCCCCAAGGCGGCGCCGGTCAAGGAATTGCGCGTTACCTATGTCAAAGCGCCCTTGAACATCCCCAGCATCGTGGACAAGTTCAACGAAACGACGGTCAAGGCTTTTGAAAAAGACGGCACGAAGGTGACCTTCCCAGTCATCACGTCGGGAGCCAAACAGACGGAAGCCCTGGCTGCGGGAAGCCTGGATATCGCCAGCTGCCTCGGCGGCACGAGCGCCATCCTGGCCGCGTCCAACGGGGCCGACGTGAAAGTGGTCGGCATCTACAGCCGGGCGCCGAAAGCCTTCAACATCATGGTTAAGGATCCGTCCCTCAAAACGGCGGCAGACCTGAAGGGCAAGCGGGTCGTCGGCCCAAAAGGCACGATCCTGCACCAGATCCTGGCGGCAGCCCTGGCCAAGGAAAAACTGACCCTGAATGACGTCCAGTTCCGGTCCCTCGGCATTCCGGCGTCGGTCAACGCCCTGCTGTCCGGGGAAGCCGACGCGGCCCTCGTGGCCGGGGCGGACGTACTCCGCGCCCAGCGCGCCGGTGCCCGTGTCCTCGCCAACGGCGAAGGCCTGGTCGACGCCACCATCGTCATCGGTGTGAGCGGCAAATTCCTGAAGGAACATCCCGACGTGGTCCGCAAATATCTGGCCCTCCACCAGGATAACCTCCGCTTCCTGAAAGAACAGCAGGCCAAGGCTTACGAGTTCACGGCCAAGGAAACGGGCCTCTCCGTAGACGACGTCAAGTTGATGGCCCCCTGGTACGACTTCTCCACGGCCATTACGGACAAGGATATCAAAGACCTGGAAGAAACGCAGGAATTCCTTCTGGCCAACGGCATGCAGAAAAACAAGATCGACATCAAATCCATGCTGGCCGAAGTCAAATAAGGTCACGTCCTGCCCAAAGGCATACGAAAAGGGAGTTGCGAACGCAACTCCCTTTTTTGGTTCCCTTTCTTCGTTTCCCTTTCGGCTTCCCGCCGGGTCTCAGCCGTTTCCGCCGTCCAGGCTGGTGAGGAGGAGGCGGGCCGTCCGATCGACGCGTTCCTTCAGGTTTTCCCGAATGGAGCGGCCGGAACGGAAGAGTCCTGCCACCAGGTCCACAGCCGTTGAGACCGTTCCCCGGCTGTAGTGGTAACCGCCGACGCAAGTCACACGCCGGAAGGGCGGACGCCACCGCTTGTCCAGTTTTTCGTTGCCGCCGGCGGCCAGATACTTCTCCGCCTCGGCTTCGAGCCGATTTCCGTCGGCGTCGATAGCGCCAAACGTATTCAGGAGATCATAGTTGATGAGGTCGACCAGTTCCTTGGCAGAATTGTTGTTCCACCAAAAGGAGAGTCGCCCCATCTCGGCGAGGATGCGCGACCGTTCCGCCCAGGCTTCGATTTTCCGCCGCACGTTGGCCTTGTAGATGGCGGGCAGGCGGCGCCGGATGTCATCGGCCAGGCTGTACGCCGCCGCGGCGAGGATTTCCGACCGGCCGGACCGCGTCACCGTGTCGCCGCCCAGGGTTTCCCCGGCCACGGAAACGGCCGGCAGGACAGGAATGTCCCCGGCTCCGGGCAGAGCCTGTTCCAGCCGCTGCCGCAGGTATTCCGTCATGCCCCGGATCTTTTCCTCCTTGCGGAAGCCCGGTTCGGCATTCGTCAGGATGATCAGGACCTTGCTGCCCATGCGAAGCAAGGGCACGATGATGTCGTCCACTTCCACGTCTTCGATGCGGGCCGTGTTGGCCGAAAAGCAATAATAGACGGCGTGAAACCATTCGTCCATGCGGGGCGACGTGTTCCGTTTGCCCACCAGGGCCAGGACATCCTGACGCCATTCCGGCAGGGAATCCGCCTCCAATCCCCAGGAATCGAAAATATGATACGCCGTCCCTGCGCGGACGAAGACGCTTTCATGGATTCCCTTCCCGGTCTTCGGCAGACCCGCCCCGACGGGCAGGTCCAGGCCGTAGAGATAGTTCAGGAGGGACGTTTTGCCTGTGCCGGTCTTGCCCAGGACGAGGATGTTGCGCACCAAGTCACCCCGGCGCAGGGCGTCGGGCGTCACGGTCCGGCTTTCCCGTTCCCGGTCCGGCGTCTGGAGGACGCGGGGCCGCCGGCGGTTCCGGGCCCAAGTTTGTTTCCCCATGGCAGGCCTCCTGTTTCGCTGCGGCCTGCGCCACCCCGGGGCGGCGCGGGCCACGCTTCATTTCTGTTTCATATATTTATCGACGAGCTTCATCAGCACATCGACGGCAAAGGCCGACGTGAAATCCACCTTTTTCCCATCGGCCATCTTGAGGGCCGCCTTGTAGCAGACCTCGTTGATGGCGTGACCGAAGGCGTACGTGAAAGACGTAGCGATGCCGCTGTTAATGACGGCGGACGCCATGGTGCCGGCGCCGGGAACCAGTTTCAGCAGGGACCGGGAAAAGACACGGCCTGTATTGGCAATGACGACGTTGACGAAAACATCTTTGATTTTGTCCGTACCGCGGCTAATGCCCCAGAAGTTGAACAAATGCGTCGCCATGGTCGTCTGGATGGCTACGAGGACCGCCGAATCGGTCATGGGCAGGGGGCAGACGACGGCGCCTGCCGCGGCGACCACATAGCGCTGGACGAGCTTGTCGGCCTGCCTGCGTTTGATGCGCACTTCCTTGCCCAGGGCCTGGGCGAGGGCCAGTTCCATACCGCTTTCCAAGTGGTCCATGGACCAGTCCAGAAGGCCGTCCCACGCGACGGCTCCCTCGGGAACGCGGGGATCCAGGGACACGGCGAAGACGGACAAGTCCGGTACCTTCTTCGCCAGGGTTTCCCGCAATTCCTTCAGCTCCACCACCGTGGCGGCGTCAATCTGCGTCAGGACGACACAGACCTTGGCCAGGCCGTTCAGTGCGCCCAACAGGTCCAAATCCATGGGCGTCACGCGCTTGTTGGCCGCGGAAATGCAGTACCAGACCAGATGGATGTGCCGGGCTACGTCGTCCGATTCGTTGGCTTCCTTGACGAAACCGATGACCTCTTTATAGAACTGCTGGGCTTTGGCGTCGCCGATTTCATAGCCCCGCGTGTCATAGAGGACCACGTCGTGCTGTTCCGGCTCGTAGCGGGTCACACGGTCCGTCACAGGCTTGCCGTTCCCTTCGGCGGCGACTTCCATGCCGAAAAGGTGGTTGATCAGGCTCGACTTGCCCACGCCCGTCGCGCCGGCCACGAGGATACCCGGCTTTTTGACGGTCTTGTGGATCCGGCGCAAGACCTGGTCATAGTCGAAATACTGCAATTTATCGATCAGGGTGAATACGGTTTCCTGCTTCCATTTGTCCGTAATCATAGACTTTCCTCCATAACGCGGCTGGATACGGCTCTTGACGCGGCGGCCGCCGCCGGTTGGCGCAAGGGTTCCGCTTTCTTACGCTATCATTATACCATGTTTTGCGGCGCCGTGCGGGACGATCCCAACGGAGGCCGCCACACACCGGGACAGCGCGAAGGACCGGAATCCCTCAAAGGGGTACTTTCCCGAGTACCAGGGCTGCCATCCAGAGGGCCCCGACGAGACTGCCGCCGCCGGCCAGGCGGACGGACAGGGACTGGGCACGCCCCAGCAGGCAGAGGCCTGCCGCCGCCAGGGCCGCGCTGCAGGCCAAAAAATCCCGTCCCAGGGTGAAGGGCTGCTGCCAATCGAGGAGGACGTAGCACAAGGCAGCCGCCAGGGCGGCGCAAAGGGACACCGGGCCAGGTCGAAACGCCCGGATTCGGCGGGAGGCTTTCTCCCGTGTCCCTTGAAGCCAGAGCAGCAGGAGAGAGGGGGCACAGACCAAGACGAAAAACACGGCCATCCAGGGCAGGACCCGCAAGCTTTCCACGCCGTCGGAAGCCCGGAACAGGACGGCGTTCCAAAAGAGGCACAGGGCCTGGAAGCCGTACGCATAGAGCATAGCCCGCGGCGTGGCGGCGCGGGTCAGGGCCAGGATGGCCAAGACCCACAATAACAACAGGTATTCCATGGGAGACCTCCCTTATTGCGCTAAAATCGACAAGAACAACAAGATGGGCGCGGCAGCCAGGACGGCGCGGCGGTGGAAAAGGCGGAACCGGCCTGTCACCGCCAGGACGACGGCCAGGAGCAAGGCCGCTGCCAGGGCCCGCGGGCCCGACGGAAGCGGCAGGGGAAAGAAGAGTTCCGCGAAAAGCATCAGCAGGACGAGAACCTGTAGGACTTTCGCCAGGGCGCCCCAGAACGGCAGCGCCGTGCCGTCCCTCCCCATCAGGGCGCGCCGGCAGCCTTCCCCGGCCGCGAGGACCAGGCAGAAAAAGCCCAGAGCCGCCAGCTCCGTCCAGCCCGTGAACCAGGTGCCGCGAAACAGGAAGGTGACATCGGGCAGCATGGTCGCCATGGCATGGAACCCGCGGCTGGCCACGGCCAGGAACAACGAGGCCGCCACGAGCGGCGCCTCGCCGCAGGCCCGTTTCCAGGCCGAACCGCCTGTGGAAGGCCCCGTCGTGTCCGCTGCCGGGTCCCCTTCCCCGCCGCCGTAAAGCAGGGACAGGAACGCCGATGCCAGCAGGAGGCAAACCAGAAGGACGAAATCGCCGAAGGTGATTTTGGCGCCCAAAAAGCCAGGCACCATCGAAGCAGCGAGAAAGACGCACACGAAGGATGCCGTGTCCCCCAGGGGCAGGCCATGGAACCGGGCCGCCCCGAGCTTTTCATAGAGAAAAAACACACTGGGCGCGGGACCGGGCCGTCCCAGGCTGGCAAGACGGTACACCAGGCCCAGGAGGAGCGGTGCCGCCAACGTCAGAGCCAGGGCCTGCGCAAGGCCCACGCCAATATTGATCAAGAGAAACTTCACGCGTCCCTACCTCCTTCCTTTTTCGCCGGGCCGCGCCCCGACAGGCCGTCCAGGAGCGCCAGGAGGGCGAAAAAGAGGACGGCCAGGATCAGGGGGCTGTAAATGGCGTAGCGACCGGTACCGCCCCAAATCAGGCCCACGTAGTCGCCGGTGGGAAACGGCAGCCGCGCGTTGAGAAGCAAGGTTTCCACCTGCGACACTAGGACAAAGGGAAAAAGTCCCAGCAGGAACAGGAACAGCGGCGCCAGGGCTTCGCCGAAACGGAAGGGAGCCAGGAGATCCAGGCCGAAGAATCCGTCGGCCTTCCCCGCGCCGGACCCACCGGTTCCCACGGCGCCGCCGACGGCCCGGCAGGCGTTGCGGTAGTACAGGCCGCAGGCGCCCAGACGCAAGCCGTACGTCAGGCCCAGGACGGCGAAAAAGACGGCCAGGACCGCCTTGGACCACGACGCCGCTTCCGCCACAGGCAGGCTCAGCGCCCCCTGGGCCAGCTGCCACAGGGCGGCAAATCCCAGGGTCAGGGGCACGTCCGCCGCGCAGAGCAGGGCCAGACGATGTCCTCCCTTCGAAGTGGCGAGGACAAGACCGACAAGGGACAGGATCAGGTGCGCCAGAAACAGGGCCGCCGCGGAAAAACAGATAAAGGGCAAGGCGCCGTTCCGGTACTGCAGGAGGATACATCCCAGACCAGCCGCTGTCACGATGTACCCGGCTTCCTGCAAGGCCAGGGCCGCCCGAAATCGTTTGCCGTCAACCCGCAGCGCCTGGCGCCACCCTTGCGTAGCCGCCAGCAGGCTCTCCGCGAGGCCCGCCGCTGTCAGGGCCAGGCCGCCGTACAGGGTAAAAGCCCATCCGGTCAGGAAGAAAAGACAGGCGCCCACCAGCAAAAGGATGGGCGCCGCGAAAGCACGCTTCATGACAATAACGCTCCTATACGCCCGTACACGTGCAGGGCATTTTCATAATAAAATCGCTCCCAGTATTTCTCCGGCACAATCTTGCCCAAGTTGCGGATGTTATCCGCAATATGGATCAAGGGCCAGTCACTGCCGTACAGGATCCGGTCCCAAATGCCCTGATACGTGAGCCACATGCGGATGTATTGCTGGAAAGCCACCAGCGACTCTTCCCGGGCCGGCGTAAGCCGGTACTCCCAAAGGCCGGAAAAGTCGATGTAGACGTTCCGGTTCTTGGCCGCTACTTCGATGGCATCGGGAATCCAGGGATTGCCGACATGGCAGATCACGAATTTGACATCACGATGACTGCCTGCCGCCTCGTCCACCGTCAGCGGGTGGGCGTAGCGCAGGCGGCCGTGGTGGTTCGCCGTCTCGCCGGAATGCATGGCCACGGGAACATCGTAGGCCTTGGCCAGCTCGAACAACGGCTCGTGCCGTTCGTCGTACAGGTAGACGTTCTGGTACCCCATGTAGAACTTGATGCCCAGGCAGTGCGGGTCGCGCTGCAGATACCACTCGAATTCCTGTGCCGTCTTTTCGGCGTTTTCTTTCGTAATGGCTTCACTCTGGACGCCGAGACAGTAGCCTACGTTAGGCGTCTGGTTGTAAGGTTCGCAGGAAAAGGGGTTCCCCGCGGAGCCCAAGTCGATCAGGCGGGGCGTGACGCCGCCGAAGCGGGACGGCGAAACGTAGCTGTTTCCCATAGCGACGGAAAAGACCACGTGGTTCTCCTCGCAGGTACGCTGCCAGAATTCCCTCGTGTTCTCCCCGCCGGAAAGCTTCGCCAGTTCGTCGAACCCTTCGGACTTGAAATAATGCATATGCGCGTCGATGATTTTCATAATATGTTCTTTCTGTATTTCTGGTTTCCCCGTGCCCGGGACTTTCCCGGACAGGGACAGGCAGGACCGGTGCTTACCGGCGCAGTTCCGCCTGATAGGCAGCCTGGACGTTCGTAACGACCGTCTTCATCACCGGGTCGATTTCCGCGTCCGTCAAGGTGCGGTCGTCGGCGCGGAAGGTCAAATTGAAGGCGACGGACTTGTTGCCTTCGCCGATCTGCTTGCCCGTATACACGTCAAAGACGCGGACGTCCCGCAGGAGGGCGCCGGCATTGGCGCGGATCACCTGTTCCAGCTCTTCCACGGAAACGGCGGCCGGGACGACGACGGCGAGGTCGCGGCTCGTGCCCGGGAATTTAGCCAGTTTCGCGTATTGCGGAACCACGGCGGCCGCTTCCATCAGGGGCTGGAGTTCCAGTTCCAGCACATAGGTTTCTTCTCCCACATCCCAACGGGCCGCTGCCTTAGGATGGAGGCAGCCGAAAGTACCGATGACGCGCCCGTGCCAACGGACGGCGCAGCTCTTGCCCGGATGCAGGTACGGTTCCTTGCCGGGGACGAGCTGATAGTCCGTCAAGTGCATTTTTTCGAAGAGTCCTTCGACGATGCCCTTCATGTCATAAAAATCCACGGAATCCTTGCCGGCGGTCCAGGTCAGGTCGTGACGACGGCCCGCCAGGACCGCGCCGACCATCTGCCGCTCTTCCGGATGCTCCGTCAGGGGCAAGGCCTTGGGCAGATACACGCGGCCCGTTTCAAAAATCCGGACGCTTTCCGCCTGCCGGGCCAGGTTATACGCCGCCGTGCCCAAAAGACCCGGCAGGATCGTCGTCCGCATCGCGCTGAATTCGTCACTGATGGGGTTCAGCAGGCGGATGGTCCGGCGCCGGTTGTCTTCTGCCGGCAGCAGCAGTTTGTCCGCGAAGGACGGATGGATAAACGTATAGTTCTGCACCTCGTCCAGACCGGCCGCGGCCAGGAAATCCTGCACCTCGTCTTTCGTCGTTTCCATCGGATCTTCCTTGCCCTGCCGCATGGCCAGCAGCGGATGGTGGGATTCGATTTTGTCATACGAGTGCATGCGGGCGATTTCTTCCGAAATATCGGCATCACACGTCACGTCACTGCGCCAGGACGGCACGGTGACCTTCAGGTTCCCATCGGCCAGCGTTTCCACGCCGAATTCCAGACTCCGCAGGATGTCGATCATTTCCGCGACGGCAATTTCCACGCCGATCCGCGTATTCATGGCCTGCGGCGAAATCGTCAGAACCGTCGGTTCAAAGGGAACGGGATAGGATTCGCAGATGCCCCGGACGCTCCGGCAGGCACCCATTTCTTCCAGCAGGTGGACCGCCCGGTCGAGGGCATAGCTCGTGTGGGCCGTGTCGACGCCCCGTTCAAAACGCAGGGACGCTTCGCTCCGCAGGCCCAACGCCTTCGACGTACGACGGATAGACGGCCCGTGGAAGGTTGCCGCTTCGAGGATGACCGTCCGGGTCTTGTCCGTCACTTCTGTCTGCAGGCCGCCCATAACGCCGCCCAGGCCGACAGCCTTTTCCGTGTCGGCAATGACGATCATGTCCGGCGTCAGGTCGCGGACCTGCCCATCCAGGGTTGTCAGTTTTTCCCCCGCGCGGGCCCGGCGGACAAGCAGCGTATGGTCCTTCAGGGTATCGTAATCGTAGGCGTGCATGGGCTGTCCCAGCTCCATCATGACATAGTTCGTCACGTCGACGACGTTGCTGATAGGACGGATTCCGACCGCGCGCAGTTCGTTCTGCATCCAGGCCGGCGACGGCATAATCCGGATGTCCGTGATGATGCGGTTCGCGAAACGGCTGCACAGTTCCGGCACCTGGATTTCATTCTTCATCATGTCCGCAATGTCGCGGCCGTCGTTTTCCTTCACGGACATGTCGGGCAGGGACATCGTTTTCCCCAGGACGGCGGCAGTCTCCCGGGCGATGCCGGTCATGCAGAAGCAGTCCTGCTTGTTGGCCGTCAAATCGATATCGAGAACCGTGTCATTAAGGCCCAGGACATCGCGGATATCTTTCCCTACAGGCGTATCCGGCGGCAGGATGAGAATGCCCTCCCGCTGTTCCGGCAGGAGCAGTTTGGCGTCGATGCCCAGTTCGTTAGCGCTGCAAAGCATGCCGTACGACGCGAGTCCCGCCATCTTGACCGGTTCCAGTTTCATGCCGTTCGGCAAGGTCGCGCCGACCGTCGCCACGGGCACCATGTCGTGCAGTTTGACGTTCTGGGCGCCCGTCTGGATCTGGACAAGTTCCCCTGTCCCCTCATCAAGCTGGCAAACCCAAAGATGATCCGATTTCGGATTCCGTTCGATGGCCATGACTTTGCCCGTCACGACGCCGGAAATGCCCTCGCCCTGATGCTTGATTCCTTCCACTTCGAGGCCGACGCGGGTCAGTTTGTCCGCCAGTTCTTCCGGAGTGATATCGAACGGGACGTATTTTTTCAACCATTCAATCGAAGCTAACATTTGTCCAATCCCCCCTTATCTGAACTGCCGGATGAAGCGCAAGTCATTTTCAAAGAACAGGCGCAGGTCATCAATGCCATATTTCAGCATGGCGATGCGTTCCACGCCCATGCCGAAAGCGTAGCCATTCATGAGGGAAGGATCATAGCCGCTCATGCGAAGGACGTTGGGATGCACTTCGCCGGCCCCAAGGATCTCGAGCCACCCCGAATGTTTGCAGACGTTGCAGCCTTTGCCGCCGCAGATGACACAGGAAATATCCACCTCGCAGGACGGCTCCGTGAAGGGGAAATAGCTCGGGCGCAGACGAATCTTGACGTCATCGCCGAACATTTCGCGGCAGAATAGTTCCAGCGTGCCCTTCAGGTCGGCCAGGCTGATGTTGCGATCCACGACGAGGCCCTCGACCTGATGGAACATGGGAGAATGGGTCGCGTCGTAGTCATTGCGGTACACGGCGCCGGGCGAAATCATACGGATCGGCGTGTTCGGCTCGTGGGCCTGCATGGTACGGGCCTGGACCCCGCTTGTCTGCGTGCGGAGCAGGTAGTTTTCCGTAATGTAGAACGTGTCCTGCATATCCCGGGCCGGATGGTCCTTGGGCAGGTTCAGGGCTTCAAAGTTATAGTAATCGTTGTCGATTTCCGGGCCTTCGACGACGTCAAAGCCCATGTGCATGAAAATCCGTTTGATTTCCCGGGCCGTCAGGGTCAGGGGATGGAGATGACCGATTCCCGGTTTGCGGCCCGGCAGGGTGATGTCCACCTTCTCATGGTCCAATTTTGCTTTCAGGGCCTCTTCCCGCAGGATTTCCGCCCGGTCTTTCAGGGTCTGTTCCAAGACCTGTTTGACCTGATTGACCATTTCGCCGATTTTCGGCCGTTCCTCTGCCGGGATTTTTCCCATCCCCCGCAGGATTTCCGTCATCGGCCCTTTCCGGCCCAAATACTTGACCTTCAGTTCCTGCAGCTGCTGGGGATCCACAGCTGCTTCCAGGTCCTGCAGCGCCTTGTCGCGCAGTTCCAGCAGCATGTCCTTCATACCCATGACATTACCTCCTAGAAATAAAAAACTTTCGCCCCTGTGCAAGGGGCGAAAGTTGGATTCCGCGGTACCACCCTAATTTGTTCTCTTGTGCCTTAACGCGGCGTCACGTCCGGCCTACTGCGGGTTCAGCCGAAATGCTCCCGGGTGAACTTCACGGCTGCCGCGCTGCCTGCTTCCACCTGACGCAGGCTCTCTGTAAGCGTTTTCCCCGCTACTCTCCCGTTCTCCGCACTGTTGTCGTTGTTTCAGGGACGTATTCGATTAACTTTGACATTATATCACTCTTTGTCCGAAACAGCAAGAAGGCCAGCCTTTTGGCCGGCCTTCCCGAAGCTTTGGGGAATCCGATTTCACAATTTATTCCGTTTTGTATGACTCGAACAGCTCGTTCAGCGCTTCCACATACGTCGGATGAGGACGGATGACCTTGCCCATATCCGCCAGGGTGAGGCCGTTGGCAACGGCCACCGTGAATTCGTCGATCATGTCCGAGGCCCGGTCACACAGAATCTGCGCGCCCAGGACCTTCCCGGAATCCGCGTCGGCAACCACCTTGACGAACCCCCGGCCCGAGCCGGACATGAGGGTTCGGGGATTGGTGTTCAGGGCGGCCTTCTTCACGACCACCCGGACGCCAGCCTTGCGGGCTGCGTCGGCATCCAGGCCGACGACGGCCACTTCGGGATCCGTAAAGACACAGGCCGGTACCAGGGACAGGTCTGTTACCGGCGAGAGACCGCAGATGGCGCGGACACATTCCGTTCCTTCCGCCATCGCCTTATGGGCGAGCTGGATCCCGGCGGCGCAGTCGCCGACGGCATACAGGCCGGGCACGCTGGTCCGGCACGCCGCGTCGGTCACGGCAGCGCCCCGCTCCGTCTTCAGCGCAAAACCCAGTTCCGGCAGCACGGCGCGCCGGCCTGTGGCAATCAGGACGAGGTCGCCGCGACACACCGCTTCCTTCCCGTTTTCCGTATAGGTGACGACGGCCTTGCCGCCCTCTTCCGCGATCTTCCGCACGGCCGCGCCGGCATGGCAGGCCACCCCGCGGCGCCGCAGGTTCAGGCCCACGCCCTGGGACAGTTCGCGATCCATGTTCGCCAGGATCCGGGGCAGGGCCTCGAGTATGGTCACCTTGCGGCCGGCCCGGACACAGGCCGTAGCGAATTCCAGGCCGATGGCACCGCCACCGATGATAATGACTTCCGCCGGCAAGGCAGCAAACCCGGCGAGGAATTGGTCCGAATCGACAGCCACGGCCAGCTCTGCCCCTTCGATGGGGGGAATGGATGGCCGGGAGCCCGTCGCCAGGATGATGTGGTCCGCCGTGAAGCGCGTGCCATCGGAGCAGACGACCGTACCCGGTTCCGGCACGAACGCGCGGGCGCGCACCAGGGTGGCCTGGGACTGCCGCAGCATACTTTCGGCCCCCGTGCGGAGCATGGTAACGATCTGGTCCGCCTTGTCCCGGGCCGCCGCCGTATCCAATCCCGCGCCAAGACCGCGTAGCAGGGCCTTCGTGGGAATACAGCCGCGGTTGAGGCACGTGCCGCCAATCTGGGCGTCCTCCACCAGGACGACGGACTGTCCGTGGCGCAAGGCCTCCTTCACGGCGTTCATGCCGCCGGGGCCGCCACCGAGGACAGCGATCTGATAATGTTCCATAAATGGTCTCTCCTTTCCCGGTCAGTCCCGCACGCGGGCCAGACCGGTTATGTCTTTGGCGAAATCTTCTCCGCCTGCTTTCCTGGCAGCTTTCACCATCCGTTCCGGCAGGCAGGGTTCCCCCTTCAGGGCCGCCGCAAAAACGTCGGGCAAGCGGCTATCCAACATGTCTGTTACAACGCGGGCTTCGCGAATAAGGCCCTGCCGTACCACCAGGCGCAGTTCAAAGTTTCCCCAGGGGAAGGACCTTTTCCAGATCTGCGTCGCCGGAATCCGGCGGCCGTAAATCCAGTCGTCGGACCGGAGCAGGGCCGCATAGGCCTCCACCCGTTCCCGGTCCGGAAACCGGCCCGTTTCCGCCGGTCCGTACTCCTCCTCAAAGGCCTCCTGCAGGGCGGCGCTCAACCGCGGTATGGTGACGCCCGGCATCAGGTCGGCCAGATTGACGACACGGGCCCGCACGGAAGAAACGGCATGCTTCTTCAGTTTTTCCGGGGAAACCGTCAGATATTCCCCCAGGCGGGACAGATCGCAATGGACGAGGAGCGTGCCATGCTGGCAATGGCCGCCGGGGACCTGATAGTAGGCATTGCCTGAAAATTTGCAGCCCGCCGCTTCCAGATCATTGCGTCCCGTGCGGACGGCGTCGATGCCGACTTTGCGACAGGCCCGCAGCACCACGTCGGTCTGGCGGTCCACGTCGTAGTCCGCGTCATGACAGCAGAACGAGAAGTTCACATTGCCCAAGTCGTGCCACACGGCACCGCCGCCGGAAAAGCGGCGCATAAGGAAGATGCCCTTCTCCCGCATGCGGTCCACCCTGCATTCGGCGCGGCAGTCCTGGTGGAGGCCGATAACGACCGTATCCGTGTTGCTCCACAGGAAGAGGACAGGCGCGCCAGGCCGCGCCTGTTCCGTCAGAACCCGTTCCGTCGCCAGGTTCCCATAGGGGTTATGGGTTACGCTCTCCAAAAAGAGGGGACGGGTCATGATTCCCCTCCGCCGAAATCATATTTCAGAACCAGATGGCGGGCCGCCAACACCTCGTCCGGACGCCCGATAGGCGACGTATACGGCGCGCCGCGCAGCCCGGTCCCGTCCTTTTCTGCCGCGTCATACAGCCGGCAGAGGGCGTCAATACAGTTATCCAGCGTCTCCCGGCTCTCCGTTTCCGTCGGTTCTATCATGAGCGCTTCGTGCACGATAAGCGGAAAATACATGGTCGGCGGATGGATGCCGAAATCGATGAGCCCCTTAGCGATATCCATGGCGGTGACGCCCAGCGCGTGCTTTTCATGTTCCAGGGTCATAACGAATTCATGCATGCACGTGTGGTCATAAGCCATCCGATAGCGCTTCGCCAGTTTGACGCGCATATAGTTGGCATTAAGGACGGCATTTTCCGAGGCTTCGGGAATCCCTTCCTTCCCCAGTTCGAGAAGATAGGCGTAAGCCCGTACCAGGACGAGGAAGTTGCCCCAGAAGGATCGCACAGCACCCATGGAACGGGACGGCACCGCAAAACGCGCGCCCTCCGGGCCGGCTTCCACCACGGGACCGGGCAGGAACTGCCGCAAAAACTCCTTGCAGCCGACCGGGCCGGAACCAGGACCACCGCCGCCGTGCGGCGTGGAAAAGGTCTTGTGCAGGTTCAAGTGCATGCAGTCGAACCCCATGTCGCCGGGTCGCACAATGCCCGCGATGGCGTTCAGGTTGGCGCCGTCGTAGTAGCACAGCCCGCCTGCCTCATGGACAATCTTCGTAATTTCCAGGATATTACGGTCGAAAATCCCTACCGTGTTCGGGTTCGTGAGCATAAGGCCCGCCGTATCGGGGCCGCAGACCGCTCGCAGGGCCTCCAGGTCGATGCAGCCATTGGCGTCGGATTTGATGTTGATCACATCGTAGCCCGCCATGTGGGCCGAAGCCGGGTTGGTCCCGTGCGCCGAATCGGGCACGATGATCTTCGTCCGCGCCGTATCTCCCCGCGATGCGTGCCAGGCCTTGATCAGGAGCAGGCCCGTGAATTCGCCGTGGGCACCGGCCGAAGGCTGGAGGGTCATGGCGTCCATGCCGGTAATGGCGCAGAGGCGCCCCTGCAGGGACAGCATAAGTTCCAGCGCACCCGGCACCGTCGCCTCGGGCTGCAGGGGATGCAGCTGGGTGAAGCCTGGCAGGGCTGCCGCTTCGTCGTTGATTTTAGGGTTGTATTTCATAGTGCAGGAGCCCAGCGGATAAAATCCGTCATTGACCCCTGTCGTCTGTTTGGCCAGTTCCGTATAATGCCGACTGATGCCGGTTTCCGACATTTCCGGCAGGCGCGGCGGGGCTTTCCTGAGGTCCGCCTGGAGCGTATAGGCGGGGACATCACAGGGCGGCAGCAGCGTCAGTTTCCGTCCCGGATGGGATAATTCAAAAATCAGCTTCATCAGCGCCCACCTCCCTGTACAGCGCGGACGATGGCCGCGGCCTTGTCCATATCTTCCTTCGCGCACAACTCCGTGCAACACCACAGGATTTCGTCGCCCGCCAGGGGCAGGCCGCCGAGGATGCCTTCCGCGTCGAGGGCCGCCAGGATCCGATCCGCGTCCCCGCCTTTGGTGACGAACTCATGGAAGAACTCACCGGCGTACTTGCGCGCCAGGCCGGCCTTCTCCAGCTCCGCCTGCAAGTAGTGCGCCTTGGCGGTACACTGGCTGGCGACCTCTTGCAGTCCGTCCGGTCCGACGGCGCTCAGGTAAGCCGCTGCCATCAGGGTACACAGGGACTGGTTCGTGCAAATGTTGGACGACGCTTTCTCGCGGCGGATGTGCTGCTCCCGGGCCTGCAGCGTCAACACGAAAGCCCGGTGTCCCGCCGCATCGTGGGTCTGTCCGACAATGCGCCCCGGCAGTTTGCGCATCATGGCCTGCGTCGCTGCCATATAGCCCACGTACGGACCGCCGAACGACAGGGGCAGGCCGAGGGGCTGTCCCTCGCCGACCGCCACGTCGGCACCGCATTCCCCGGGCGCGGCCAGCAGGGCCAGGGCTGTCGGGTTGCAGTTCATGACGAACTTCGCGCCCGCTCCATGGGCGATACCGCCCAAGGCCGCCGCCGGTTCAATCAGGCCGAAATAATTGGGCTGCTGCAGGATGAAGCACGCCGTTGTGTCTGTCAACGCCCGCTGCAGGGCCCCGGCGTCCGTAAGGCCGTCCTTGGCGGGCACCACAGTGACTTCGCGGCCGCTGCCGAAGCAGTACGTGCGCACCACTTCCAAGACCTGGGGCGCGACGGTAGCCGAAACGAGCACCTGCGTCCGTTTTCGGTCCACGCACATAGGAATGGCTTCCGCCGTCGCCGTGGCGCCGTCATACACGGACGCGTTGGCCACAGGCAGGGCGGTCAGTTCACAGATCATGGTCTGGAACTCGAAAATGGACTGCAGCACGCCTTGGCTGATTTCCGGCTGGTAGGGGGTATAGGCCGTGATGAATTCCTCTTTCGCGGCCACGTTCCTGACGATGGCAGGGATATAGTGATGATACGCGCCAGCGCCGCGGAAGATGGTATCATATACCTTGTTCCGGCCTGCCAGGCGCCCCATCTCCTTCCGGACCTCCAGTTCGCTCTTTCCGGAAGGGATGGCCGGACCGTCCGGCAGCAGGACGCCGGACGGCACATCGGCATAGAGTTCCGCAAAACTGCCGTACCCCGCTTCCCGGAGCATGGCTTCCCGCTCGGCGCGGGTGTTCGGAATATAGGATCCCATGGTTACTGCTCCTTTGCCTTCTCCACTTCCACGAAAGCTTCATACGCTGCCGCGTCGAGCAGCTCGTCCGTATCGGTCACCTCGCGGACTTTGATAAACCAGGCTTCGTCCGGTTCGCTGTTGACCCGTTCCGGGTGGTCCAGCAAAGTTTCGTTGATTGCCGCCACCGTCCCTGTCACGGGGCTGATGATGTCCGACACGGCCTTGACGGATTCCACGTCGCCCAGCGGTTCCCCCGCCGTGACGGCATCCCCTTCCATAGGCAGATTGACGAAAACCAGGGCTCCCAGCTGTTCCTGGGCGTAGTCCGTGATTCCCACGACAGCCGTATCGCCTTCCGTCTTTACCCATTCATGCGTTTTCGTGTACTTCCGGTCCGTTGCGTATGCCATGCTGTTTCCTCCTTATCTTCCTTCATTTTTTTCTCGTGTAAAACGGCAGCGGTTCTGTCTCGACTGTCACACGGCGGCCGCGCACATCGGCTTCCAACGGCGTTCCCACCGCGGCATAGTCCCGGTCGACCAGCGCCATGGCAATGGGACGTTTCACATAGGGGCAGTATGTCCCCGACGTGGTCTGTCCCACCAGCTTCTCCCCGGCCCAGACGTCCATGTGCTCCCGCACGATGCCGCGGCCCGTCACTTTCAGGCCCACGCGCACCCGCCGCGGTTCCCCCGCCGCCACCAGGGCTGCCTTGCCGATAAAGTCGGGTTTCGCCAATTTCACAAATCGATCCAGGCCGGCTTCCAACGGCGTAATGTCGTCGGACATCTCCTGTCCGTACAGGGGCATGGCGGCTTCCATGCGCAGCGTATCCCTGGCGCCCAGGCCGCAGGGCTGGATACCATACGGACGGCCCGTTTCCAGAAGCAGGTTCCAGATCTTTTCCGCGTCCGGCACGGCGAAATACAGCTCAAACCCGTCTTCGCCCGTATATCCCGTGCGCGAAACCAGCGTATCCGTCCCCTGCAGGTCCACATGGAACTTCGCCGTATAGGGCTTCTTCGGAATCGCTCCGTCCGAAAGCAGCCGGCGCAGCACTTCCTCCGCCTTTGGCCCCTGCAGGGCCAGCTGGATGTACTGGTCCGACACGTCCGCCAACTGGCAGTCCCCCTGGACGTGGCCCTGCATCCAGGCGTAATCCTTGTCCTTCGTCGCGGCGTTAACCACGACGAAGTAGTCTTCGTCGGCCACCTTGTAGACGATGAGGTCATCCACAATGCCGCCCTTGTCGTTACACATAGGGCTGTAGCGGGCCGAGCCGGTCTTCAGCGACGTGTAATCGTTCGTCAGTACCCGGTTCAGGAAGGCCAGGGCATCTTTGCCTTTGCAGGTGATTTCGCCCATGTGGGACACGTCGAAAAGACCGACAGCCGTGCGGACCGCCATATGCTCCTCCAGGATTCCCTGAAACTGGACCGGCAGCAAATAGCCGCCGAATGAGATGATTTTGCCGCCATACTTGCCATAGACATCGTACAGCGGTGTCTTTTTCCCCATAAAGGTTCCCCTCCTCTCACAACGCAGCAAAACACGACAGATAAAACAAAAAGCGTGGAAAACATGATGTTTTCCACGCCTCTGTCTACGAAGATTTCCCGGACAAAGCCGGAGAATGGGATATCCAGAGTTTCGTCCGGATCCGGTCCTGAAACCTGAGAGTTTACGCGATTACCCCTTCGGCGCCGCCAAGCGGCTCTCCCGGATCCTTCATGCGAACTATGAAGTTCTGGCTTCTATGACCGCATTATAACAGGGAACACGGAAGAGGGCAAACAAAACGCAGCGGAGCCGGAAAAGCCAGGATTCATTGTATCATTTGTTACAGTGCATCGGGGCCAGTCCTTCCGCGGGTCCTGTGACGCCCGCTTCCTTCCTGCCTTATCTGCGGCCGTACCGACGCCGGCGCAGGGCTTCAAAGAGGAGGACGCCTGCCGCCATGGCGACGTTCATGGATTCGGCCCGGCCCGCCATGGGGATAAAAATCCGTTCTTCCGCCGCCTGCTGCAGGGCCGGCGCCACGCCGTTGGCCTCATTGCCCAAAATAAAGGCGTCCCGGCCCGGCAGTTCCGTCTTGTACAAGTCCCGGGCGCCGTCGAGGCACGTGGCAACCGTATGGTAGCCTTCCCGGGCGCACCAGGACAGGACTTCTTCCGCGGCCAGGTGCTGCACCAGCGGCAGGTGAAACAGGGACCCCATGGTGGCCCGCACCACTTTAGGACTGTAGGCGTCCACGCAGCCTTCGAGGAGCAGGACGGCCAGCGCGCCGGCCGCGTCGGCCGTGCGGATGATGGTCCCCAGGTTGCCCGGGTCCTGGATGCGGTCCAGGATGACGACGGGCGCTTCGGGATCCTCTGGGCCGGGACGCAGGTCCGCCAGGCCGGTTCGAGGCATGGCGGCTACGGCCAACACGCCCTGGGGGGTCTTGGTATCACTCAGACGAGTCATGACCTTCCCGTCGACGCGGTACAGGCGAGTCCCCTGGGACGCCGCCTTGTCCAGCCAGTCGCCCAGGCATTCCGCCTCATCCTCGGTTACAAAAAGGCTTTCCACCCGTCCATAGGCGATGGCCTCGCGGACGGCCCGCAGGCCTTCGGCGACGAAAGTGCCCGTCTCCGTCCGGAATTTTTTGTTTTTCAGGTTGGCCGCAGCTTTGACCTGCGGGTTGTTCACGCTCGTAATGGATTCCATGGTTCCCCCTCCCCTGCCGGTCCCGTGTCCGGCACAGGATACAAAAAGAACCCGAACGCGCGGTCCGGGTTCACACAGTGCGGTTTTTCCTGGATTACAGGGCAGCCTTGGCGGTTTCCACCAGTTTGGCGAAAGCAGCTGCATCGTTGATGGCCATATCGGCCAGCACTTTGCGGTTCAACTCGATGCCGGCTTTGGTCAGGCCATTGATGAAACGGCTGTAGGACAGGCCATTGGCGCGGGTCGCGGCGTTGATACGGGCAATCCACAGGTTGCGGAACTCGCGCTTCTTGGCACGGCGGTCACGACGGGCATACATGAGGCCCTTCATGACGGTCTCGTTGGCCTTCTTGAACTGCAGATGCTTTGCTCCGCGGTAGCCCTTGGCCAGTTTCAAAATATGTTTATGACGGCGATGTGCAGTAACGCCAACTTTAATTCTAGTCATGTTCTAAATCTCCTCTCTGTTTCACTCGTAAGTCTTACGCGTAAGGCAACATCTTGCAGACGTGCTCGTGATCGGTCTTGTGGACCAACGCGGCCTTGCGCAGGTTTCTCTTACGGGTCGGGGATTTATGTTCCAGGATGTGGCTGCGGAACGCATGGCCACGTTTGAATTCTCCGGTACCGGTTACTTTGAAGCGTTTGGCAGCGCTTCTGCGGGTTTTCATCTTAGGCATTGTCAATTCCTCCTCAGGTTTTTGCTTGGCTTATTTTTGCTTGGGCGCCACGACCATAGTCATGTTGCGGCCCTCGATTTTCGGCTTCTTTTCCACCACAGCCGTGTCCCCGAGCTGGGCGGCCATCTTGTCGAGCAGTACCTCTCCCAGTTCCGGATGGCTCATTTCGCGGCCACGGAACATAATCGTTACCTTGACCTTGTTGCCGTCTGCCAGGAAGCGGACTGCGTTCTTGAACTTAACGTCAAAGTCATGGTCTTCAATACCGGGGCGCAGCTTGACTTCTTTGATTTCAAAGACTTTCTGTTTTTTCCGGGCTTCTTTTTCCCGTTTTTGTTGCTCGTAGCGATATTTGCCATAATCCAATATCTTGCACACCGGCGGGCGTGCCTGCGGAGAGATTTCCACCAGGTCCAGGTGGTGTTCCTCGGCGATACGGACGGCGTCGCGCGTGGCCATAATGCCCAGCTGCTGCCCGTTCTCGTCGATGACGCGGACTTCCCTCACGCGGATATCGTCATTGATACGCAAGTCTCCTCTGCTAATAGCGGTTCACCTCCAAATTCCCGCGGTCCGAAAACGGGCCTTGCCCGTCCGGACTGCTAATTCCTGTAACAAAACAGGGACATGAAAAACGCGGATGGAATCCTCCACCCGCGTAAAAAATCTGCATGATTCAACCCTGTCGAGCGAGGCCGCAAGGTGAGAAGCGGATGGCTTCTGCTTTGTTACTCGAATAGATTACCACAGAAGCGTTCCTTTGTCAACGGATAAATTCCCGTTTTCCGCCGGAGCAAGAGACATCCCACGCCTTTCACTTATTAGTATTAAATTCTTGTAGTATTTTTATATTATATGATATAATATATTCGAAATCAAGGTTCCACGGCCGGGCCCTGACAAGGCAAAACCCGGCTTCCCGCAAGGGACGTACGAAACAGAAAGGCAGGCACTACCATGAGCGGACGTAGAATCACCTATCAAAACGAGTTGCACATCATGATCGATGACTACTTGAGCCAGTCCCTGGAGACGGAACTGGGCCGGAACATTCCCGCCTTGACCGAAGCCGAGGCGGAAGAACGGCGCCAGTGGGTACGGCAGGTCCTGGAAGGCCGCAAGACTTGTGACATTCCGTCGGCCCAGGTCCTGCACAATGTCCTGGAAGTATGGCGGGCCTGCCGGCCTTCAATCTACCGGGATCTGAAGCGGAAAGAAGCCATGCCGCTCCTGGCGGAAAAGCGGTTGCAGGAAATGTATGCTCGCAAGGGCAAACTCCCCTACAACCGGGACACGACGGATATGTACGCCACCGTGGGGGCGGAAGATCCCCTAACGGACTACTGACGGACAAACGACAAGGCTGTGGAGGAAGGAACCTTTCCCCACAGCCGTTTTGTTTTGGTTATTTGCACTTTTTTCGAGGGCCAACGCATAAACCGCAGGACAGTTCCCCGGGATGCCCCGGGGAGTGTCCTTGGCGTTTAGGTTGCCCCTTCCCGATGTTTCAGGGACGCGCGGTCCATATCGAAGCAACGGATCAATTCCGTCACTGCCTGCGACGGCGAAACGAGCCCGTTGACGACGGAGTGTTCCACCAGCGGGATACGGCCGCGGACCATGGGATCGTTGAAGAATAAATTGTGCAGATGCTCGTCGATCATGCTGTGGACCCACGAAAGGACTTGTGCTTTTCTCCTTTTTTCAAAGGCGCCCGAAGCTTTCGTCGTTTTTTCGAACTTGCGCATGACGGCCCACAATTCCGGAAGGCCTGCCTGGGTCAAGGCGGAGCATTTGTACGCGTGGGTTTTCCACCCTTCCGTCGCCGGACGAATGAATTCCACCATCCGCTCGTACTCGCCCTGGGCTACGGTGGCACGGGTCAGATTGTCCCCGTCGGCCTTGTTGACCACAATGGCATCGGCCAGTTCCATAATCCCCTTTTTGATCCCCTGCAAATCATCCCCCGCCCCGGTCAGGACGAGGAGCATGAAGAAATCGACCATGTTGCGGACCGTCGTTTCCGACTGTCCGACGCCGACCGTTTCGACAAGGATGACATCATATCCTGCCGCTTCGCACAGCATCATCGTTTCTCGGCTTTTCCTGGCGACCCCGCCCAGGGTTCCCTGGGAAGGGGACGGCCGGATGAAGCAGTTTGGTTCCCGCGACAAGTTCTGCATTCGCGTCTTATCCCCCAAAATGGAACCGCCTGTCAAGGGACTCGTCGGATCGACAGCCAGAACGGCCACATGATACCCCATGTGGCACAATAATTGTCCGAAGGCTTCAATAAATGTACTTTTCCCGGCACCGGGAACACCTGTAATCCCAATCCGCAGCGCCCTCCCGGTCTGGGGGAGCAATCCCTGGAGTACCCGCTGCGCCTTGTCAAAATCTTTGGGCGCATTGCTTTCAATCAAGGTAATGGCCTTGGAAAGCAGGACACGACTCCCTTCGCTGATACCGCGGACCAACTCGTCGACAGAAGGTTTTTTCCGCAGGGGAACCTTGATGACGGCCTCCTCGTTGTAAGTCTTGATTTCCGAGTTGGCGTTGACCGTGGAGTCGATTCCGCCCATGACGGAGCAGGCGAACTGATCGTTTTTTTCCAAAGGCACCCAGCTGGGATGCAGATCGGATTTTGGTACTTCCGGCATAACTATCCACTCACTTTCTGGGGAGGACGCGGGCGGCCCGGCAGTCGCCGGGCACCCGTGCCTGCTTCCTATTCATCTTCTGTTGCCGCTTCTTTCTTCGCACGTTCGACCAGCATGGTCAGCAGTTTGATGCAGCATTTCGGAATATTCGTACCCGGTCCGAAGATGGCCGCTGCGCCATGTTCGTACAGGTAATCATAATCCTGCGCCGGAATAACGCCGCCGATGGTAACGAGGATATCCTCGCGGCCGCGTTTTCCCAGTTCTTCCACCAGGGCCGGCAGCAAGGTCTTATGGCCGGCGGCCAGGGAGGAGAAGCCGACCATATGGACGTCGTTGTCGACGGCATCCTGAGCCGTTTCTTCCGGAGTCTGGAACAGGGGGCCCACGTCAACGTCCCAGCCCATGTCGGCGAAGGAGGTCGCCAGGACTTTCTGTCCCCTGTCGTGACCGTCCTGACCCATCTTCGCAAGGAAGATACGAGGCCTGCGGCCCTCCAGCTTTTCAAACTCCCTGGCCAGGGCGTTGGCCTTTTCCATGTCGTCGTTGCCGCTGAATTCGCTGGAATAGACGCCGGATACGGTATGGATGACCGCATTGTAACGGCCCGATACTTTTTCGACAGCGTCGGAAATCTCGCCCAGGGAAGCACGGTCGCGCGCCGCCTGGACAGCCGCTTCCAGCAAGTTGCCGTTGTCCCGGCTTTCGGCGG
>ENA-ORNY01000175-ORNY01000175.1-human-gut-metagenome-genome-assembly--contig:-NODE-175-length-51144-cov-10.766231_pt1 | contig 51144 bp, 58 predicted proteins | sample MGYA00242122_ERZ509036 | MGnify/ENA primary metagenome ERZ509036 (study PRJEB26280, sample SAMEA2338696) | human gut metagenome | biome: human gut; feature: human-associated habitat; material: faeces... | reverse complement strand
ATTATCTGTTAAAATTATATTAAATGGTGCGGTTGAAATTACAATATAAAAAAAATAACCGTATGGTTATTTTTTTAAAAATATTTTACTATTTTGTAATTAGCATTTAACTTTTCTAATAATTCTTTTGTTTCATATTGTGAAAAACTTTTTTCAAAAGTACTTGCATCCATCAAGAACATATCTGGATAATTTATAAATATTTCTTTATATGTTATAACCCCGAGATTTTTTAAATACTCAATGTTTACTCTCACTAGTTTTTCATGTTTTTTTATTGCTTCTTTTATTTTTTCTGGAGTATTTTCTAAAAATTCGTTAATATCAACTTCTTCAAACCCATATTCTTTTAAAAAATTCATGCTACTCTCCCTTTTTCTACTTCTTTATTATTTGCAAGAATTTCATCAATATTTTCACTTAAATAATCTAAATTATCGCTGAACTCACCGAAGACTTTCATTAAAGTTTCTTTTATTGATAATCCTTCTTTTTCTACCAAAGCTAGCTTTTCATATATTTCGTTTTTTTTATCTTCCATTGCAAATGTTTCCATCACTCTATCGGAAAGTTCTTTTAATTCAATATCTGATATACCTTTAATTTCTTTAGTCATTTCGCTTGTTTGTGATAAAACATATTCATATCCTCTTTTACTAAATAAAAATGATTGATATTTTCCTTTTTCGTTTTTATAAGGGATACCCAAATGTTCTAAATGTGCCATTCTTTTAATAATTGCATCTACATCTTGTTTTAAAAATGAAGGTGTTTGTTTATATGCTTCAAGAAAGCCTAATTCTTTGGCTCTTAAAACTGTCTTTTTTAAGATTTCTGGTTCTATTGTTAAAACTATCCATTCGCTTGGTTTTAAATTAATACCATTTTCACTTAAAAGAACTCTATTTTCTGGTTCTGCAAGTTCCAAAGAAATTAAAAATTTTTCTGGTTTTTCCTTTTCTACATCAAACCCTTTTTTCTCTTCATCATAAATACTTTTTATTTCTTCAAAAGACTTCATATAATCATCCTTTCTAATATGCCATTAATGGTACTTTCTTTGGATCTAATCCACTTATTTGCAATAAATTTATTGTGTTATTTAAACCATTTAAATCATATTTTACTAATACACTAGGCATTAAGCTAATATCTCGTGATTCTTTGCCAATAGCTATTAATTTATCTATTTTTTCTGCTAATTCTTTATCAAGTAACAATTCAATATTTTCTATTAAAATATCTAAATCAATTTCATGACTCTTTAATACTTCTATGTTTTTATTTATTGTTTCTTCATCATCGCTATTAATTACTTTATCTAATTTTTCTTTATTAATACTATTTAAATTTAAACCAAGATTTTCTAAAAAACTAGTTATAGCATTATTACTATCTTCTTCTACTTTACTTTGTGTTACACTTTCTTCATTATTATCGCTAAATAATGGTTTTACTGCTTCAACTACATCTTCTTTAGGTTCTTCTTTTTCTTCGTGCTCTTCTTCTGGTTCTTCTACATCAGGAATAGCATTTTCACTAATTACACTTTCGAATATATTTTCTAATGAAGATGGTTCTTCGGAATCTAATATAGTTTCTTCTTTAGGTTCTTCTTTTACTTCAGATTTTGATTCCTTTTTAGCTTCCATTAATACTTCTGTTATTGTTTTTCCACTTGTTTGTGAACCACTTTTAAATGATGCATCATATTCATATAAAGCATCTTCTGGGAACATTAATATTTTAGCAGCTTCTCTTTGTTCATCTTCATTAAAATCAAATTTTTCAAGTAAGCTTGTAATTGCATCTCTAGTTATATTGATATTTCCTTCAAGTGCTAGTTCAAAATATTCATTTAATTTTGCTTGATTATTTAATGCTTCATCTTTCCTTATTCCTAATTCTTCTACTTTAGTAATTGCATTATTCATTTCTGTTTCAACAGTTTCTAATTCTTCACTAGCTTTTTTATTTTCTGATACAACTTTTTCAATTGTTTCAGGTAGCATTCTTGTTATTTTTTCATTTATTGATGCTGGATCAAAGTCTATTTGTAATCTATCTAAAACATTAGAAAAATCATCTCTATTTATATTGCTTAAAATAGAAGATAATTTATCTCCTTCTTCTTGTAGGGTTCTTTCTTCATTACTTAATTTTTCGATTTTATTTAAAAGAACTTCTTTTTCATTCTTTGTTCTTTCTCCAGTTTCAATTGCTTCTTGTCTTTCTTTATTCATTTTAGCTAGTATAACACTATCTTCACCACGTAAGTTATATAACTTATCTAGTAATGTTTTAACTTCACTTGATAACATCTTCATTTAATCACGCCCTTTATTATGAATAGATTATAGCAAATATTTTTGTTGTTGTAAAGAGGCTTTGTGTTAATAAATACTTTGTGTTATAAAGAATAAAACATATACAAAGTTGCATATGTTCTTTTAAAATTTAAATTAGTTATTTTACTGTCTCTAGGTATATTTTATCTTCAAAACTGCCTCTTTTTTCATTTTTCTTTTTGGCAACAGTAATTATGTCATCTAGGGATTTATTTTCTAACTTAGCTAAAGATATCATTACTTCAAGCATATCAGCAAGTTCTTCTATTCTATTTTTACCAGTTGATGTTAATACTTCTAAATATTCTTCATACAGTTTCTTTTCTAGTTCTTCTTTATATTCTAAATCACTTAATATTCTAGTAACAGGTGTTTCATTATTTGAACTTATTATTTCTGGAATTTTATCTCGTACTAATTTTTGGTATTGTTTGGGTGAATAACCTATAAATAATTCTTCTTTTTTAGGAATAAAATCATGTTTTAAATATAAATGCTTGGCAGTTAGATTATTAGACCACACATTTACCATAATAATTTTGGCATTATTTTCTTGACACCAATTCTTGAAATTATCTATTAATAAGGATGCTAATTTCATATTACGATATTCAGGCAAGATAAATAAGGCATCTAGTTTGGCAGATTTCTTAATGTTTAGTTCGTCTTCTATAATAAATCCGTATAAATATCCCACTATTTTTTCATCTGCATATGCAAAATATAAGTAATTATCATTATATAAGTTTTCATAGTAAGATTCCATTTCAAAATCATTTTTAATATTTTCATCATATTGTTGTTCATCTTTTATTAACATTGTTAAAAATTTGTTTGCAATGCCTACATTTTTTTCATTTGCTTTTTTTAATTCTATCTTCATAATAATCACATTTAAATAATATCATATTTTATAATAAATGCAAACTTGTTTTTAACCAAAAAGATCTAAATTCATATACTACCCTAGAGGGAGGAATTATTTTTGAAAAAGAAAATTATTATTGGATTATCTTGCATAATCATATTTGTAGCTTTGATTCTAGCTTTAAAATTTATTAAAAAAGATACAAATGAAAATCTTATTAAAGTTAGATTAGCTGAGGTTACACATAGTTCTTTTTATAGTCCACTTTATATTGCTTTAGAAAAAGGTTATTTCAAAGAGGCCGGCATTGATTTAGAACTTATTTTAACTCCAGGCGCTGATAAAGTTAGTGCTGCCGTGTTATCTGGTGATGTAGAAATTGGTTTTGCCGGGGCTGAATCTGCAATATATGTTTACAAACAAGATGAAAGTGATTATTTACAACTTTTTGCAGGACTTACTAAAAGAGATGGTCAATTTATAGTTTCTAGAAAAGAAATTAAAGATTTTAAATTAGAAGATATATATAATAAAGAAATTTTAGTTGGTAGAAGTACCTATCGGTTATCAAACTTATAATATTATACCAATTTAAATTTATAATGAATTTCCACTGTCTTATCTTCACTAATAATTATTTTGTCAATTAAATTAACCAATAAATTTCTATTAGGTTTTTCAAAAGATAAATATTCGTTTATCTTTTTTAGTGTTTCTTCTTTTTCTTTTGTGCTACTTTCATTACTAATATTATTAAGTTCTTCTTCTAATTCATTTTTCTTACTTTTCCAAATGTCTATTTCTTCTTTATATTTAATAGTTAGTCTATTAAACATTTCCATATCAATATTGCCATTTAATTTATCTTCGTAAATTTTATCTATATACGATAGATTACAACTAATTTTTCTATCTAATGTACTAATATCTTTTTGTATTTTTGCTTTAATATCATTCTTTTTCTTCGCCTCATCAACTTTATCTTTAAATGTAGCATTATCAACATATTGATTACACATACTTTTTATTTCTTCTAATATAGCATTTTCTAATTTATTATAATTACAAGAATGAGGAGTACATAAACCATATTTAGAATGGGATATATAATAAGTACAACAACAATATTTTCTTTTGCCATCACTACTTTTATTTATTCCTATTGCGTGTCCACATTCTTTACAAAACATAAACCCAGAAAGTAATTGAACATTTTTACCATTAGCTTTATTTTTATTTTTTTTAAGTAATTCTTGTACGGTTTTAAAAACCCTTTTATCGATTATTGCCTCGTGGGTATTTTCTACAATTATCCATTCTTCTTTTGGTGTTCTAATTTCCTTTTTACTTTTATATCCTAATTTTTTTCTTCTTCCTTGTGTTAAATTACCAATATATGTTTGATTTATAAGCATTTCTTCAATAGTTCTAGGACACCATAATTCGTAAGCAGTTGACCTCATACCTCTATTAAGATTAGCATATACACTTGGTGTAGGTATATGTTCGTCTGAAAATATATTTGCTATTTGTCTTGGACTTTTACCCTCTAATGCTAAATTAAACATCCTTTCAATAATTGGTCTTACTTCTTCGTCAATAATTATTTTATGTTTATCGTTTGGGTCTTTCTTATAACCATATACTGCTTTCCACCCTAAAAATTGCCCTTTTTCTTTCTTTGCTTTTACAATCTTTCTAATCTTCTTAGATGTATCTTTTAAATAATAATCATTAAACATTAACTTAAATTGTAAAAACTCTAAGCCAGGTGTTTCGTAAAGAGTATCTATATCATCATTTATAGCAATATATCTTATACCTCGTTCGGGGAATATTCTTTCGATATATTCCCCCATAGAGATATAATCTCTACCCATACGAGATAAATCTTTGGTTATAATAGTATTTACTTTACCACTATCAATATCTGCAATTAGCCTTTTCCAAGAAGGTCTGTCAAAAGTAGAACCACTAACACCATCGTCAACATATTCGTCAATGTATATTAGTTTTTCTTCGGTCTTTTCTAAGAACATTTGTAGTAAGTCTCTTTGATTTGTGATACTTTCGCTTTCCATATTATCTCCATCTTCACGAGATAGTCTAATATAAAGAGCAACATTAAATGTCTTACCTTTCATACTTTAACTCCTTTCTTGGTAGGACACATTAACAAATATTATTATAGTATTATTTACTAAAAGAACCAATCTCTAAACAATAGTCTATCAAAAATTCCTCCATTATTTGTTGAAGTGTCTTTCCATTTTCATTGAAAACATTAACAATTTTCATTGTATACCACCTAATTAACTTTATGATTTATCTTAATCTATAATACTTGATAGTCATTATTGTCATTGTTTTTTGTTTCTGGTTTTTCTAATTGATAAGCATCAAGATAACGAACAAATCTTGCTGAATAAGGGTTATGTAATTTATCCAGTTCTTTTTTCTGCTTACAATTTTCGAAAACAGACACACCATAGAAGAAATCAATATCTAATTTTCCTTCAATTATTGTTTCAACACATACACCACAGAAATCTATAATATATGATATAACGGCTTGCATTAGTGGACTATCAGCAATTTCATTTAATGAATAACATAAAAATCTATCAAATTTTTCCTTTTTAGCATCTTCCATTATAGTTTTTATATCAGGACTTAATCCATCAAAATCAGAGTAATAGGGACTTCTAAAAATTCCCACAACATCATAATTATTATCTTCACAGAACTTCCTTAACATTTTTTCTTTTTCACACGCATAGTCTATATCGCAGTCATCGTAATAAACATATAATACAACCCTTTCTTTAATTTCTTTTTCCATTTTTTTTGACATATTTTTTCCTCGCTTTCCAAATTCTATATCAAAAGAAAATCTTAGCTAGCTTTCAAATTTTAAATAATTTCCCTTTGACTAATTCCATTTTAAAGTATTTTGTGGTAAAATAATCCCTAAGAAGAGAAATCATTTTTTCAAAAAGTGGTCGACACATTATAAATAAAGGAGGAAAACAATTATGAAAATTGAAAATTTAATTGAATATATAGAAAATATTAGTTCTGATGACAAAAAATTACAGCCTTTAATTGCTATTGGAAATACAAAAAGGTATGAAATATCAAAATTTTTTGACATTTTAAATAAAGAAGATATAGAGGAATTAGATAGAATATATAACTATTCTCAAGAAATAAATAATATTAAAAAGTATGAAGGTACGATAAATAAACAAACTTGGTTTGCCTATATGTGTGCCAATAATATAGAAATAAATACTTTAACGCAAACTATTAAAAAAAGCCCTATAAAGTTAAATGATGATAGTTCAATATCTGTTAATATTAGAGACAATAAAAAAATTAAAACGCTTAATTTTGACAATGCAGACTTATATGATATTAAACCAAAATTAAAACAAAAAAAATTATTTAATAGTGATAATTTAGAACCTCTAAAAGAAAATAATTTATTTCTATGTAAAAAAGGAATATATAAAAATGATAAAGAACTATTGTATATAATACTGAATTGCATATTTAATTCAAACAATTTATTTTATATAAAAAAATGTCAAAGAAATTTATGTCAAAAATATTATCTTACAACAGTAGTAAACAAAGAATTTTGTGATAGACCAAGAATTGTATGTGAAGAACAATCTACCTGCTGCGATGCCATAAAAACATTAGAGAAAAGCAAACAGTATAAAAGAATAGGAAGATTAACTGACAATTTTTTAAGCAAATATAGGAAAAGAAACGATGAAGAAAGTATTAAATTTATTGGGAAATTTAAAGAAATTGTAGAAAACGAAATCACAAACAAATGTAAACAGAATTTAAATATAACTAAAAATGACATAAAGAAATTAGAACAGCTTATATCTGATTATAAGAACTAACCATATTATAAAATGTATTAGGTTTAAGTCCTAATAATTTCATTGCTTCTTTACTTTTAATCTCTTTGTTTTTCCAACGATTAACCACATTATCAAAGTTCTGTGGTTTTTCTATTTTAGGTCTGCCAAACTTAATACCATTATTTTTAGCAACGTTTATGCCTTCCTTTTGCCTTTGCTTAATAAATGTTCTTTCTTGCTCTGCAACATAACCTAAAACTTGTAATACTAAATCACTAATAAAAGTTCCTAATAAATCCTTATTTTGCCTAGTATCTAATAAGGGCATATCTATTACAACAATATCTGCTTTAATATTTTTAGTTATGTCTTTCCACTCGTTAATTATCATTTCATAATTACGACCAAGTCTATCTATTGACTTAATAACTAATAAATCATTTTCTCTTAATATGTGTTTTAGAGTGTTATATTGTTCTCTATTAAAATCTTTCCCACTTTGCTTATCAATATAAATATCTCTTTCATCTATGCCATACTCCTTAAATGCTACTAACTGCCTTTCTTCATTTTGTTCTTTACTACTAACTCTAGCATAACCAAATACTTTACTTTTCATATAAACCTACCTTACTAAATATCTTTTGCATTCTTCGTATAATTCACATCTTATATTTTCACTAAAACTATTTAATGATATGTTTATTCCTTGCTCTTTTAGATTATATATAAAATCTATACAGGCAATAGAATAAGGAAATTGCTCTTTGCATTCTTCTACGCCGACAAGTAATACATCTTTAAAATCACAGCATATATTAGCAAAAACATTCTTTGCAATATCTTCTTTCACTTTATGACACCTCCTTACCATAAAATATATAATATATGACTTTTACAAAAGATACGAGCCTTTTATTTGAAAAAGCGGTAAAACTTTCTAAATATTTAAAAAATGAATATATGACTTTTAACAATATAAAAAAAGACTTAAATTCTATTAAAATCTAAGTCTTTATAAACCTATACATTTTTAAATCTTCTTTTAATTATTCTCTTTTAATATTTGTAAGACCTCTTTTTTCTTAGAAGGATTTAAAAGATAATTACTACCATCCTCAGAAGAAACTACTATACCATCTTCTATATATCCATATTCCATAAGTTCATTAAATGCAATTTCATTATCTATATCCGCTTTAAACAGTCTTATAAGTTGGCTTTCCCATATTGAATAATTATTTTCCCTTAACATTTTTAGTATATCAATATGTTTCTTATTTAATGTTAATACATCTTTCTTATCCTTATCATTTTTTTCTTTATCTTTTAAAATATATTTATCATAAAAGTCATATCCTTTTTTTGATATGTTAAAAACTTCTCCTTTAGTACCAACAGCGATTAAAAAATTATTATTTATTAAGTTTCTAAAAGAATCTTCCCAATAAGCCATTTCTTTTGCACCGACATCTTCTGAATTTACTGAAAACCTTCCATAACCGCATTGTATTGTCTTTCCACTAAAAGTTGTTAAAAATAAAATATAATTATTTCTTTCGTCTTCGATAGCCTCTTTCAATAATTTAATTGCTTTTTCGTCAGGGATATATTCTTCATTTTTAACCATAGGTGATTGGTAGTAAATATTTTGTGTTTCTATTTGAGTTGTATTATTTGAATTACCTTTTACCTTACTTTTATTTAATATAGCCATTATTGTCACCACCTTTTTGAATTATAGTATTATTATTGCCTTTAACTTTTGATATGTTTTTCACTTTCATACCTTTATAAGTATAGCCTCCTAAAAAACCTAAAACCAAACTTGTAATTATTTCTAATATATCTTTCCAATTATTTTGAATAAATTCAACCATAACAACCTCACTATAAGTTTAAGAGCATTTTATAATCATTTATATCAGAATACACTTTATTCCAAGCTTCACATTCTTCTATAAATGCTAATCCTTTATCAGTAATTGTATCAATTTCATTATCAATTTCTAAATCGCCTAAGATATTAAATAATACCTTATCCTCATACAAGTAATTTTCTTTTACCATAAATTTAACAATTGAAACAAAATCTTCTTTTGAAATATTATAATCATTATAACTTGGTAAATATCTATTTTCCGATATTTCCTTTAATATACTAAAAACAATCTTTTTTCTATCGCTGATTTTCATTTGCAATGCTCCTTTCAAAACATTTAATAATATTATACACCATTTTGATAAATTCTCATAGCAAATTACCATATATTTCCTTTATTTCCTTGTTAGGTAATACTAATGTAAAACTAATATCATACTTATTAACTAATTCTTCTAATCTAATTACAACATTTTTTGCTATATCAATATATTTATAACCATGAATGCCTGTACCTATACTAACAGATACTATATTTTTATAACCTTTTTCCACCACACACTTCCTATTTATTAGTTAATACTTCATAGTATCCACTACATAAATCTAATAAATAATCTTTTCTTTTAATATCTTTTAACCATTTATTATTTATTTTATTATAATAACTACCACTTAATCCACCAACTAATGCCCCAATGGTATCAACATCATCTCCTAAATTTATGGCTTTGATAATACTTTCATTATAATTATTGCTATTCATAAAGCACCATATAACTGCCTCTAATGTATTTACTACATAACCAGAACTATTTATATTATCTATATCTAATAAAATAATATCATTATCTAATAATCTACCATAATTATTTATAGTTTCCTTATCAAAATACCTATTGTAATTATATTTCCTAATACCTTTATAAATCTTTTCTTTTTCTTCGCCGTTTAATATTCCTATTATAAATAATACATAAATATAGCAACCCAATATGCTAATACTATGCCTATGTGTCATTGAACTAATATCTTTAACTAATTTATAAATTTCTTCTTCTTTCAGCTTTTTATAATAACAATAATAAGCAATAGGCAATATTCTCATTAGACTTCCATTTCCATTATCTTTTATATCATCTATACCACACATCAAAGGGTCTTTATACATTATAAATTCTTCTCTATAATAATAATTTCTTAATGCTTTAAATGTTGTTCCACCAACACCAAATGTTTTATTATTAGATGTAAACTTTCCTTTTTCAATCCATAATATAAAATTGTTCATAATATCTTTATAATTCATGTTTCCTTTATTATCTATAATAGATTGCATAGTTGCTATAACCATACTACTATCATCTGACCAACTGCCTTTTGGCATATTATGACTACCATATTCTAACATATCAATTACTTTTTCTTCTCTTCTTTTTGTAAATTCTAATGGAACGCCCATAGCATCCCCTATAATAAAACCTATTATTCCATTTTTTAATCTATTAAAATCAGACATCTATACCACCTAACCATATTATATAATAAAATCTATCATTATACTTAATCTTACTTTATTTACTATTTATTCCTCGCAAATTTTACTAAAAAAGGTAATCTAATATAATCTATACTAAATTACCTTAACTACCTTAAAATTACTATAATGCCTTAATTTCAATATTACTCAAACTTATTTAATACATTACCATTTCTATAATAATCTTTATCGGCATACCTAATACATATAACATTATTATTGCTATCTAAATATATAATTATATTTTCGCTATCTTTTGCTTTAATTCTATACCCCTTAGAACCTGCACCCTCAAAGCCATCTAATCCATCACTATCTGCTTTAATTTTATCAAAATCTTCCAAGCCAACATCTTTTAATATACTATATACATCCTTAGCACTTTCTTCACTTATATTCATTTCATTTTTTATCTTTGTCTCATAATATGAAGAATGGTCGCCACCACCTGCTGTCATAGCAATAACTATCATTAAAACTAAAAAGCCAACAAAGAAACCAACTATTATTTTAATTGTCTTTAATTCTTTTTTTCCTCTTACTAATTTACCACAATTAGGACACTTTAAATCTGTAAAGTTAATATCATTATTACAATAAGGGCACTTTAATTCTTGCTTAGACATTTCTATTGCTTTATTAACACCTTTTAAAAAGTTTTTATCAATAACTCCCTCATTAGCATATAAACTAATAACCTTATCTTCGCCATTACTTTTATAATTTATAATTAAATAATCTATATTTTGAACGACTTGCTTTTTTTGTAAACCACTTAAACCACCTAATATTAAACCAGCACCACCAAATAAAACATTACCAACAATACCTCTTGCTATAACATTTTTATCTTTTTCTATTAACTCTTTATCACTTATTATAGCAATATTACTAATATCTTTTAAACTAATAATATGAATAGGGGAATTCTTAACATCACATATTTGCAAGTTATAATTAGTTAATCTAACTTTGCAACTTGCTCCCTCTCTAACACTCAACCCCTCATAATGCTTGACCTCTCTATTAAAGCCATACAACAATTTTTCTTTCATTATACACCTCACTCTATACATAATTATATAATATTTTGACAAAATATACAATATCAATTATATAAATATAACTAATATTGCTATCACTGACTTTTAATATCTTTAAAATTATATATAGAGGAGGATAAGATTATGGAGAACAATTTAAAACAAATTCGTAATAGTAAAAACTTATTACAAACCAAAGTTGCTATGGATTTAAATATTACCCAAGAAACTATATCTTCTTACGAAACTGGTAGAGTATTTCCAAGTTCTGATATGCTTATTAAATTAGCAAACTATTACAATACATCTATTGACTATCTATTATGTAGAACTAAATACGATATGCCAATTGATAATATTAAGCCTAATAATATTTCTGATACCGATTTTATACTACTAAATAAAATCAATAAACTATCTACTATAAATAAAGCAAAAGTTGAAGCATATATAGATGGCTTAAACGATAACTAATACTTAATGCTATATATCAATTACCATATAGCATTTTTATTTTACCTTTATTTATACTATCTAACTATTTAAACAATACTATAACAATATTAACTTATAATACCCTTATATTATCTTTATCTATTCCTTTTTATCTAATAAATAATACTTTATACTATATCAATATAATATCATTATAATATTATTAACATATTTATTATATGAGAGTCATTACTACCACTAATATTTTAATAATTCCCTTTAAAATATACTATATTCTTCCTCTTTCTCTCGGCGTAAACTATAATTTTCCTGTACTTTATTCCTTTTTTCTATTATTTCATAATTTTCTGCTATCTTAATTAACTGTGCCTCTTTCATATACTTATCTATAATTTTTTTATCTTGTTCTTTGGTTATATTCCAATAAAAATCACATATATCGTAATATTTATCTTCTAATGCTAATCTTTTTTCATTGCCATAAGTTCTAGCATATCTTCTTGATGTCATCATTTTCATGTAGGCATTATATAAATCTTTTAGACTATAACCCTTAGGTATAACTACCTCATTACCTTTATTATAAGCACAAAATAATATTTCTTCTGCTTGATTTATAAAATATTCTGCCTTTTTAATATTGGTGTTCTTTTTATATGTTTTCCTATCATATAACTTAGTTATATCAATATTATTCTTTTTCTTGCCACCATACCAACATTTATCTATATATTTTTTAATTTCTTCTCTAAAAGCATAAGAAGGCTTAGATACTAATAATATATGTAAATGCCATTCTACCTCTATATTACCTCTATGCAGGTATATTTCCTTTATCTTTCTAGGACGACCAACCTTATTATTATGTTCGTAATGAATATATGTGCTATTACCCTCAGTATTACTAATACATACCATTGCTGTTGCCGACCATTCTTTCTTATTACATATATATCTTATTTTTTCTATCAACCTTTTAGCATATTTTCTTGCTTCTTCTTTATCTTTAAATTTAATGTCTATATCAAAACTAGACATACCTAACTTACTTTTTGCCATCTTTCCACCATTTTTACAAAAACTTGTGTTAATGTATCCTACCTTTCCCTTTATTTATCGGTATTTTTAACATCATAAGTTTTAATGCCGAAAAGGTCATCGGGTACTAAACTTATGATAAATTTCTTACTAAAAAAATATCATAAGTTCTAATGCCGAAAAACAGGAATGCCTGCATTAAATTTCTTAAATGCTTTAAAGAAAAACAATATTGATACAAATAAAATAAATGTAAATACTGCAGTTGAGTTTTCTGCTTTATCTGGTTCATTTATTGGTGGTGTTGGGGAATTTGTTAACCTTTTTGAACCTAATGCAACGGCTTTAGTTAAACAAGGATATGGTCATGTTGTGGCATCCGTTGGTATGCTTTCTGGTGAAGTTCCATATACAGCATTCTATGCTCGTAAAAGTTATGTAAAGAATCATAAAGATATTGTTAAGAAATTTACTGATGCTATAAATAAAGGCATAAAATATACACTTGATAATGATGCAGAAGTTGTTGCTAAAGATATAATAAATCAATTTCCAGACACAAGTGTTAAAGATTTAGCGGAAATGATAAAAAGATATAAAGAATATGATTGTTGGTTAGATAATCCATATATAAGTGAAGGATTATTTACTAACTTGGAGGATTTTTTAATAGATTTTAATTTATTAGATGAATATGTTCCATACGAAGATTTAGTTAATAATTTCTATGAATAAGATACTTGAAATTAAAAATTTGAGTAAAAATTATCAAACTATAAAAGGAGAAATAAAAGCGATAGATAATATTTCTTTTGCTTTAGATAATGAGGAAGTACTTTGTATCGTTGGTTCAAGTGGTTGTGGAAAATCTACACTTTTAAATATTTTGGCAGGGCTCGATAATAAGACTAGTGGAGAAATAAAAATTAAAGATGGGTGCACTATGGGGTATATGCTTCAAGACGATGCCCTCTTCCCTTGGTTAAGTATTTTAGATAATGCTTGTTTAGGTTTAGATATAAAAAAAATAAAGACTAAAAAGAATATAGAATTTGTTAAAAATTTACTTATTAAATATGGTCTTGGGGATTTTTTAGAAAAATATCCTCATGAGTTATCCGGTGGTATGCGCCAGAGAGTGGCCCTAATTAGAACTCTTGCTTTAAAACCTGATATTTTGATGCTTGATGAGCCATTTTCGGCTTTAGATTATGTTTCAAGACTATCTGTAAGTGATGATGTTTTAAAGATTATAAAACTCGAAAAAAAATCAGTTATTATTATAACCCATGACCTAGCAGAAGCAATTAGTGTTGCTGATAGAGTTATTGTTTTATCTAAAAGACCTGCGAAAATTAAAAGTGTTTATGAAATTAATTTAACTAATAAATCTACACCAATAAATAACCGAAAAGCAAAAGAATTTGGTTACTATTACGACCTACTTTGGAAGGATTTAGATAAAAATGTCTAATGAACAAAAAAAATTTTTAAAAAGTATTAAAAGAAGAAAATTAATTGTGGTTATGTCACAAATATTAATTGTTGTAGCATTTTTTGGAATTTGGGAATATTTAGCAAATAAAAATATTATAAATAGTTTTGTCTTTTCAAAACCTAGTAAAATTATAAATACTATTATTAATTTAGGTATCCAAAATAATTTGTTTAATCATATTTTTGTTACTTTAGAAGAAGTATTGATTGCCTTTATTTTGGGTATTGTTCTAGGTTTCTTTGTTGCTATTATTCTTTATGAATTTCCAATGCTATCAAGTATTATGGACCCATTCTTAACTATGATTAATTCACTACCTAAAGTTGCCTTGGGGCCACTTATTATAATTATAGCTGGTGCTAATATAAAAAGTGTTATTATAATGGCTTTACTTATTAACTTAATAATTAGTATAATTACTATTTATAATGGATTTATAAATGTTGATAAGGAAAAATTAAAACTGATCAAGTCATTTGGAGCAAATAAAAGGCAAATACTTTTTAAACTAGTTATACCTAGTTCTTATAATACAATAATTTCTAGTATGAAATTGTGCATATCCATGAGCTTAATCGGTGTAATTATGGGAGAATTTTTAGTAAGTCGTGCTGGTATAGGTTATCTAATTATTTATGGAACACAAGTATTTAACCTAAGTCTTGTTATGGCTGGTATATTAATCCTTTTAATTATTTCTTTCTTGCTATATAAAATTATTACTTTACTTGAGAAAAAGTTAATAAAGGAATTCTAGTAATAGAGTTTCTTTTTAATTATTCAATTTTCTATTTTACACTTATCTTTACAGCTTGATATTAATATATATAGAGAATTAAAAAATATTTTTGTAAACTTTATATTTTATGTTATTTTTTTTATTGTTTTGAAAAAATTATTTTGTTATAATCGAAGGGTGCCCTAAAAAGGAGGGGTTATTAATGAAAATAATAATATTAATTTTTTTCTTATTAATAATTTTATTTTCTACTTTATTTATTATTGTTATTAATGATAGTAATGATAAAGATCATACTAAATATCATGGATTTGATATATTTTATGATACTAATTTAGAAAAACATAGAAAGATTATTAAATTACAAAAAAAGTTATTATTAAAAAAGCAAATGAATTTGTTTTTTAAAAAAGGATTTAGGAAGTGATATAGATGTTATTAAAAATTGCTATTATTGTTATTCTTATAGTTATAAATGTTTTAGCTTTTATTTATATGTATAAGAATGATAATGATGAAATAGATTATGATAAATGGTGTAAGATGTTACAAGATGAAACTAAAAATAATATAGCTACTATAAGAAGAAATGAAGAAAGAATAAATGAATTAAATAGAGAAATTGAAAATCTTATTAACTTAAAAAGTAAATAATGTTATAATATTTTTTGAGTGTGATTATTTATGATTGTTGATTTAAATTATAATGATACTGATTTTGAAGATAAAATTATTAATTTACCTAAAAATATTAAAAGTGTTAATATTTATGGGCATAATATAAATATAACTAATCTTTGTAATATTTTAGAAAATGTTAAAAGTAATGTGGAAATAAAATCTAACCATCAAAAAGAAATTGATGATGAATTTTTAAAACGGAATACTTATCAAGGGTTTAATAGAAGCATACTAAATATGGTTAAAAAGATCTGTAGTGAGAATATAACTAAAAACGATTTTGTAGTGGATATGACTGTGGGTAATGGAAATGATACTTTGTTTTTAGCTAATATTTCTAAGAAAGTATTTGGATTTGATATACAAGATGTTGCTATAGAAAATACTAAAACGCTATTAAAAGAAAATAATGCTCTAAACTATGAACTTTTCAACATTAGTCATGATAAAATAAATGATGTTTTGAAAGAATATGAAAATAATATTAAACTTATTTTATTTAATTTAGGTTATTTACCTTGTGGGGATAAGTCAATTACTACGAATCATGAAACCACTTTAAATGCAGTAAAAAATAGTTTAAGTATGTTATGTGATAATGGATTAATTTTAATTGTATTTTATCCACATCCAGAAGGAAAGTTAGAGGCTCAAGTTGTTCTAGAATATTTAAATAAAAATAAACTAGAATATAAGATATATAAAAACACACCAAATATGGATGCTCCATATTTGGTAGTTATCAACAAGTACTAAACTCAAAGCAAATAAAAAAGTTCGATTATTCCTCGAACTTTTTTTATTATTTACTTAGTTTATATACAAATAATGTATTATCAGAATTATTTGATGCAAATCCTTTATAAGATTTTGATAAGTTAACAATACTTTCGAATTTATTACTATATGTAACTATTCTATTTGAGTAATTTACTATAGTTTTAATACCTTGTTCATTTAATGCATTTGTACCTAAAGATATTTTTGTTGCTCCAGTGTTTAAACTACTTATACCTTTATTTATTTCTGTTGATGCTTGTGCTAATTTATTTAGACCAACACTTAATTCATTTAAGCTTGCATTTAATAATGTGACTTTTCCTTGCATTTCTTTAACTTCTTCTAATTTTATTGTTAAAGTATCGAGTAAGGTATTTAAATCTTCTAGATTTGTAATCATTTCTTTTACGGCTTCATTATTTGATTCAAGTAATAATTTTAATTCATGAGTTGATTTAACTGTTTTTAATTCTTGTTCTTCTGCTGCAGTTAGATTTGGATTAAGTTTTTTGATTCTTGTAATCATTTCTGTTTCAGTTTCTGTTGGTTTCATTTTGTATAATTCATAGGCTGCTTCAACTTGTGGATTAGTTAATTTAGTAATTGTTGCTTCATTTGTTGCTTTTAAAACTTTTAAGTTAGCAAGAGATCCATCAATATCTTTATTTTCCATCATAGTTTTAGCATCTGTTAAAGTTGTTAGCATTTCATCAACACCATCCACTAATTTAACTGTGCCGTTTGCTATTTTTTCTAAAGATGAAGCTGCAGTTGATAACTTTTCATTAAATACACTTGAATTTGTAAGTAATGTACTGGTTCCATTTGCTAAATCTTTTGTACCGGCTTCTAATTCATCCATTTTTTCACCTAAAGTGGAAATTGATGATGTAATAGTATCTAATTTATCAAATATTCCTAGATCTAATTCAGATAAAATCTTTGGAGAAGCTACCATATAAATATCATTTATTTCAAAATCTGTTGTATTATATGTAATGGTAACTTTGTTAAGACTTTTAAATTCACTAATATTAGTATATTCATAAAGACCTGGAGCACTTATTGCTAATAAAACATTACGAGTTCCTGTGTCTGTTACTTTACCATTTGTAACTTCAATATTAGTGTTTGTATCACTATCCATCATAGCACCTAGAGCTACAACATATGGTGTAAATGTATTATTAGTACGAAGTAAAGAGTTGTTAAGTAAAGATATTTCTATTTTAACATTACCGCTTTTACCAATCATATCAGTTGCTTTTGTAACTTTTCCATTTAAATAATACTTTGTAACAATATTTAAAGGTTGTTCTTTTTTAGTTGTTCCAGTATAAAATATATCTTTTCCTTTTGCATACCATGTAACAATATTGTTATCTAATGTAAAGTCTTCACTTCCATTTACATTTATGATGTTTGTTAAGATAGAATTATCTTTTATTTCTCCATCTGAATCATTTTCTAGATGATTACTAACAGTAGTCTTTTTGACAGTTCCTGTATAATCCATGTTAGTGTAAATACTTTCTGTTTTTGAAGCATTAACACTAAATGGCATTAATGATAGAGCACTAATTGTTAGAACAGAGGCAATTGTTTTTAAATTTTTCATATTTTTTCCTTCTTTCTTATTTTTAATAATAAATTTATCACATACCATTAATAGAGATGGCAATATTAATATAACTACAAGCATTGATATAACGGCTCCTCGTGATAAAAGTTCACATATACTACCTATCATATCTATTTTAGTATAAGCAGAAACTCCGAACGTTGCTGCAAAGAAACATAATGCTGAAGTTATTATTGATGGAACTGTTAAACTTAATGTTTTTAACATGGCTTCTTTTTTATCTTTAATATTTTGTCTTTCTTCCATATATTTGGTTGACATTAAAATTGCATAGTCAATTGTTGCCCCAAGTTGAATAGTACCTACTACAATTGAGGCTATAAATGGAAGGGTTATATTAGTGTAAAATGCTACAGACATATTACAGAATATAGCAAATTCTATTGTAAGTATCAAAACTATTGGTAAATTAATTTGTTTTAATACTAAAACCATTATTACAAAAATAACTAGTATTGATGTATAGTTAACCATTCTAAAGTCATGATCTGCAATTGTAACTAAGTCATTCATTAAAGGCCCTTCACCAGCAATGATACTCGATTTATCATATGATTTAACCAGACTATCGATTTTCTCAATTTGACTTGCTAGTTCATCAGATGCAATTTCATATGTTGAGTTTACAATGATAAGTTGATATTTATCATTATCTAGCATTTTGCTTAAGTCACTTGGTAGTAACATAAAAATAGATGGGTCCATAAGTGTGGATGGAGCAAGAACTAAGTCAATACCTTCAATATTTTCTAGGCTGTTTACAAGTTCTTTGACATCATTTGTCTTAACGTTTTTGTCAAGTAATATTATTTCTGGAGAAACAATATTAAATTTTTCTGCTAAATTGGAATTTGCAACATTAAATGCTAAATCTTTTGGTAAAGATTCATCTAGTTTGTAATATACATCATAATTTTTATTACCATAATATGCTGGAATTAATAAAATTAAGAATGCTACGATTATACCTTTATAATGTTTAGTTGAAAATTCTTGTAACTTTTTAAATTGTGGAAGCAACACTTTGTGTTTTGTTTTATCAATTATTTTATTGCCGACCATAAGAAGTGCTGGGAATAAAGTAAGAACACAAATTAAGCCCCATAAAACACCTTTTGCCATAACTATACCAATATCTGTACCAAGTGTTAAATCCATTGTACATAATGCTAGGAAACCAGCAAATGTTGTAAGGGATGAACCTAATACTGATTGGAAAGTTGCCACGATTGCATTTGCCATGGCATCTTGTTTAGATATTTTAGGATTATCTAGTTTTGCTTGTTCATACTTATGATATAAGAATATTGAAAAGTCCATTGTAACCCCCAGTTGCAAAACTGCAGTTATTGCTTGTGTTATGTAAGATATTTGTCCTAAGAAAATGTTTGATCCCATGTTGTAAATAATAGCCATTCCAATATTTCCAAGTAGGAAAAATGGAATTACATAAGAGTCTGTTGCTATGAATAAAACTGCTAAACAAAGAATAACTGCGATTGTTACATAAGCAAATATTTCTTTATTTGATAAATCCATGGTATCAATTACCATACTTGTCATACTACTAATTTTTGTAGCATCACCTACTACTTCACGAAGGCTTCTTACAGCTTCAATTGTTGTATCTTCACTAGTTGAGCCATCAAATGTTACCATGATAACTGTTTCATTATTCTTATTTAACTTTTCTGTTACTTGAGTTGGTAACATATCAATTGGAATAAGTGTATCAGTTGCATCTGCGATACTAACAACGGCACTTACTCCTTCAATTTTTTTGATATCTTTTTCTAGATCTAATATCTTTTTATTATTAGAACTATCTACCATAACAAAAGCATAAGCACCTAAACCGAAATCATCTGTTAGAATGTTTTCACCTTTTATGGTATCTACTGAATCAGGAAGATAAACTAGAATATCATAGTTAATCCTCGTATTTACATATCCATAGATAGCTGGTACTAGTAACAAAAAACTTATTACTAATATAAGTACACTATGGCTTGCTATAAACTTAGCAAATTTTTTCATTTTTTCTCACCACGCTATATATACTATGCTAAATAAATATAAATTTCAAAAACAAAACTATATTTTTGTATAATATCCAACACAATGTAGTTTATTGTACTATATTTATACCTATTTGTGTTGTTTAACTTTACAAAAGTAGTTTTTGCTATATAATGTAAGTAGGTGGTTAAAATGTCAAAAAAGGTAGATTTAAGGATTATAAAAACAAAAAAGAACCTTTATGAAGGTTTACTTAGTTTGATGAAAGAAAGAACTTTTGAAGAAATTAAAGTTTCTGATATATGTAATGCAGCTTTAACTAATAGGTCAACTTTTTATGATCATTTCTCTGATAAGTATGAATTACTTGATTCATTAATTAGTGACTTAGAAAATGATCTAGTGGAAAAATTAGAAGAAAATGTAAATTATACTAATGCTAAAGAATATTATATGCAAATGATTGAAATATTTTTTGATCATATTAGTAACAATATTAACGTTTATTCTTCAATACTTAAGAAAAATAATAATAGTATTGTTATGGATATGGCAAATGATGCAATTTATAAAGATGTGGAAAATCATATTAGAAAAAGTGATAAAATATTAAAAACAGAAATACCTGTAGAAATAATTTCTAAATTTTATGTAAGTGCTGTTATAAATGTTTGCTTAGAATATATTAAATTTCCAAACAAATATAAAAAAGAGGATATCCTTAAATATTTGGATACCCTACTTCCTGATAAAATATACTAATTAAAATAACTTTCATCCATTAAAGGAATAATGTCAATTCCCGGTGTCTCATATGGATGATTTTTTTTGATTATTTCTAAAACTTCTTTTACATTTTCGACATTACATATAACTTCTAATTTTGTTTCTTTTACTTTTTCTAATATTCTTTTTTTACCAATCGTAGGATTAGCTTTATCATTCGGTTTAAATGTTCCAATCACATTAGTTGATACTGAACAGTCTGTATAATTTCCAATGACTCCAGCTTTAGTTTTACAAATTAATTCTCTTAAATTATCAGTATAATTTCTAGGTACCATCACTACTATTTTAACTTTACTTATGTTTATATTCATTATTATCACCATTTATATTATGTTTTTTCTTAATATTTTTATTCTTTCCACTTAAAAGGGCAAGATATCCATTAAATGAACCAATATCTTTTTTTAAAGCTACAAGTTTATCTGCTTTTGACATAATTCTTCCTTCTACAAAAAATGTTTTTCTTAAGGAATAATGGCCAATTTTACCTATATCTGTTGATAATTTAATCATATCTTTATATTTTTTTGGTAACTTTTCATACTTTTCTTTGTTGTTAAGTTCCATATCGGTGTCATCTATTCTTCTTACTGCCAAAGGAAACATATGATGAAGTACACCATCAATTATAACCATGGCTTTATCCTTATTCTCAAAATATTCTGGATACCATGTTATAGCGTTAGTAATTGCTTCGATTGGATGAACAAACCCATGTTTATTTCGCATTATTTTCTTTATATCTATATTTTGCCATGGCAATTCATATAAATCATGAAACATTGCTATTACTACCGCCAGTTCTATATTTATACTTTTTAATGCATGATTTTTTCTTTTTAGTTTAGTTGCTAATTTATATGTAACTATGGCATCACAAAGAATATGGTCACCGAGCGTTTTTATATCATGATGAAAATAAGGATCGCTACATCTTTTAGCAAATTCTTCATGAGTTGCAATAGGTTCAATTATCTTCCATAACCTCTTTGTATCATAATTTGATAATTTGTATTGCTTAGTAAATTCTTTGTACTTTAAATAAACATTATCTTCTTTCATCTTTTTCTCCGCATTAATATTATATTACATATTTATTTTATTAACAATATTTGTTGAGTTTTGCATATATAATTTATTATTTTAGACATTTTTATAAACTTAATTTTTTTAATAAATCTTTGGTTGTAGCAACATAATTATGTTAGATTATATATAAAATCAGTAATAACATAAAATTTAGGAAAATTGGACATTTTAAAGTGTCATTTAAAGTTAATGCATATATTAAAAAAAATGGCACTAATTTTGATTCTAATCAAGATTTTGTGCCTTTAGGTTTTAAACAAAAAGATTCTAATAATATTTATATTGGAGCAAGTGCATTTATATCTGATGAAGTATCTAGAGAAATAACCGCAGATGTATACTTGTTGTTTTAGATACAAATGTCTAATATAATCTAGTTAATTTATCAAAACAAAGTATATATTTAAAAACGCCAGATTTAAAAAATATTAATAGTAATTCTTATTTTGTTAATTCACCAGTTACGATAATTATAGAATATTTAGGAAATTAATTTATATAATTTAGAGAAAGAAGGTATAATTATAAAAAAAATATGCGTATATGCAATATGCAAAAATGAAGAGAAGTTTGTAGATAGATGGTATGAATCTGTAAAAGATGCTGATGGTATATTTGTTCTAGATACTGGATCAACTGATAAAACTAGGGAAAAGTTAAGAAAGCATGGAGTTGTTGTTAAGAAAAAAATAATAAATCCATGGCGCTTTGATGTTGCAAGGAATGAAGCATTAAAAATGATTCCTAATGAATATGACATATGTATTTCTCTAGATTTAGATGAAATAATGATGCCCGGTTGGAAAGAAGAAATTTTAAAAATTTGGAATGATGATATTGATAGATTAAAATATGTTTATAATTGGTATATTGAAAATGATATTCCAAAGATAAGTTTTTATGCTGATAAAATACATAAAAGAAATGGATGTAAGTGGATATATCCAGTTCATGAAGTACTGAAGTTTGATCATGTAGAAAAACAAATTTTTACTGATAATATAATAATTAATCATTATCCAGATAGAGAAAAATCTCGAGCTAATTATTTACCTTTGCTTGAATTATCTGTTCAAGAAAATCCACTTAATGATAGAAATATGCATTATTTAGGAAGAGAATACATGTACTATGGAAGATGGAATGATGCAATTGATACTTTAATTAAGCATTTAAGATTAGAATCTGCCACATGGAAAGATGAAAGATGTGCATCTATGAGATTTATTTCTAGATGTTATAAAAATTTAAACAGATATGACGAGGCGGAAATGTGGTTACTAAAAGCAATTAAAGAAGCTCCATATTTAAGGGATCCATATACAGAATTAGCCATGCTTTATTATACCTTAGAAGATTATAATAATGTTTGTAAATATGGAAAAAAAGCATTAAAAATTAAAAACCATCCCAAAACTTATATAAATGAAGTGTTTAGTTATGATGAAACATTAAATGATTTACTATCTATAGCTTATTTTAATTTAGGGGATTATAAAAATGCTATTAAGAATGCTAAATTAGCTTTAAAAATAAATCCAAATAATGAAAGAATTAAAAATAATTTAGAAATATTTGAAAGCATACAAAAAGCTGAAGATTAAAAACCTTCAACTTTTTAATTATATTTTGCTAACTTGATATACTTCTACATCAACATTTGTTTCTTGACCAAATAAGTCGATTATAATATTTAATCTATTATTTTCAAGATCGATGTTATCTACTTTACCAGTCATACCACTGAATGGTCCATCAACAATATTAACTGTATCTCCAACTTGTAATTCTGATTCAACATCTACTCTACTCATACCCATGTTAGCTAGTATTCTATCTATTTCTTGAGGAAGTAATGGAGTGGGTTTTGCTCCTTTTCCACTTGAGCCAATAAATCCAGTTACTCCCGGTGTATTTCTTACAATATACCAAGCTTCATCTGTCATAATCATTTCAACTAAAACATATCCTGGAAACATCTTCTTAACTTTTTCTTTTTTAACTCCATCTTTTACTTCAACTTCTGTTGTTTCTGGAACTATTACACGGAAAATGTAATCTTGCATTCCCATTGATTCAGTTCTTGCTTCTAATTTTTCTTTTACTTTATTTTCATGTCCTGAATAAGTATTTACTACATACCAAAGTTTTTCCATTATGCTAACCATCCTTTAACTACTGATAATATTAAGTTCAATAACATAAATAAACAACATAATATTATACAAAATACAATTGTTGAAATTGTGTATTTTAACACATCTTTTGCTGTTGGCCATTTAACTAATTTAAGTTCTTTGTTTACTTTTTTAATATAACTTTCTTTAGGACCTTTACTTACTTTTTTTGTTTTAATATTTTTTTTCTTGGCGTCTTTAGTAACTTTTGTTACTTTTTTTGTTTCTTTCGCTTCTTTTGCCATAGTCTAAAAAACCTCCATTTAAAAAAACACTTTCGTGTTCATTTATAATATAGCATAATAATACCTAAAATGCAAGTAATTTAGGTTAAAAATTTTTAAGTTCTCTTTTTACCTTTTTTCTAATTGACCTAACTTTTCGATAGATTGAATAATAATCTTTCTTTAATGCAAGTGATATATCTTTACAACTTAATCCTTTTACCATTAATTTATAAATATTTATTTCTTTTTCGTTCAGTCTTTGTGTGATTTTATTATTCATTTCTTCTAAATTTTCATTTTCACATAGTATTTCTAAAGGGTCTTTTGCATACTTATTATCACCATTAAAATTATCCATCATGTCTTTTATATATATTATAGAATATTTTTTTCGTTCTTTATATTCCTTAATAATTGTTTTTTTTACTTTCCTTTCAATTATTAAACTAACATAGGTGTTAAAACTTGCACTTGTTTTGTTACGGTAATTTTCTAATGCATTATGATAAAGCGCAAAACACTCATTATATAAATCTTCAAAAGATATATTTAATACTTTAATAATTGGTACGTACTTTTTAAGAATCAACTTAATTATTATTTCATATTTTTGGTTTAACATATTTTCTGCTTCTTCAACTTTTTCGTGAAAAAGCATTAAAAGTTCTGAATCACTTACTTTATTCATTAGCCCCCATGTGATATATAAGAATACTTGCTGCTACTGATGCATTTAGACTTTCAACATTTTGATTCATTGGAATGCTTACTAAAACATCACTTTCTTTTTTTACTAGTCTACTTACTCCAGATCCTTCGTTTCCTATAACTAACACTCTTTTAGTGCTATAATCTATTTTTCTAAAGTCTTCTCCTTCCATTGATGCTGCATAAACAAAGTAACCATCTTTTTGAAGTGATTTTATTGTTGCTACTAGATTATTTACCATTATTATTTTTACATAATTTATTGTTCCTACACTTGTTTTTACTACAACATCTGTTACTCCGACACTTCTATCCTTTGGTATTATTATGGATTTTACTCCTACGGCGGCACAAGTTCTAATGATTGCTCCGAAGTTATGAGGATCTTCTAAATGATCTAATATTAAAACTAAATTGCCTTCTAAATCTTTTAATGTGTAATAATCATAATCAAATGCTTCGATAACTACTCCTTGATGATTATATTCACACATTTTATTTAATAAGTGATTATCAACAAACTCGTACTTTATTTGATTTTCTCCACAATATTTACACACTTCTTTTCTGGATGTAAATACTTTTTTGATTTTCTTTTTATCTAGTTCTTTTAAAACATTCATTCCGTATACACGCATTTTTTATTTCTCCTTTAGCTCATAAATTTATTATAGCACATAGTATACCTTTTGTATATATAATTTTGTTTTTTTATAATATTATTTATGAGTTTGCTAGGTTTATAAACTATAACTAGTTCAAAATGAAATAAAGTGTTATAATTAATTTATAAAAATTATAATTATAATTGAATAGTATTTTAAAGGAAGTGAAATATATGGCATCTGCAAGAATTCATGAAGCAATAGCTAAAGAGATTAATAAAGAATATAAAATGAATGAATTATTATTAAGAATTGGAGCTGTTGCTCCGGACTGTTGGAGAAATGTAGAAAACAATTCTGGAGTAAAAGATAAATATTTAACTCATTTTTGGAATTTTAGAATAAAAGATGGCCAAGCAAATGATTATACTGAATTTTATTTAAAATATTATAATCAATTATTAAATCCATTTTATTTTGGCTATTTAATTCATTTAATGACCGATCAATATTGGAAAACATATATCGATTCAAAATATAAAGCAAAAGAAAATGGCATTGATGGTTTTAGATTAAAAGATGGTAGCTTTCATGATAATGAAAATTGGTTTGGTTATTTTGAAGATATAAAAATACAAAAACTATTAGCAAAGAAATATAGTTTAGATTATTTTCCTACTGAAGCAAAAGATATTCCAAATTTTTCTTGTCAAATTGATGAATTAAATTTATCTGGATTATTTGGAACAAATGGCACATTAAATTATATCAACCAAGAACTTTCCCCAGATAAAAATGACCAAGAATCTTTGATATATGATTTAGATGATATTTTAGAATCAATACATAAAACAGTAGATTTTATAAAGCAAGAACTAAAGAAATTAAAAACTTTAAAATCTAATTTAGATAATAAATATAAAATTGCAGTAGATATTGATGATACTTTATTGTCAACTAAAGAATTAGAAGAATATTACTGGAGCATATTCCTTAAAAATAACCAAAATGTTGACCCCAACAAAGAATATAAATGGGGAGACCCTATACTTGTTGAATTCTGGAGTGAATATAGGGAACAAATGGCCTTTGGAAAAATAAAAGATGGCGCTGTAGAATGTTTGAACTTTTTATTACAAAAAGGATATTCAGTAAATTTACTATCGGCTAGACCACTCGAAAAATATGCATCACTAAAGAAAAAGTTAGTAGAATATTTTGAAAATAATAATTTACATTATAACTATATGAATTTAGGTTTTCATTCTAAAATTGAATTTTTAAAGGAACATAATTACAATTTATTAATTGATAATGATTTAGAACATATAAAAAAGGCTAATGCTGCTGGACTTGATACAATTTTATTTAGGGCTTATAATTCTAGCTATTCGGGCTATCAAACATCTAATTGGAATGAAATTCCGTCGATAATTGAAAGTATTTTAGAAAATAAAAAATGAAATAACATTTAAAAATTTAAGATACAAATAAGAGGTAAACAATAAAGCTGATATATAAAAACCCCGCAAATACGGGGATTTTTTCTTAATGGTGCTGGAAATGGGACTCGAACCTATGACCTATGCGTTACGAGGGCATTGCTCTACCAACTGAGCTATTCCAGCAACTAATATTATTATACTACAAATATGAAAAATAACAACTTTAATTTTATATTTTTACATGTTAAAATATTGACAGGTGGTATTATGTTTAAAAATACATTAGATAATAAAAGATATTATACTTTAAATTATTTTTTTAAAAAGAAATTTGGACAAAAAGTATTTAAAGTACCCATAGATATTAATAGTACATGTCCTAATCAAGTTAATGGTGGATGTATTTATTGTTCTAATAAGTCTACTGCAAGTATAAGTGATAGAAACTTGGATATTTTAGAACAATTTGAAAATGGGAGAAAAATTATGGAACAAAAATGGCCAGATAGTTTATATATCCCTTATTTTCAATCTGGTACGAATACATATAATGATAAAAACTTGGTTGAATGTTATGTTGATAAGTTGTTATTATTACCTAAAGTTGTGGGAATAGATATAGCTACTAGACCTGATTGTTTAACAGAAGAATGGTTAGATTATTTAGATGAACTAAATAAAAAAACTTTTTTAATTGTCGAGTTAGGTTTACAAAGTAGCAATAATAATACATTAAATTTTATTAATCGTGGACATAATAGTGAAGTATTTAAAGATGCTGTAAAAAAATTACATGAAAGAAACATATTTGTTGTTGCACACATTATAAATGGTCTTCCTTATGAAGTTAAAGAAGATATGTTAAATACAATAAAGTTTGTTAATGATTGTGGGATTGATGGAATTAAAATTCATATGCTTTATGTAGCAAAAAATACCCCTTTAGCTAGTATTTATGAAAAAGATAAATTTCATATTCTAACTAAAGAGGAATATATTGATATTGTTTGTGATCAATTAAGACTTTTAAATCAAGATATTGTTATAATGAGAATAACTGGAGACCCAACTTTAGATGAGTTGATTGCTCCGGATTGGCTTATAAAGAAGTTTGTAGTTTTAAATGATATAGATAAAGAAATGGTTAAGAGAAATATTTATCAAGGGGACTTGCTTTAGTCTTCTTTTTTTATTATTTTATAAAATTTATCAATTATTTTTTCTATTACTTCTTCTTTATTTTCTTTTCTAGTTTCTTTTGTTACTTTTAATGAATCGTTATAATTTGTATTTTTATCTTTATTATATATGCTAAAGTAAACTGTGTTATTATCACCAGATAGGTTATGAGGATCTACTCTATTTAATTTACCTGTTATACCTATTCCATAATTAGAATTGGTAAATTCAGATATTTTTTTACTCATTTCTATGGCAGTTTCTATGCTATAAACTGAATATGTATCAATTATATCTTTGGGTACACCCATTTTTATTTTAAATTCATTTGAATAAGTTACTGCACTAAATTTTAGAATTTCACTAGCTCCCGGGATATTTGTAATGGCATTAGCAAGAGCTCCGCCGGTACAAGATTCCATCGTGGATACAGTTTTATTTTGTTCTGTTAACATTTTTACTATTTCTTCTAATTTCATAATAACCTCAATCAATACTTACTAGTTCATATAGAGTTGTACCTAAACCTAGTCTTTCTGCTTCTTCCACAATATGAATTGCATTTTTATCAAGCATTCGCATTCTTAAAGAATTTGCACCATTTTCAGTTAAATTCATAATAGTATCATAACAACATTTATCTAAAGCAACTGGGTCTAGGGATGCAAATATTCCTATATCTGCAATTTCTGGATCTTTTGGATTATTATCGCAATCACAATCTATAGAAATATTATTGGCAACATTTATGTATACCATATTTTCAGGATTGAAGTAGTCTACGACAGATTTATCTGCTTCAGCCATACTTTCTAGAAAATCATCTTGTTTAGTTTCTAATTTACAGCATTCATCTGGTACAGTTGTCTTTCCTGCAGAATGAATCCATGCTTTACCATTTTTGGAAGCAACTCCGATTGACATATTCTTTAGAGCTCCGCCGAAGCCCCCCATTATATGGCCTTTAAAATGAGATAATATTAGCATTGAATCATAATTTTTAATATGACTACCAACATAGTTTATGCCCTTTAAGTGTTTTCCACCATTTATAGGTATTGTTATTTCACCATCCTCATCCATAATATCGCATGGAGCTATGTCATAAAAACCATGGTTTTTGATAACTTGCCAGTGATCACTCGGATGCATTCTTTTTCCAGCATAAGCAGTACAACATTCTACGATTGTACCATTTAATTTATTTACTAAAGCTTTAATTAAATTAGGATTTAGAAAATTATATCCACCAGGTTCTCCGGTAGAAATTTTAACTGCAACTTTTCCTTTTAATTCATGATTTAAACTTTCATAAATTTTAACTAAACTTTCACTTGTTATTTCTTTTGTAAAATATACTTTACTTTTCATTATATCAATCCTTTCAAATTTATGATAATACAATTTTGAAAATATGTCTAGATGATTTATATTTTAAAAATACTTACAATTGTTAATTTTGGCGTAATTTTATATCATTATTTATATATTTTTATTTATTGTGTTTTAAAAAATTTTGGTTATCGTTTAATAAAGATTGTAAAAAATTTTGTTGGTTTATAGTAGAAAACATATCTCCAAAGGTTGTTTCAGTATAAAAAGTTCTTTGACCTTCATAAAAATCCTCAACAATTAATGTTGTACCACTTATATTTTGAAAATCGTTACATTCTACCTTTAATTTACCATGTGCTAAACTGTTTCTAAATCTATTAATTATTTCTAAATTAACTTTTCTAAATTCGTCTTCAGTTGCTTTTTCATCTAAAACACGATTAATAATTTCTATGCTATTTTTACTTTTTATTAATTTGTTTTTTTCTTTAATTATGCCATTTTCAGTTTCTCTAAAAACACTTAAAGGTACACTATGGCTTGAAGCTACTTGTAATAACGATTTGTATAGACAATTATAATCTGATGAACTTTTGGAAATATCATAAAATTCTTTTACTTTTGCTCTTAAATAATCTTGATATATTTTTCTTGGAAACTTAATACCACTTACATCTACTTTTTCCTTATTTTGATTGAAACAAAATAAAAATATATTATTAAGGATTGCAGTTATTACTAGTTCTATTTTAGTATTTAACTTTATATAATTAGATGCTTGATTTATTAAGGTTTCATTACTATCATATTTACTATTTATTATTTCATCAATATTTGCTATTATTTCATATTGTTTATTATATTTTTTCCTTATTATTGTTTTTATAATTTGTATTTGAGTTGTTTTACCTAAACTAAAAAAGTAATTACTTCCCATTTTCTCAATTATATTTAATATAGTTTTAATTTCTTCTTCGCTTAATTTTGTTATGATTAACTCACTATCATCGCTTAAATGTTTCTTTATCCTACTCTCAAAAGATTCAAGTTTTTGTTTTTTTGAACAATCCGAAATTGATAAATAAAAATAGTCCACATCTAAACCAATTGAAGCATCCATATAATCTTGTTTTTCTGAATTATTAAACTGTTTAATTTTCATATTTCTGACTGTAAATATTTCCATATTTTTTAAAAAGTCAATTAACTCTTCTCTACTAAACGGTGATGGACTATTAGGGATGTTGTAATGTATTACTGGAAATACACCTTCTAATAAATAAAAATCGATAATACTTTTAAATAAATGCTTTAAATCCTTTGTATACATTGAAATTTTCATTTTATTTTTACTTTCATACAAAAATTCAACTAGTCCTTCATTAGACACTTTATAATTTGAATGTGCTAAACAGTTTCTAATTGTAGATACAACTTTTTTATAATCTATTATTCCATCAGTTAAAATGACATCGTTTGGTATAATAGGCTTACTATCATAATCGATAATCAAAACTCTATTTAAAATATCTTTTATTTTAGATGGAATATAATCTATCATGTCATTTAAACAAAACATCTGGGTAGAAAGAAACAAAACATCTAAATTATTATCTAAATTTATAAAATATTCATTAAATTGAGATATTGTAATTAAAAAATCATTCATTAAGTCTTTGTCATTATCGCTTACGGATAGATTTTTTAAAATCGTCATCAATGCTTTGGTATTGGTGCTTGCATAATTTAACATTGCATTTTCTGATGCACTTTGCTTATATTCTATTGGATTTTCTAATTTAATATTTTCATTTATCTCCTGATCTTTTCTAAAAATATCATCTTTGCTATTTTCATCAAGGATATTGTAGACTATATTTTTTTCATCAGCTTTTAACTCTAGTTTAAATTCTTTAGTTGTATCGATACCAATAGTTTTCATCTTTTCTATATCATAAAAATCATCAATATCAAATTCTTTTATAAATGAACTTACTAATACTCCATTTATTTTTGTTACTTCAATTAATTTTTGATTTTCTTTCCGTTCATAAAAATTAAAAGCAAATAATTTATTATCTATTTTTTTAAACTTTAAAGCTAACATTTTTGATTTTTCAAAATTTATTACTGTTATTAAACTTTCATATCTAGTTATCAAATCAATCACCTTACTTTAAAATGTTAATAATTTACATTATCATTATAGCGTTTTAAGTAATTTACGTCAAATATATTTTGAATTATATATGTAACTATATGATTAGTTTATGATAATGTCTTAAGTGTTAATATTTGATTATGTCTCAAATATGTTGTAATATATGTCACCTGAGGTGACGAAAATGAGAATGGTAGAATTGAGAATGAACGAATTATTAAAATATGAAACAATTAAAGAATTAGTTGATCACAAAGGTAACAAAAACCGAGCTGCACAAAAACTCTGTATATCAAGAAGACAGGTTGACCGTCTGATTATTATATATAAGGAGAAAGGCAAATCTGGTTTTGTCCACGGAAATCGAGGAACGTCCCACCAAAGACACTAGATAAGTCAATCTCCAAAAATATTATATTAAATTTATAAGAATAAATACTATGATTTTAACTTTAATCATTTTAAAAAATTTTTAGAAACAAAAGATAACATATTTGTTTCTTATAAATTTATTTATAATATTTTTACTAAAGAAGGTATTTTATCCCCTAAAGCTAGAAAGAAAACAAAGCGAGAATATGCTAAACAAAAACTACTAAAGGAAAAGAAAATAAACTTTGCTATGTCGGAAGAACAAATTAATACAATTGTTAATCACGCGATTGCATTAGAAGATTTCACATCTAGATGTGAAAAGCCAAAGTATTTTGGTGAAATTATTGAACAAGATGGTTCTAAACACGTATGGTTTGCAAGCATAAAAACTTGTTTACATCTTGTTATTGATAAAGCTACATCTACAATTGTTGGAGCGTGGTTTGACTATCAAGAAACATTAAATGGCTACTATCATGTGTTGTACCAAATATTAACTAATTATGGTATTCCATATAAGTTCTTTACTGATAATAGAACTGTATTCAATTATATATCATTAAACTCTGACAAAAGAACTAGTGATAAGGATGTTTTAACACAATATGGTTATGCTTGTAAACAACTAGAAATTGATTTAGAGACAGCTTCTGTTTCTCAAGCTAAAGGATTAATAGAAAGAACAAATGGAACTTTTCAATGTAGATTAGTACAGGAATTAAGATTTGAAAAATTACTACTATTGAAGAAACAAACAAGTATTTAACTGAAGTATTTGTACCTGAGTTTAATAAAGAATTTGCACTTGATTATAAAAAGTTCCCTACCGTATTTGAAACCTGTCCATCTGAAGAAAAAATCAATTATACTCTAGCTGTTTTAAATCCAAGAAAAATTGATAATGATAATTCTATTAAATACAAAAATAAATACTATCAACCATATATCAATAATGAATTAAAATGTTTTTCACCAAAAACTGAATATCTTGTTATAAAAGCTTTTAATGGAGATTTATTAGTAGCAATTGATGAGCAAGTTTTAGAATTAAGAGAATTATCTAGGAATGAAAGATTTTCAAACAATTTTGATAATGTTGTTGAAAAGGCAGAAAAAACAAAATATATTCCTCCGATGCCACATCCATGGAAAATTAATAGTTTTAAAAAACAAATGCAAAGAAGTCATTATTATCATAAATACCCTTAATCTTTGCTTTTGTTTGATAAATATTTAAAATGTTAGTATTGGATATCTGTCAAGGGCGAGCGTAGTGAGTTCACTTTACCCTTTACTGATATTCAATACTATAATATAATTTTAATTCAAACAAAAACGATAATTATCTTCCCGTTAATGTTTACGTTTTTTTGAGACATTTTCAAAAACTATTGACAGAAAGTTGGTGAAATAATGGCAGTTTACAAAGTTCCTAAGCCTACTAAAAATGGTAGAGCTTGGTATTTTAAGTTTAGCTATAAAGATGCATTTGGTGCTACTAAACAATATAGATCTAAAAGATATTTAACTAAAAAGGAAGCATCTGATGCGGAGAGAATGTTTTTAGTTACTTCTACCGATAAAGTTAAAGATAATAATATGACCTTTAAGAATTTATATGATGAATTTAGAATGAATAACGATGAAATAATGAAAGATACTACTAAGTATGGTTATGATAACAAAGAAAAGTTTATAGAATGCTTCTATACTGTTAAATTGAAATATTTTAATATTATGCAGATTGAGCAATGGAAACGAGAGATAAATAAAATTAATATATCTCTTAGATATAAAAATGATATTTATAAATTTCTTAAATCTATTTTAAACTTTGGTGTAAAATGGCATAATCTAAACTTTCAAGCAGTATATAATAAAATGACAAAATTTCAGGATCCTAATGAACGTAGAAAAGAAATGTCTTATTATACTTATGATGAGTTTAAAAAGTTTATTTCTTATGAAGAAGACTTAAGATGGAAATGTGTATTTGAAATATTATATTATTGTGGTCTTCGTAAAGGAGAATTAAAAGGTCTTACTTGGAAAGATATTTATTTTGATAAAAAAGTATTATCTGTTAATAAACAAATAACCCAAAGAAATAACCGTGTAAAGTTTGAATTCTCGGATACTAAGACAAGAGATAGTAGAAGAATAGTACCTATTACTAAAGTCTTGTTAAATGACCTTAAAATGCTTTATGAGCAGGATAAAAAAGATTACTATGGATTTAATGATGACTTCTTTGTGGTTTCAGATGCTAAACCTATAGCTGATTCTAATATATATCTTAGAAGAACTAAACTAGCTACACTTGCAGGTTTAAAGATTATTAGAATTCATGATTTTAGACATTCATGTGCATCATTACTTATTAACAATGGTGCTAATGTTACATTAGTTGCCAAATATTTAGGACACACAAAAATCGAGGAAACACTAAATACATATTCACATATGTTTAGTACTGCCCTCGACTCTGTTGTTTCTGTTATAGATAGCTTAGAAGATGACTAAGCTTTTTTTAATCACATTTATGATATTTTCTAATTAAATCTGCTTCTTTTTTATAGCCTCTTTTTTCTAATTCTTTAACAAACACTGGCCATGGTGGAATATTACTCATGTATGGTTCGCCTGGGCCATTATATGCTCCACCACTTGGGCCTGTATATAGACCTCCGCCTGGACCTGTGTATAATCCTCCGCCTGGACCAGTATATAGTCCTCCACCTGGGCCTGTATATAATCCTCCACCCGGTCCTGCGTATAATCCTCCGCCTGGACCTGTATATAATCCTCCACCTGGCCCTTTATACATTCCACCACCCGGGCCAGCATAAGCACCTCCGCCTGGACCTGTATATAATCCTCCACCTGGGCCTTTATACATTCCACCACCTGGACCTTTATAATTATTTCTAGGCCACTTATTAATTTCCATTAACTTCAGCCTCCTCATTTATTTCTTCTTCGTCTATTTCATCAACAAATAAATATCTATGCAATTCAATCATTGTATGAATTATTCTTTTTTCAATAAACATAATAAATGGAACTGGATCTTCTTCCAAATCTATTTTTGATAATGCATCATAGTATTCTTTTCTACATTTTTGATCAATATAAATTGGTGGTATTTTCTTCTTACTCAAAAGCCAATTCATTATAGCTCTTGATATACGTCCATTACCATCTCTAAACGGATGAATTACAATAAATTTATATGTAAAATATGCAACTTGTTCAATATACTTTCCTATTTCATATTGATCTATATTTTTCATAAAAAATTGTAATTCTTTATCAAGTTCATTAATTCTATCATTTATTTCATAATATGGAACTGGTTGTATAGTTCCTCTTTTTAATAATGCTGTACCATCTCTAAATTTTCCATTATCATCAGGATATGGAACATATTTAAATAATAATGAATGTAATTGACCACAATTTCTTAATGAAATGTCATCTTTTGTATTTATTACATATTGTTGTAATTCCAAATTACCAAGTGTCATCACTATTTCTTCTCTATCATTTTCAAAAAATTGACTATCAACACCATTAAAATTTAAATCTGCTAATATATAGTTTAGTTGTTTTCTATCAATTACAACACCTTCAAGTTTATTATCATTATAAATATAATTTTGTAAAAACTTTTGCCCAGTATATTTATTAATATCAGCCATTACAAAGCTCATTGAACTTACAACATTAGATAATAATGTGCTATCAATTTTGTTTTCTATTAGTTCTTGCCTTTTTGCTGATACGCCATATTCTCTCATTCTTTGCCTTAATGATTCAGAAGATATATCACCATCTATTAAGTTTAGCCCATAAGCAATTCTATTCAAGCAAGAATAAAAACTGACGCCAAAATATTCAGCTATAATTGTAATACTGTCAAAATCAATAAATCCATCCTTGTTTTTATATTGTTCACATACAAGTTTTAATTTATCAGTAGGCATAAGCAAATAACCTGCAAAGTCATTTGCATATTTTTCAATTTTTTTATTTGACTTCTTTAAACATTCTATATAATCAGTTGTTCCTATTTCTTTGTTCAAATCTTTTATAAAGTGACAGTATTCATGAGCCGCAGTAAATCTTTGCCTTTGCCAACCGTTATTTGAATTAATTCCTACAATCGTACAATTATCTTCATCATTAATGATAATACCGTCTAAGTTTTCAAAATCTTTTAATACAACATATATACCAGCATCGTGGAGGATTTTAAATGGATCTATTGGAAAAGTTAATTCGCCACTTTTTCTTAATTTTTCTAATTCATTTTTTGCTAATTCTTCTGGTGTCATATTAGTCATCCTTATTTTGTGACTTTAAAATATTTTTATATTCGATTAAACTAATAATCTCTTTTTTATCCTTTTCACTTAATTCATTAAAACCCCTTGCAAAAACAACATCACTACTATTTATAGTATGTTCTTCCATAGTTAATTCATCCATGCTTATATTATATAATTTTGAAAAATTCATTAATTCTTGTAAATCAATTTTGCGATCCCCTTTTTCAATTCTTAATATCGCATCTCTACCTACACTTAATATTTCAGCGACTTGTTCTTGTGTAAGTCCCATATATTTTCTTAGTTTTCTTAGTCTTTCTCCTATTTTTTTATAATTTAACTTCTTCATATACATCACCCCAACGTATAAATTCATTATTATTATATGCAAAATTGTTGAAAAAGTCAACATTTTATTAAATTTTTTTATACAGATGTAAATTTTTTACTATTATTTTTTTACTTTTATAGATAAGTCTTCATAATCTTTTTCATTGCCAAGTCTTTTTAAATATTCTTTTCCACCATCAACAGCAACAGCACCACAAGAACATCTTTTTAGATCATTAGTACTTTTTGATTCTATGACATCTCCACATTTTTTACATTTTATTTTATTACTTATTATTTCTTCTTTCTTTTCCATAAGTCATCTCCTCATAATGTATTATATCATGATCTTATACCAATTATATCCTACCGTTTGCGGAATAATAGCAATACAATCATACGGATAAAATCCATATTGTCCGTATCACTGTAAAAAAATCCATTGAAGATTTTTGCCGTTTACGTCACTTTTCTTCAATGAACTATTTTAAAACTCAATTTTTTTGTACCTAAATTGTACCTAAAATTATTTTAGCAAAACCGACGCCTCGCAAACCCTTATAAAATGGGCACAAAAAATGAGAGCACGGTTAAATGCTCTCTTCAGGGGGATTTGGCGTGTGTTAATTTTCTAGCATATTTTGCATTATTATTGTTTTGTCATTTGCCAAATTTATCACAAAATTTCCTATTTTACCCATCTTGTTCTATGCCAGTGTTCCTAATTTGTTCCCGAGAAAGTTATCAAAACGCCAATTCGTTTCCGACACTGTTATTTTAAAGACTTATTTGATTTTTTCCAACGTTTCGGGCTACCTTCAGGCTGTTCTTTTTTTACATTCTTACTAATTTTGTTCTTCTGTGTGTTTAGATTTGATACTTCTATATCATTAATGTAATTAATATATAATTCACTAAATATTTCCTCTAATCTTTCATACATACCATCTTCACCTTTAAAAAATACTTTTGCTTGGCTGAATTGTCTTATGAAAAATAAAATTATTAATACAACAAAACCAATACTAATTAAATATGGTAAAGCTTTTTCAAAACTGTTAAAATCAAAACCACCTTTAGTTACAAACGCAAGCAAAATTGAAACTATTATTGCTATGATTGACCAAAAATTATCACTTACAACTTTTGGTTTTACTAAATTCCTATAATGTTCCATGATACATTTTAAAGTTTGTAAGTTGTAGTTTTTCTTTGTTTTTAAATAATTTTGAAACAATTCATTTTCTTTTTCACATATAATCTCATTTAAAGGTTTTTCTTTTGCATCTTTCTTATTAAATTTAAAATGTAATTTTGTATTTAACTCTTTTTCGCATATATATATTTCATTCTAATTATTGTCATAATTAATGTTAATATCATCAACACATATAAATTAAAAATATTAAATAACGATAGAAATAAAGCTATTACAATATACGTCCAGAACATTTTAATTTTTATTTTATTATAAATACTTTTCTTTTTATATAATTCTTCGATTTTTTTATACATAGGTACCTCCGACTTTCTGTATATTATATCATAAACCTAATTTACCGAGAACTAAATTTTCATTTTTGATTTTTTCAACTTTTGTGATTTTCCATGCATATCCTGTTCTATCTTCTTTATTACCATATATTAAAATTTTTTCTTTTATTATTGATTTATTGATTTCTTTCGTCAATTCAATACAATTACTAATATTTACCTTAGCTAATATTTTTGATTGTGGATATTCTAAATTTAAGCATTTTACTCTATTTAAAGCTTCTTTATCTATTTCTTTCCCAGCATGTATATATATTTCGCCACGATATTTTGTTTTCCAAGTTCTAAATTCATATTTCTTATAACCTTCTGCAACCAATGTTGCCCAAGGTTGTTTTAATGTTAATACTTTCATTATTCGCTATCTATTATATTTGATAAATCAAATCGTTCTCCATATTTTTTTAATATATCTTCTGCAAATGATAAAAACGAGATATCTTCTAATTCTAAATCAAAGTCATTATCTATTAATCCATCTCTTTTTAGTTCTTCTGTTGTATTATATATAACCGGTTTTTCTTTTGAAAAGTCAACGACTAAAAGAGCACATCTTTCATATTTATACTCATCATCTTCCTTATCTATTCTATTATTTATTGCAGAAAAGAAACTTATGTACTTCGCTAAATTTGTTTTCCTATTAGAAAAAGATACAATATTATTTTTAGCATCAGCTTCATTATATTCATAAACTGGAATTAAATACACCTCTCCTAATACAATATTTTTATAAATTGTGTGCAAATTCATAGCTTCTGCAAATGTTCTTTCAAAAAGTGTATCTGCATTTTTTGCTAAACTACTTAGTTGACTTCTTATATTTATTACTAAACAATTAGATGTATATTCAATTCCTAATAAATCCTTTATATTTTCATGTTTTAAAGGTCCCCAATCAACAATAATTTCTTCTTTTTCTATATTTGAGGGTATTACAGTTACATCCTGATCTTTTTGTTTTAAAAATCCTGTTATTTTAACTTCCGGATTAGAACTACCTAAAGGCGGAAAAATATTTCCAGATTTTACTTTATGCTTAATTAGTTCTTCCTTAACAAATTCATGCAAATACCCTATTAATCTAGAAGATCTTATTAAACTCTCTTTTGCTAATGATCCATTATCGAATTTTTTTCCTTCATTTTCTCCTGTTGTTATACACAATTCTATTTCTCTTTTAATTATTGACATACAATTTTCTATATTCATAAACGCACCTCTTTAATATATTTTAACATTTTTTTGTGTTTTTTTTAATAATTTGAGAATTATTTAAGAAAAATTTCTTTTTTTAGGGTATAATTAATATATGAGGACGGTGAAAAAATGAAAAACAATATTATATTGACACTTTTAAACTCTTACTCTATTATAGATATAGAAAATGCCGCTATTAAATTATTCTTAAATAACAATAATATTTCAATTGTTAAAAATAAAACTATTAAAAATAGAATTAACACTATAAATTCTGATATTTTGGAAACTATAAAAAATAATTTTAATATTAAAACTATTGATTCATTAGATAAATTTTTTGAAAGCTTGTTTAATGAAAAAGAAAAAACAGAAAACGGTATAGTATTTACTCCCGATTTTATAGCTGATTATATTGTTAAAAATACAATTATAAATTTTAATAAAAAAACAAAAATTATTGATCCATCTTGTGGTTGTGGAATATTTCTAATTTCTACAATAAAACATATAAAAAGTTTAACTAACATTTCGATTAGCAACATTATAAAAAACAATTTATTCGGTATAGATTTACAAAAAGAAAATATTGAAAGAGTTAAAATATTAATATCCTTATACGCTATTATAAATGGTGAAGATAACGAAGAGTATAAATTTAATTTAAAATGCTGCGATAGTTTGTTTAACGATTGGGAAAGAATTTTTAATGTTAATAAATTCGACTATATAATTGGAAACCCCCCCTATATTAACAATCATGACCTAAAAGATGAATATATAAATCTATTAAAAAGTAATTTTGAAACGACTCAAGAAGGAATATTCAATATCTTCTATGCATTTATCGAAAAAAGTTCCATCTATTTATCAGATACAGGTAAAATTGGGTATATAATTCCAAATAATTTTCTGCATATTAAATCCGCAAAAAAATTAAGACAATACATTAAAAATAATAATTTATTAAATACAATTATTGATTTTAAAGATAATACTGTTTTCTCTCCTGTCTTAACATATAATTCTATTATTTTCTTAACTAAAAATAATACCACAATCAAATATTCTCAAATAAAGAAAACTAAAAATGTTAATAGCATTTTAGAAAATATAAATTTCAAAATAAAAAAAATTAATGAATTAGATGATGATGGCTGGATTTTATCAAATAATAACGTAATTAACAATATTAGAAAAATAGAATCTTATAATAAAATTGATCCATTTATAAAAACCGGCATTGCAACTTTAAGAGATAAATTATTTATATTAGATGGCTATAATGAAGAAAAAAATTTTTATTATAAAAAAATTAATAATATTGTTTATTATGTAGAGCCAAAAATAACTAAACCTTTCATAAAAATATCTAAATATAAAGCAACTAAGAAAATAGGAAGAATAATTTTCCCATATAAAGTTAAAAATGGCAAAACATCTGTATATGAAATTGAAGAAATAAAAAATGCCTTTCCTTTATGTTATAAATATTTTGAAGACAATAAAGCTTTAATAGAAAAAAAAGATAAAGGAAAATTTATAACTCCTTGGTATATTTATGGAAGATCACAAGGATTAAATTTATTTGATGACAAGATTATTTTTTCAACATTTAATAGTTTGCCAGAATTTATGGATTGTCCAGATAATGAAGCTCTTTTATCAAATGGTTATTGTATAACTAATTTCCCATATAATAAAATATTATTATTAAAAATATTAAATTCTAAGGTTATGAAATATTATATAGAAAATACAAGTTATAGTATTTCCGGTGATTATAAATGCTTTCAAAAAAAATATATTAAAAATTTTTCTATACCAAATATAGATAAAAATATAGAAAAAGAAATTTTAAAATTAAATAGTGAAGAATTAGATGAATATCTATTTAATTTATACAAATTAGATGAATAAAATCATCTTTTTTTCTTGACTTGTATTTTATTTTAAGTGATTAATAGAACAAATTGGAGGTGTCTATAATTAGAAAAAATACAAGTGGCGATATTAGTGAGAAAGAATTTAAAAAAGGTCTTGAAAATCATAATTATAATTAGTGTCACTCCCCGGTGGGATTGATAATTTGTCATTAAACAAAACTAATCCTTTATATTCTTTTAAATACTCTATATCATTAACTGCATTTTCTATTTCATTAATAATTGCATAAGAATATTTATGTATTATCATTTCTACTAATATTTTATCAAACCTATCAAACGCCTTTCTTTCTATTTCGTTTTTAGTACCTGTCATACCTATTTCAAAATATTTATTATCTATCAATTTCTTTATTATTTCATATCTTCTATCAAGTAGTGCATAACTTACATACTTATTCAATTCCGGAAAATTAGGAAAGAAATTACTTGTGCAGCCTTTGTTATAGCCTCTTTTACTAACAGTTTATCAAATCTAATAACCATTTCATAGAATAATCTAACATATTTCATTAGTTCTGATTTTGTCATCTTTTTTAATCCACCATAAATATGAACACTATTTAGATATTGTATTAATTCATTAGCTTCTTTCTTAGTCATTTTCCATCTCCGACAAAACAGAATTTAATAAAGAGCTGGTAGTACCTGCAATACCTACACTTTCATTCAAATACCTTTCAAAATTATTTTTACTAAATAATGTTCCTGGCCTTAAGTTTTTATTAAACTCTTTATTATTTAACCATTCTTTTGTTTTATGATCTATTACAGATTTAAAATCATTTATGGTGTAATTTTCTTCTAATCTATCTACTATTAAATCTTTTACAAAATCACTTTCTGTTGTAAATTTTTTGTCGTTTCATTATTTAAATAATAAATAATATTGTTTATTTCTTTATTGTCTTAAAAAGACTAAATTAGAGGCTAAATAACTAAATAGTTTTAATGAAAATTATTTTGTTGCTGGAGATGCATTTCTAATAAGCAGTAATGCTCTTGCTGAACGTAAGAATACTAATTGTGAAAAAGTAGGAATTAAACAAATCAGATTACATGATTTCAGGCGTTCCTGTGCATCACTATTAATTAATAAGAGAGCTAATATCCAAGTAGTTGCTAAATACTTGGAACATACTAAAATAGAAGAAACATTAAAAACCTATTCACATTTATTTATTAGTACATTAGATGAAATAATAAATGTTACAGATACTTTATAAGATAGCAAAACCGATGATTAATTTTCATCGGTTGTTTTTAAAAAATCATATAATAATTTAAACTTTTCTACAACATCTTCTGATATATCTATTTTCCTATTACACATAAGTAATTCTTGAATTGCTTTATTATACATATTTTTAGTATATTTTTTACTTTCCGGGAAACATTCAAGTTGAATTTTATATCTCTCAGTATTCGGTATAATTGATTCCATGTTTTTCTTATTCCACTTTTTATCAACATCATTTAACATAAATATTTTTTTATCAATTATACTTCCAAATTTTTCTTCATATCTTTTCTTATTTGATTTTGCAGCTTCATCAGAATCTAACAATACTTTAAACTTTTTACCCCAGCCTGAATACAATGATATTAAACTATCAACATTAGTACAACTCATGCCAGGGACTAATGAAATATCTTCTTTATTTAAGATTGTCTTAAAAAAATATTTTAATACGTAATAATCATTTTTTCCTTCAAATATTACAACATTATCACATATTTCTAATTCATTTGGAACATATTCTAAAACATCTAATATTGGCTGAAAATAGCTTACATTTTGAGGAAATTCATTAACAAAGTCTCTATATCTGTAAATTTTAATATTAGTGTCTGATGCAACAAAATCCTCATCTTCATCATTATATGCATCATTTGTAACAACATAAGCTCCTTCTAACCAATTAGGATTAATTAAATGTTGACTATGAGTTGTATATATTATAGTACATTTATCACTTATTTTTTCTAAACTTTTAATTAGCTGTTTTTGAGCTTTTCTTGATAAATTTGCAGCTGGTTCATCAAATAAAAATATTATATGTTTATCTTCACTTTTTCTATACCCTCTAAATTGTGTTAATAGTAAAAATACAAAGAACCATCTAAAACCTAACGACCTTTCACTCAAATGAAAGAAGCCATCGTCTCCTTCAATTTTAAATTCAATAAAAACTCCTTTTTCATCTTTATCCACATCTACGTTAATTCTTTTAGCTTTGTTAGTTAATACCATAGACCACTTTTTTAATATTTCTTCTGATAATTTTCTTCCAATCTGCAAACAAATTTGTTTTACATTATCCTTATCAGTTGCACTATTCGAAACAATTCTATCTACAAGGTGTTCTTTAATATTTAATGAATCATCTAATGAATCTAAAATATCTTGAATAACTAATCTATAAAATTCTCCTTTATAATCATCTGTCTTAAGATTATTTAAATATATTTTATCAGGCAAATCAAATAAAATTGTTGGAAAATACAATATTCTAGGCATTTTTTGTTTCATAAAATTAACAACTTTATTCCATTCTTCTCCTTCTAATTTTGTCCCATATTTTGTTCTACTTTTTTTAGGTTTACAAATTAGTTCCATTCCCCATTTATAAGACGAATTATCAAATTTAGAATTTTTGTAATTATATATTTGTTCTATTGTAATATTATTTATATCATTCATTAAAACATATCCTAACCCCAAGATATACTCGTTTAAATCTTTTTTATCTTTATCATTTAATTCTAATTCAAACACTGTTTTTATGTTCCCGTTAAAATTTGTCCTATATTTTATTGGAATCAAATCATCTTTTGACGGTAAAATTGCATTGCTTATTTTAGTTAAATCTTTTTCGTCATTATATTCAAAAGAATTAATTGCTTCAAGCATTGTAGTTTTACCACTTTCATTTATACCTACTAATGTAAATACATTATTAACTGGTGATTTTGCTAGTGAAACATTAGCTTTTTCTATACCTTTAAAATTTTCTGCCGTAATACTTATTAATCTCATATTACCCTCCTTCTACAAAAGAAAAAATTCTATAATTTAATATAGAATTTTTATGATAATACTATATCAAACTTTGTCTAAAAAGTCCATTGAATTTGAAAGTTATTTTTTATAAACATTAATTTTCATTTGGAATTCCGGTTGAACTTGAAAACAGAAATAAGTCTGATTTCTCGTAAAGTCTAAAAAAAACTGCAATTACTCTAAAAACTTATGGTTATTTTTATAAAATTCGTTCCCGACTTGTTCCCAAGAATTTTTGTGAAATCCCAAAATGCCTTACAATTCCTTATAAACATTGACCAAAAAAAGCGATAGGTCTTTCGACCTATCTTTCAGGGGGCTCGCCATTTGAATTCCTGAATGTGTTAATTTCTTTATATTAACTAACAATTACAGTCTTCACAACTGCATTCTTCGCAATCACAGCATTCGTTGCATTCGCATTCTTCGCAATCACATCCACATTCGCAAGATTCATCACAATTGCATTCTTCACATTCACAACCGCAACTGCAAGTTTCTATCTTTTCTTTATCTTCCATTATTACACCTCGTTTCTTTTTATATTATACTACTTTTTTATTATCTTACAAACCTTAATATTTTTTCTTTATGAGGAATATCACTTGATACAATGTTTGCTAACATAACATTTTTGTTATAATCTACGAGCTTTTTTTCAATATCAAATGTTCCATCACATTTTTCTTTTAATACATAATAGCATGCGGTATCTAAATCTTTTTTAGTTTGTCCCATTCCTACGGCCCTTAGAGTTTCAATTTTTGTGGTAAATAATCTATCACTTAAATTAAAGTGAACATGACCTTGTAAAATAGCATCATAATCTGTTACTCTTTTACCTTCAAAAATAGGGTTGTTTAAAGCATCTAAGTATCCCGCAAATCTTGGATTACTTAAACTTTTTCCTTCGATTTCTTCTTTAATTTTTAATTTTGCTTCCTTACTATTTGTATATAAGAATTGCTTACTAGTTTTACCTCTTTTAAAGTTTCCATGATATGCCCAGGTAGAATTTTCTCCGAAATAATCCCAACGAATATCATTGGCAAAATGACATAATGCAATCTTTTGATCTCCAATAGTTAAATCTAATGATGGCTTATAAAGTTTTAAAGTTTCTAAATCACTATTACTTAATTTGCTATTTGTCCATTCTTGATTTTCTTTTCTTATTTCATCAAAGTATATGAATGGTTCAATTCCTAAAGTATTATAATATTCACTATTACCCGCAACAGAAATTACATTATAATCTTCTAACAAACCTAATACTTCGTGAGGATTTGGTCCTTCTCCAATATTATCCCCGAGCGAATAAATTTCTGTTATACCATTTTTTCTAATTTCTTCTAAAACTGCTAAAGTCGGTTCATACAATGAATGGGCATCCGTAATAACCGCTATTTGTCTACCTGTATATACATTTTCTAAGCAATTTATATTTAATGAGTTTGTTAATGATTTAAATATATCATCTAATTCTTTTGGCATTTTTTCAAATTCAAATTCAATATCATTTAACCCAAATACCTTTTTAACATTTGAAATTGGTTCCATAACTTCTTGTGTAATTATAAATGGTAAATTATATTCTTTATGAAGGGATAATTCTTCTTCAGATGGAATTCTTCCTCCCGGTAAAATTATACCACTTGCTTTTACTCCTTCACGATAAAGTAAAACTTCCGCATTATTAAAAGTAACTGCACTTGTTTCTAATATTCCTCTTTCAGTTCTTTCTAATTCTTTTACTTCTGCTGAATTATTAGTTATGCTAAAGTTTGTACCCATGTTTACTAAAGAGCTATGAATGAAACTACCTGTTGGTATTTTATCAATTGCAAATGTTGTAGATGTTCTATCAAAATAATATTTTTGTCCTAAATAACTTATTGGGCTTACTGATAAAAAGTTTGCTTTACTACATGATATGCCATTTATTAAATTTTCTACTTTTTCACTTCTACTTAATATGTGAGCATATAAACAGTAATTAACCTTAGAAAAGTCATATACTAAACCACCATATTTTTTTGATAATTTTTCATCTATAAATTCTTTAGCTATATTACTATCTAGTGATGTTAAATTTAACTTAGCGTCTAATTCAAATAATTTTTGAATATTTTTCTTAAAATTAATAAATGATGCTTCCACAATTAAAAGATTATCTGGATGGTCTATAATAAAGAATTTAAGTATACTTCTTAAGTTTTCAATATTATTTGTGTTTTTTACTGCTTCAATTACTTGAGATGATTTTAGTAAATCTTTAATAAAAAGATTTATCTTTTCATTATCTTTATCTAGTTCTTTTAATGTAATTAAAGTTTTTGACCCTCCAATATAATCTAAAGTTTTATTTGCTTTTTGACATATTATTTCCATAAAAATTTTTCTTAATTCATCAATATTATTAGAATTTAAAATAACATTTTTATATTGTTCTAATATTTTTATTCTTATAGTTTTTATATCTTCTAGATCAATTACTTCATTCTTTTTACTATAGGTTGATGCAAATAATCTTTTTAAATTATCTCTACTTTCTTTATCTAAAGCAATATTATTATGTACTAGATTCATTATTAGTTTATAACAATCTTTAAATGCATCTATTATAGCTAAATAATTTATAATGTTATATACCATGTTTTCTTTATGACTATCTTCATGATATAATTTATTCATAAGGTATTTAACTGCTTCATAGAAATCTTCTTCTTTATTAAATTCAATTATTTCTAGGACTTTACTAAACCAATTCTTGTAGTTTTCACTTCCACATCCATATTGAATGAACGCTTCAAAATTGATACCAGATTTATTTATAAAAGATTTTATTCTATTATAGTTTTTTATTACTAAATCTATATTGTTATATTTAATTAATTCAACACAATTATCTAAATCATCTTCATTAATATTCATACTCTTTAATATTAATTTTTTAATTTCACGATGTACTTCATATGATTTTAAATATTCATATAACTCTTCTTTAGTTAATTTTTTTATTTTTCCTAAGATTAGTTCTTTATTTTGTAATATAACTAATTCTTTAGAATATGATGTTTTAAAATATTCAAACTCTATAATTTCTTTTAAAGATAACCCTTGTAAATAAGATTTAATTTTATCTTTTAATGTTTCTAATATTAGTATAGTTAATTCTTCATTACTTTTTTCTAATAACTCTTTTAAATTATAATTACCGTTTCTTATTAAAAACATTACATATAAATCACAATAATTACCATATAGTATTTCTGATATTATTATTGATGATGGCTTTTTTAATAAATCTAATTTTAATTCGTCTTCTTTTAATTCAATTATTAATTGTTGAACTTTTAAAGGAATTTTTTCAGAACTTCTTAGATAACAAATTTTTAAGCTGTTTATTTTTCGATCTTTAATTGCATTTTTTAAGTCATTTTCTTTCTTATCCATAATAAATTCTTTTATTTCATAAGGAATTGAATCGTTATATATCCATGATAAAACATTAATATCATTTGTGTTTGCTAATACTAGTTTAGTTTTCATTGGAAATCTTTTAATAATTAAATTGGAAATCCTAATATCTTTAACTCTAACTAAAGTCTTTTTAAATTCTTCAAAAGGCATTTTATCTAATAAAGACAAGATCATATCTATTTTATCATTTAATAAAATATCATATATTACTTTAGGAAAGCATTCACTTGATGTTATTAATTCTTTTAAATCTTTATCTGTTATGTTTGCAATTCTATCTAATAATTCTTGATTTTTTAATTCTACGATTTTATTTTTTATTTCTTCAGTTGAAGGTTTTTCTAGTACTTCTAGTATATTAGTTACATTAATGAATCTTTTTATAATTAATTCTTTTAGTTCAATATTAATTTTTTCACTATATAAAATAGTTGTAATATTATCTATATTATAAAATTTAGTTTCTAAAGAGTATTTAATTAATTCTTGATTTTCTGAAGATGATAAAAAGTCTATAAGTAACAAGTTATCAACACCATAATAAATTATTAGTTGTTTTAATTTTTTATCTTTTTTTCTTGATGATAAAACATCTAAAATATTTTCTTTATATAAGTATTTCACTATATATTTTTTTAGTATTTTGGGATAATGAACCTTATATAAATCACTTTCTTTATAACAATTGTATTGTTCAAATATTTTTTCAAATTCACAGTATACTTCAAAAGAAGCGGTTCTATAATCTATTACTTCAGATATAATTCTTTTAGCACTTTTGGGAACTTTTGCATTAAAAAGGAACTCAACTAATGTACTTGAGTTTGCATTTTCTAAAGCTTTTTTTAATAACTTATCATATTTTTTTATTATACTTTCTTTTTCTTTATAACTAATGTTAGTACTGCATAATAAAGATAGTATATTCCCCCTAGTAACAAACATATATATCCCCCTTAATAATTAGCTATATTTTATCATAAACACTCAATTTTGTCAAATTCATGTCAAAGAAAAAGGTATTACTTTTTCTTAGCAACTCTTTTTTGAGCAACTTTTTTAATACCTTCTTTAACTTCATTTGCAAGTTCTTTATTCTTTTTATCTTCATAAGTTGTTTTACCTGTAATATCATGATATGCTTCTTTAATACCTTCACGAACTGCCCATTTGATTAAAAAATAAATAAGTAAACTAATTATAAATACTAATAGCGCTAGTAAAATAAAACTGATTGTGTTATTCATTTTGTCCTCCTTTTTATAATTATACAATATTTTGTTAATAATTTTAAGATATTTTTTCTTTATTCAAATAATTTAATATATATTCTATTTCATAATCTATTTTTTCATTGAATATTTTAATTATTGTATCTTCATTTATCGGGATTTTTATGTCCAATTTTATTCCGCCGGCTTTTTTATTGTCACTATCTATTATTACTGAGTTTTTTTCATCACCACATGCAATACTTGGTATTGATATCAAAATATTACCAGGCATAATAATTTTCTTTTTTACTGTTGAAATACTACCATTGGTACTAGTTAAACCGGCCACTTTTATATTTTCTTTCTTTTGTAAGTTATAAGCTATAATTTCTCCTGCACTTATGGTATTACCATTAACTATAATAACGGTTGGTATATTTATCTTTTTATAACCATTTACATATATTTCATTTATTTTCTTATACTTACTATTTTTTAAAATGCTTTCCTTAATATATAAATAATCGTTTGCACTAAAATAGCTTGCAATAACACTACCTACTAAATCACTACCACCTTCATTATTTCTTAAATCTAATATTAAATTTTTTGACTCATCTTTATTTATATTATCAACTATTTTATCCATAGTTTTCTTAACATATTTTATATCATCTTTTTCATTTGTTATTTTCAAATAAGACGTATTATTAAAAACCTTGTAGGTAAAATTTTCTTCTTCATTAGTTTTTGTAAATATCTTAATATTATCTTTTATATATTTATAACCATTATCAATTGATTTTAAGTTAATAACTTGCTTTTTTCCTTTATCGTTTATAAATGTTATTTCATTTTCTTCATTCCCTGTTGCGGATAAATAAATAGGAAGATAGTAATTTAAAACATTTTTATTAGAAATATTAGGAATAGAAACATTTAAATATTTTAAAGATTGTATTTCGTTATTTATATCCTTACCATTCCATTTTGTTATTATGTTTCCTTCTCGTAAACCTTTTTTATATGCCATACTTTCATGGGAAACACCTGTTGCTACATAAGTCTTATTATCTAAGAAAAATATATTAAAATCATAATATCTATTATAAAAACTTTCTTTTGCTTCTTCTAATTTTGTGTTATTAGTTAAACTTTTAATACCAATGTGAGCATCATTAAACTCATTTAAATAATTTTCTAGTAATTGATAGTATTTTATTTCGTTATTTATATTTTTAAATTCTATTATATATTTCTGATATAGATTATCATAATTAATATTTTTATGCTTATTTAAAACATAATTTTCCTTTAAACTTTCATGTAATTTATTAAAAGATTCTATATAATTTAAAGAAGCAAAATTTTGTATTTTAAATGTAGTTATTTGATAGCTTACTAAAATTATTAAAATAATTGTTAATAAAGTTCGTTTTATTAATGTCTTATTTGTTAAAGATGCGATTATGGATAAAAATGCTGCAAGATAAATTGTTTTAAATAACAAGTTTTCA
>ENA-ORNY01000168-ORNY01000168.1-human-gut-metagenome-genome-assembly--contig:-NODE-168-length-52042-cov-105.566218_pt1 | contig 52042 bp, 37 predicted proteins | sample MGYA00242122_ERZ509036 | MGnify/ENA primary metagenome ERZ509036 (study PRJEB26280, sample SAMEA2338696) | human gut metagenome | biome: human gut; feature: human-associated habitat; material: faeces... | reverse complement strand
TATCAAAACCTTTAGCCTTTTTTATTTCAATTATTTTTCACTTGCGAAACTTGAGTAAAGATTATTCTAATGAAGAAACAGTTATATTTCCTGATTTCTATCATATTGATGATAGGATCTTTTCAAGCCCATGCCCAGACTTACAGGCTGGCAGGAACGGTTTATGACCAGGATGGCCCACTGCCTGGAGTCGCCGTAATAGTCCAAGGTTCTACAGTGGGAACGATGACTGACGACAAAGGGCATTTTTCCATCAAGGCTCAGAAAGGCGACAAGCTGATTTTCCAGATGATGGGGTTCAAGGACATTGAATATATCGTCGTAAAGGAAAACACGAAAATTAGCATAACGTTCACGGAAACGACTCAGGAACTTGACCAGGTCATCATCACGGCTCTCGGTACCACCCAGAGGAAGATATCTAACCTGGCTGCAGTGACATCCATTGACGCAAAACTGCTTGATCAGCCTACGACATCCATCAGTAACCTCCTCGGGGGCAGAGTCGCTGGCGTCATTTCTTCTTTGACCAGCGGAGAGCCAGGCAAAAACATTGCCGAGTTCTGGATTCGAGGCATAGGGACATTCGGAGCTAATTCTTCTGCCCTTGTGCTGATTGACGGGCTGGAAGGCGACATCAACTCGATAGACCCTTCGGACATCGAGAATTTCTCCGTCCTGAAAGATGCATCTGCCACCGCAGTTTATGGCGTCAGGGGTGCCAACGGAGTCGTGCTTATCACCACGAAACGAGGCAGCACGGACAAAGTACGCATCACTGGCAGGGTTTCAACTACTTTGTCTCACCTTAGGAGGCTTCCTGATTATGTGGGTGCATACGATTATGCAACTCTTGCAAATGAAGCCAGAGAGGTGCGCGGAGAAGAGCCGCTGTATTCCAACGTCGAGATGGACATTATCCGCAATAATCTGGACCCCGATCTCTACCCAGACGTGAACTGGCAGAAGGAAATCGTGAAGAATAATTCATGGAAGAGGGCCTACTATGTGAGTGCGCAAGGAGGAGCCAAGGCTGCGAAATATTTCCTGTCTTTGTCTGTCAATCAGGAAGATGCGGCCTATAAAGTGGACCATTCCAGCCCTTACGCCCAGAACGTCGGTTACGATACATACGGATTCCGCTCCAACATTGACATGAACCTGACTCCGACTACCAAGCTTTATTTCGGTAGCACGGGTCACCTGGCCGTGAACAGGAATCCTGGCGTCGCAAACACAGATTACATCTGGTCCGCCCAGGCAAATATTCATCCTCTCCGACTTCCCACTGTATATTCCAATGGACAGTTGCCGGGCGTAGGGCAGGGTGCGCAGACTTCCCCTTACGTTATGATCAACCGTTTGGGAAAACGTTTGGACACAGAGTTCCAGTCTAAGACGACAGTCGCTCTTGAACAAGACCTGGGCATGATCACTAAGGGACTTAGGATTCGCGCGCAGGGTGCTTTCGATTACACTTCATGGTTCAGCGAGAGCCGCCATGTCCAGCCGGAGCTTTACGAGGCGGTGAGCAGGACATCTACCGGAGAACTGGTGACGATCAAGAGGGTTAGCGAGCAAGCTGCTTCTTACAATAAGACAACGAATAATTATAGGAAATATCACTTCGAGTCCACTCTTAATTATGATCGTCTGTTCGGCAAAGACCACAGGGTTTCTGGCCTTGTCTACTACTATATGTCCGATGATAAGTATTCCAGCGAGAGCGTCAGCAACATGAGCGCCATCCCAAAGAGATATCAAGGAATATCCAGCCGGCTGACTTACGGCTACTCTGACACCTATCTGATAGACCTGAACTTCGGATACACCGGATCGGAGAACTTCCAGAAAGGCAGGCGTTTCGGATTCTTCCCTTCCGTGGCTGTCGGCTGGGTGCCTACCCAATATAAGTTCATGAAGGACAATCTGCCTTGGCTGAATTTCTTCAAGGTCAGGGCTTCTTACGGAACGGTCGGGAACGACCGGATTTCATCCAAGAGATTCCCTTACCTTACAATCGTCAATCGAGGTACGACTTCCCCTTGGGGATCGGCCTCTGCGGAAACTCTTTGGGAAACGTACACAGGTGCCGACAACCTCAAATGGGAGGTGGCGACTAAGTTCGACCTCGGATTCGAGGGAACGCTTTTCGTCGATAAGGTGGATTTCGTCCTGGACTTTTTCAATGACGTGCGTGACGGAATATTCCAGGAACGCCAGCAAGTTCCTCTCTATGTCGGGCTCATGTCCAGGCCTTACTCCAACATAGGTAAGATGCGTTCATACGGCGCTGATGGCAATGTTTCATTCAAGCAGAAGATTGGAAGCGACATGAACCTCACCCTCAGGGCCAATTTCACATACTCTAAGAATGATGTCAAGAATTGGGAGGAGTCGAATCCTGCCTATCCTTATCAGGAGCGCTCAGGCTATCCTTACGGAGTCGTAAGGGGTTATTACGCCCTTGGCTTGTTCAAAGATCAGCAAGACATAGATACAAGCCCGGTGCAGACGTTCGGTGAATACAGGCCGGGAGACATCAAGTATCGCGACGTAAATGGAGATGGCCGCATAGATTCCGATGACCGAGTGCCTATCGCTTATGGGCTGTCATCGTCAGGGGCTATCGTTCCTATCCTGATGTACGGCTTCGGCGGTGAGTTTCAGTACAAAAAGCTCAGCATCGGGGTGCTCTTCAAGGGAACCGGAAATTCAGATTTCTTCTATGGCGGAGCGGGCTACATTCCTTTTGCTTCCGGAAGGCTCGGAAACGTGCTTGCGCAAGCCATGGAATACAAGAACAGATGGATTCCTAAAGATTATGCCGAAAAGCATGGGATTCCGCTCGAGCAGGCTGAGAATCCCGACGCGATTTATCCACGCTTGACCTATGGAAGCAGTTCGAACAACACCCAGACTTCCACGTTCTGGAAAGGAAATGGAAGGTACTTGAGACTTCAAGAAATTACCATCAATTACAACTGGTCGGCAAAATTCATGAAAAAGATCGGACTCCAGTCTGCTGACCTGCAGCTGGTGGGAAATAACTTGGCCGTATGGTCGCCTGTGAAGATCTTCGATCCTGAGCAGGCTCAAAACAGCGGCCGGGCTTATCCAATACCTGTCACTTTTACATTCCAGGTTTATCTGCACTTCTAAAAAAATCACGAACATGAAAAGAATATCATACGTTATTTTAGCCTCGATCTTGTCGGCCGGATTTGCTTCCTGCAACTATCTGAGCATAGATGACTATTTCTCCGACGAGATAAAGATTGACGAAGTATTCGCCAACAAGAGGAATGTCCAGGCATACATCTGGGGCATGACAGGGGACCTGCGTGACGAAGGCTCTCTCTATCAGGATGCTGATTTTCCCGGACCTCTTGCGACAGACGAGGCCTTTACTATGTACGGCACTCAGTTTGGCTACAATGGAATGAAGCTTGTTCTCGGAGAAATCTCTGCCAGCAACCCTTATTCCTTCTCCAACGTGTGGACGACAAGCTACCAGTGCATCAGAAGGGCGAATACTGTGTTCGCAAGGATAGATGAAGCTAAAGATCTCACCGCACAGGACAGGGCAGAACTTCTTTCTCTGAACAGGTTCATTCGTGCCTATGCTTACTATAAGCTTTGGCTTGCGTATGGACCGGTAATCTTGATAGGGGACGAGGAAATACCTTCTAACCTTGATATGGGAGATTATGACAGGGCTCGCGCCACGAATGAAGAGACTGTGGAATATATCTGCAGCGAGCTTGAGGAGGCAGCTAAATATCTTCCTGAAACCTATCCTCTGATGGAATTCGGAAGGCCAACCAAGGGAGCCGCTTACGGACTGATCGCAAGAATCAGAACTTATTACGCCAGCCCTCTCTGGAATGGAGGGGAAGCAGCCAGAAGGTGCTTTGGCAATTGGTACAGGAAAACGGACCGAGTTAAATATGTCACCACCGATGAATATGACGAAGAGCGCTGGGCTATTGCCGCAGCCGCTTGCAAGAGAGTGATGAATATGAAAAAGAGCGGAGCTCCGATGTACAGTCTATTCACCGTGCAGGAAGATACGCAGACTCCGCCTTTGCCAGAGGGAGTGACTTCCGATCCGGACTTCTACGAGCCTTATCCTGTGGGAGCCGCAGGAATCGACCATCTGAGGTCGTATTCGGAGCAGTTCACGGGGGAGGCGGTGATAGCCACAAATCCTGAATATGTCTGGGGAAGGAAAAGCCAGACCCTTGTTGACAATACCCGGATGAGTTTCCCTATCAGCTTCGGAGGATGGGGAGGAATGGCCCTTACGCAGAAAATAGTGGATAGCTATTCCATGTACGACGGACGCTCCATAGACAATTCCAGCGAAGCTTATCCGTACTCGGAATCGGGTTTCACCAACGAGCAGAAGTCTTTCTCAGGCTACAGGCTCAATGCCGGCGTCTATAACATGTACGACAACAGGGAGATGCGTTTCTATGCCTGCGTAGGGTTTTCGGAGAGATTTTGGCCGATGTCTTCCACCACCATGTCTGGGAAGTACAACCAGACGGTGACATATTACTATGACTCCCCTAACGGAAAGCAGAATTCTGCGACGGACTACAGCCCTACGGGCTATGTCATTGTGAAATACATTCATCCTAATGATGCCTGGGACGGAGATAACGCCAGGAGAATGGATAAAGGCTATCCTATCATAAGGTATGCTGACATACTGCTCATGTATGCCGAGAGTCTCAATCATCTGACAAAGGCTTATGAGATAAAGCTCGGCGACGAGACTTATTCGGTGTCGCGGGACCTGAATGAGATAAAGTCGGCGTTTAACCTCGTGCGCCACCGTTCCGGGATGCCGGGAATCAGCAATAATGATCTTGCAGACGAGGAAACCTTCCAGAAAATCCTTGAAATCGAAAGAATGAAGGAATTCCTGCACGAAGGGCAGCGTTACTTCGACGTCCGCAGGTGGGGAATTTACGAAGAAACAGAGAATGAAACAATCATGGGAATGAACGTGGATGGCTCTAAGGAGAATTTCTATCAAAGAACAGTTCCGAATACTTCCAGAATCGGAGCTCGCCTGGTTCATAAGAAACTCTACCTGCTTCCTATTCCACTGAGCGAAATCCGCAAGCTCCCTTCTTGCGACCAGAACCCGGATTGGGAAAGCTAACATCAACACGTATTGAATCATGAAACACAAATGCATAATATTAGCGGCTCTGGCAGCATTCTCCATCGTTTCTTGCAACGACAAGGAGGTGTTCGAGAAAGAGCAGTACAAGAACATCTTCGGATTCGTGAGCGAGTCTGACAACACTAAGAAGATGACGGTCAGCCTTCACTATGAGACAACCACGACGTACATGTCATTATCGATGGGAGGCACGAAGGCTCCAAAGAATGACGTCAAAATAAACATCGTCTTGGATTCCACTCTCGTAGATGAGTACAATAAGGCGAACTATGACGTAGATGTCGAGAAATATGCAGTTGTCATGCCTGCTGATAAATACGAGATATCCAGCATGACATGCGTAATAAAATCTGGCGAGGTGCTTGGCACTATCCCTGTCACGATTCACCCCGCAGGCCTGTCTCCAGACAAGGATTACATCATTCCTGTGAGAGTCCTTTCCTATGATGGCGCCGAACTTCATCCAGACAAGAGTTCCCTTCTGCTTAAGATAGCGATAAAGAATCAATGGTCTAATTCCAGCGGAATAGGTTATCAGATGGTGGGAAACAGAAAACTCTTGCCGGATGGGTCTCCTATCAATATGCCTGGAACCAAGACGATTCATTGCTGGACTGCGAACAGCGTGAGGATGATGCCCGGGAATGAGACTTTCAGCAAAGACAAGCACACCTTGGAGGCAAAGGCGATGATAGCGTACATCGATGCCGCGGCCGATGCGAAAGGCTATCACAAGGTTACGCTGAAGCCTTACCGGGATATTAAAGTGACGCAGTTGGACGATGACCCTGAATATCCTAACGTGTACGGAATCATAGACGATGGGTACAATACCTATAAGACCTTCCTGCTGCATTACAAGTATCAGATAGGAAATGATGTATATGAGATGCGGGAGGAGACGAGGGTTCTTTATTCGGAGGATAAGGATGTGGACGAGGGTTTCACTATCATAGAAACAAAAAAGTAGGAGGCAGACATGAAAAAAATAATATTGAATATATCGTTGGTATCTTTGTTGGCGCTTTCTGCTTCATGCGACAACTTCCAAAGGACGGATGTTTACCCAACCATCACAGTGGATCACAGTTCCGTTACGTTGTTTGAAGGGGACGAGATTCAGCTGACGGCTAGTCCGTCCAGTCTTACGTTCAAATGGTCTACGAGCGACGAATCCATTGCCACGGTCGACAATTCAGGCCTGGTCAAAGCCATAAAGCAGGGCTCTGCGTCCATTTTATGCGAATCGGGAGACATATCGTTCGAGACTGAGGTCTACGTAAGCAAAAAGGTTGCACTGACCGACGTTGCCATGAAGTGCGACAGCCTGATCGAGCTTGCAATCGGTGCCACTGTCACCATTCCGGTGTACATGGTTCCATCGGATGCCAACGACGTTCCAGCTACGGATTTCGGCTGGTGGTCTGATGACGAGAATATCGCCAGGGTAAGCCAGTCCGGAGTCGTAAAGGGCATAGGCACAGGAACTACGAAAATCCACTACCGCAAGGGCTCGTTCGCCAAGTTTGTGACCTTTGACGTTCAGGTTACCTTCCCGTTCGTGAAGGGGCATCCGTTCGTTATCAGCAAAGATGAGCCTGCCGTCATCTGGTTCAGGGATTTCGACCGCGGAGGAATGAACGTTGCGTTCTACGACACCGGCGGCGGTGGCGGAAACACTTACCGCGCCAAGCATGGTGACCCTACAAGTTCAATGGTGACCATCGAAGGTGACGGCAACATCGGCTATCTTGCCAGTGGAGAATGGTACATCTATTCCATAAGCGTGAAAGATGCGGGAACCTACAAGATTACCATAAACGCTGCATCTGGTAGTGGCGGCTCTCAGGGCATGTATCATTTTGAAATCGACGGAGTCAAGGCTACCGAAACCATGCCGATTCAGGGCAGCGGCAACTGGGGACAATTCATCAATGATGATTCATTCCAGATTACCCTACCGGCTGGCGATCACAAGCTGAAATTCTTCGCCGATACTGGTTCTCATAACCCTAAGCACATGACTTTCACTTATATTTCCGAATAAACGTAGGAATTGCCATTCTCAAAGCCTTGGAAACCCGAAATTCCAAGGCTTTTTTCAATATATTCACTATATTTATAAGATTTTTTTCAAACACTCTGATATGAAAAAAATATTCTTGATTTTTGATGCATCCAATATTAATCAGCAGGAAGATTTTGTGATAGCATTGAACGGTTTACTATCTATGTTGTCCTAAGAACACATCCGCACACCAACTTTTGCAGTTTCAAGCAATATCTTTACGGCATGAAAAGAAACCTTGACCAACCGGACATATCATCGCACGGCAGACCTCGCACGGGCGCTGCTGGTGATGAAGAAAGACGATATGGATGACGACTACATGATTGAAAGCCGACTGGTCCCGATATTCGACATTCAGTACTCAGTTCTGCGTCTGGAGGATGACGAATACTATGGTTCGGATTTCATCCGTATGGCCGCCATTGGGGACAGGTCAAGATTTGCGAGGTGAAGTTTGAATATGAAAGCAAGGTCCAGGAAACGACCCTGAACCTTGCTGCCGATGACTTCGTGGAAGCCATTCTTGAAGACGCACTCGTGGGAAAGGCCGATTACGTCCCCAAGTATTAACCCGCGCTCCTTAAGACTCCTTGATTTCAGGAGCTTCCGTCTCCGCTTTCTTGCGGGTCTCATCAAACTTGGCCTTCATCGTGGGGTTGCAACGGGTGAGGCGCTTGATGATGAGGTTGTCGGCCTTGTCGTTAGCCAGACGGAGGTTGTTCTCGGAACCAATTAGAGCATCCTTGATCTTCTGGAGATGGGCAATGGATTTGTCAATCTCATCGATAGCGGTCTTGAACTTCTCGCTGGCTAGGCGATAGTTGCGTCCGAAAGCGTCCTTAAAGGCATTGAGCTGGCCTTCAAAGTTGGTAACGTCGATGGATTGGCTGCGGGCGATAGCCAGCTGGCGCTGGTAGTCGATGCTCTTCTTGGCCGCATTCACCAGTAGGGTGATCATAGCCTTGAAGAACTGGGGCCGGATGACGTACATCTTGGGATAGCGGTGTGACACATCCACGATACCGCTGTTGTACAGCTCGTTATCGGGCTCCAGGAGGGATACCAGCACGGCATATTCGCAACCTTTGGCGGTACGGTCTGCGTCGAGCTTCCGGAAGAAGTCCTCGTTCCTGTGCTTGGTGGCCGTCTCATCCATCTCATTCTTCATCTCGAACATAATGGAGATATACTCCGTGCCGCCATCATAGTCCCGGAAGATAAAATCTCCCTTGCTGCCGGATGAGGAGTCATTGTCCTTCTCGAAATAGGCCACCGGGAAAAGCGGTCGCAGTTCTCCGTTGAAGATTGTGCTGCAGTGGGCTTCCAGACTCTCGCCCACCATCTTGGTGGAGAGACGGGTCTTGAAGTCCTTGAGGCGCTCTACTTCTTCTGCCACGCGCAGACGGGATGCGGCCTCGGATTTGACGACCTGCAATTTGCCTTCATATTCTGTCTGAAGACTCTTTTCGCGGAGTGCCGCTTCTGAGGCGACAAGCTTGGCCTGTGACTTCAGGCTTGCAATCTCCACGTCCTTTGCCTGGGTCGCTTCTTTCGCCTGCTGGCGTTCTTTCAGTAAAGCAATCTCCAGAGCCTGAGCGTTCTGGTCGATGGTGGCCTTGAGCGCGGCAATCTCCCGATCTTTTTCCGTGACGGCGGCATTCATCTCTAGGTCGCGTTTCTCGCTCATAGCAGCAAACTGGTCTTTGAGACGGAGAATCTCACTGTCCTTCTCGCTGATGGTTTTGTCTTTGACGGTCAGTTCTTTCTGATGAGCCTGTCCGGAGAGGGCTTCACGAGCCTCCCGCCACCAGATCTTGGCCCTCCATCTGATGGGGTGGCGGGACGCGGCCACGCTGCGAATTTGCAAGGGGTTGATTTGCAATGAGTTATAAGACAAGGGCGTGGAAACGTGGCCAAAAAACAGCTGCGTTTCCACGCTCTTGTAAAATTGGTATTTGATTATCAGCGAGTTACGGATTCGACTGTGGCCGCGTCCCGACCGGTTCTCGTGTTGACAGGCCCAACTTTTTCATAGAAACGATTTTTTAATAAACACAATACCAATTATCAAAATAATTCCTATTTTAGATGAACTTTTTAAAGCAATAAATGAAAATGAAACGGTTAATCGTTACGTTAGCGGCCGCGGCTATGACATGCGGCGCAATTTTCGCCCAGAACAGGGGCGATATGTATGTAGGTGGAATTTTAGGCATTTCTGGCGGGTCCAGCAAAACCAGTGTTACTGTCGGCTCGACAACCGTGAAAGGTGACTCCACGCCATCAGACACAGAATTTAATCTGACCGGAGAATTCGGATATTTCTTTGCCGACAACTGGAGAGTAAGCTGTGGGCTCGGTTACGAACTGCTGTCATCCCCTACCGGTAAAAAGGATGGCAAGTGGCTGAAAGACAACACAAATATTTTTGCTATAGGACCTAGCATAGCTTACTACCTCAACGTAACCGGCAATCTGTATTACACACCGGAATTCGGCATTTGCGGTTATTTCGGACAGTATAAGTCAGACCTCTCCTCATCTAAATTTCAGAAAAATGGAGTCGCAGGATTCGGTATGAATTTCGCCATCGGGCAGTTTGAGTTCAGACCTACAGCACATCTCGGGCTGAGTGTAAATCTCTTGACACTAGACTATGCTTACCTGAAGATTAAGGGCGATGATTCCGATAATTATTCGACGACTTCAGCTGTACAGTTCAGTCTCGGCATCAAACCTTCAGTAGGATTCCGCTACTATTTCTAGCACCAAGTTGATTGATAATATATGACCAGTCTCTCCTGAGGCTGTCTTTTTGTTTTCGGCACTTCGCTTTCAGATATTGGGGCCAGGAGGCGCTTCAGAGAGGCGGCAACTCCGGGAGTTTGGCAAAGGGGCGCACTATGACTGCTATACATTGCCGCCGGCTTCCTTCAGATTCCGTATCGCAGCGGACACCTTGCCTTTGTCTGTAACCGTCCCAATATCAGGGCGGTTTAGGGACTTGCACCCATTATAGTATGTTCGTGAGGATTTCCTGCGAAGTTCCTGCGTTTTTTACTTAAAGTTCTCTTAAAATTTCAAGGGCAAAACTGCCACTCAGCCGCACAGAAGGCCAGTTGATGTTTATTTACGCCTTTAACTTCGCTTAAAGTTCCTGCGTTTTTCGCTTAAAGTTCCTGCGTTTTTTCCTGTGATCCTATTTGGATTTCCGCCAGATTTTACCCGTATCCAAAAAAATATCACCGGAATCTCGTAGTGTTGTCAAAAGTCTGGATACCTTCCAATCTTTTTGTTCCTCGGTTAGATGCTGAGGAAGATATTCAAAAAGAAGTTGGTTAATCTTGAATTTCGGAAGGCCATCATGTTCTTCCAATGCTTTTAGAATCAGATTACAACAGAATTCCTTACTAAAGCCTTTAGCTTTGCTATACTCCGCTTCCTGCTCCGTCGCTTGGGCAATGGATTTGGCCACAATCAGCGCATTCTTCCTGCCTTCCACCAGTTGCTTGCTGCGGAGCATCTTCACCGCCTCGGCCGATATAGGCTTGTGCTTCTGCACCCGGTCCAGCAGAATGACTGTCTCCAAATCCAAATCCGTGTGCTTGATGAGCATCAAACTGTAGTCCAGGTCAAGGACACTTCCGGGGATGGTCAATGTTACCGCACCGGGGTCGGACAGATCATACTCCGGCAATGGCAAGTAACGCTCCCGCTGCTTCTGGAACAAGGTGTGGATGCCCAATCCCTTCGAGTCAATCATCTTGATGTTCACCATCGCATCTGCAAGAAAATGGTTCCTGTACTTGCTCGGGGTCTTTGTTCCCAAAATATAATCTTCGTAGGAACCATCAAAGAAACCACCGACATTCCAGAAGGTCAGGTCGTTCTCCGTTTCCGTCACTATTATCCTTGAATTGCGCTCAAACTGCTGGTGGGCAATGCAATTGTGGAGGGCTTCAAGCACCATCTCCTCGTCATATTTCCACACCTCGGCAGGAATCAGTTTGTCATCTCGATAAATCTTGAATCGGTAGTTGCGGATTTTCTTCAAAAGGCGGCTTGTAGTGAGCACAAAAGGAATCGTGAAAATCTCCCCGGCGGTCTCTGTCTCCGTGTGAAGCTTCCATACTAGTTGGGAGATATGCTCCAGGAAATACGCACTTTCTTCTTTGCCGACAAGCAGGAGTGTAGTTCGCGTAATCTTCCCGTCATAAGTCAGCTTTGCCCTGTCCAGAAAAGTTCTGTCATCCCACTTATCACACTCCTTCGATAGTTCCGGAAAACGTTCCTTGAATCCATCTCGCGCCTCCTTAATAGCCTCGACATCCAAATCTTTAAGCGATGCTCCGGGGACTATTTCGGCTGTCCAATCGTGCCCGCTGTTGTAGATTTCCCTTATCCAATCCAGATACGGAACTAGAGACGTTACATGGCTGTCTATCCGGATATAGGGCGCTCCCATGAAGCAGGTAGGTTGCCCCTGCGCGGCAGGAACGATCATTACTACAATCCGTTCCGCACCGTGATATAGGAATTCCTCGAAGCGGAAATCAATCTTCGGATCAACGTATAACTTCAAATAGAGTGATAGCGCCTGGTTTCCCTTTGCCTTCAATTTTGTTACGTCAAAGGTGGTTCCCTTGACGGTCAGGGTATCGTCATCCACCCCAAAGAACAGGTATCCATAGTCTTGCCTGTCCAGACAGGCACCGTTGGACAGGGCCGAAATATACTCTCCCAAATGCCGGGCATCCTGATAATTGCTCTTAAACTCCAGAAACCGGTTCTCCTTTCGGTTCCGCTCAATCATCTGGTCAAGCAACTGGCTGTATGTTTCGTTGTCCATCATGGCGTCAAATGTTCATTGGCACAAATATACAAAAAAGCAACAACCTAAGATAATTGATAGTATTTAATGGCAACAATAGCCCTCATCTTTCTCGTCTTTTATTATTCACTTTTAATATATGGCGTTTTTCTGGAATGCCCCACGCCCTCACCGCACCATTCTCCAGTTATTGCCCATATTTCGTAAAACAGAAGCCATTCCGCAGCCCACGGCACTATTTTCATTGCCAAGAACATTGATGAATCCCACTCCCCAATCCTACCGTAATAAAGGCAGAGCTGTTGCTTCTCATCATCAAAAACATGAGGCAAAGATCTAGCGCCTTCTGCCTTTTTTAGTGGAGTGGGCTCTATTACGAATGTATTAGGTGGACTCCCAAAGGTATAGTCAATACGAATTCTATACGAACAACTGTTGGGTGAGGGCGTAATATCCATCTCCCAAATAAGATGACGAGGCGTCTGCATTCTCACCTCTCCATTTGGAAACTTTTTGGCAAGCACTTTAACTTGTCCAGATATTGGCACAACCGCCATCTTACTTACTCTTTCCAAAAAAGTTATGGGCTGCGACCTTGGTTCCAGCGCCAGCTCCAAGTGTTGCCGCGCCCGATGCCGCTGTTAACTTCCCTGCTTTCCTCTGGGCAAGTATCATATCGCCGTAAGCCTTAAATGATGCCTTTGAAACCTTCTCTCCGAACAGTTCTTCAAACAAGGCCTGAAGCTTATCCAATCCATGCCCGGCAGCGGCCATTAACCTGTCAACATCAACCTGCAGCTTGCTGACCCACTTATAGAAATACTCCTCCTTCTTATTCTCCGGCGTCCATCGATCTGCGAAATTCTCGGAAGAATTGACAGGATTCTTGATAACACGATGTCCCTGCGTACCTTCAATGAAGGATGTCATATTACGGGAAATATGCTGGAGAGCAGTAAGCAAATCCGTGACATCATTGTACGTCCTGCCCGCGAGTGTCGTAATAATGATAGAAATGGGCTTATCATCCTCGTTACCATCAAACATAATATCACGGTGGCGCTTCATTAATTGGACCACGCGCTGCAGAGGAGCCTTGGTCTCATAGAATTTAGGAACGGGTGCAATAGCCTCTTTTAAGTTGATTGACCGCTGCAAATCCGTAGGTCGATAAGCTATGTTGTAGAACCACTTTGCGAACCCGAAAGGATTACTCTTCTGCCACTTATCGGAATCAGTCTCTGTCATATAGTCTGCCCTGGTGTTATCTGTAATACGAATGGCCGTCGTGTCAGAAACCACTGAATCAGAAGAAGCGAGCATCCTCTCCAATGCAGTTACATACCCCTCGTTAACGACACACGGAAGAACGTCCATATGATATTTTCCGTCTGCATATTTCAGCGTCCAGCAGCGCTTTCCTTCCTTATCCAACATATTGCGATAACGGTCTGACTCTTTTAGTCTATCGCCAACTGCATTTTTGGTAAAATACTGTGTCCAATAGAACGGCTTTTTAGTCAGCTCGCATACAAGGTCAATATCCAGATCGGCATCTTCCGATACCGGTCGCACTGCAGTACCCAACAAGAACGAGCCCTGCGGCCTGATTTGCGGGGAATATGCTTTCAAAGGGCTTGGATCTTCGGCCAGATAGTTACCCACAGCTTTATAGCTGGTCGTAATCTGTTCATACTCTGTCTTCGTCACGTCGAGCGCTTTGCCAATTTCATTAAGCAGGACGGAAATCTGTTTTTGCTGATCTGTAGTCATATCTAATCATGTTTAATTGTTATCGTTTCAGTATCATCTACATCAACAGCGTTGTTCTTGTCGAACAGCACCAACTGTTTATCGGCTTTCGGCATCCATACTCGGCCCAATTCCACAGCGCAAGCCGCCGGCATGGCCATGAATACCTTTATTGATTGTTCCTGTGAGGCAGCATTAATCTCGTCCAACACTTGCCTGGTAATCTTTCGGAATTCTGCGAGCTGCCCCTCCGACTTCAACATATCGTTGTTGGGATTCTCTGCCGTCACAACCCACATGCTGACTTCATTACCGAAACGAGACTTCACCCGATGGACAATGGCAGTTGCGCTTAGCGAGAAAACGAGCACTGGCATCTTTGACGTGTCGTCAGGACGGATAATATTCATAGGATTAGGCTCGTTGAGGGGCTGCCATTTCCAAGTATCTGGTTCTCGATGCTTCTGATACACCTTTACTTTGTGGAGGTCGGTAAGTTTGGTTCCGAGCTTCACGAGTAGAGGTTGCGGCGCCAAAGCGAAAACAGAAACGCAGTCTATATCTTCTCTGCCGACAAGCGCCTTGAGGCATTCCAAATACTTCTGGTCAAGTTGAACAGTCTCCGAAGTCCAATACCTATCCATAGAGTCGTAGATACTGGAATCACGATGGGAAAGCAGAACTGTATTCTCAGAAGGATAGTTGTCCGGCAGCATCGCCATGGCGAGTTCCCTTCTTGGTATGGAGGCTGCTTCCTTTCCAATATTCACCCCATATACGATAGGTACGCTGACTTTGGCAGCGTCGATTTCCGTAACCATACGAATCCTGTCCTCATGTTTTTTCTTCATCTCCCGCAGCATCTCGACAGTGTGCTCTGCTACCTGTTCATGGTCAATCAGCCGATGGTGGTCGTGACACATCAACATCACATTGTCAATATCGTCAACCAGCTGGGCAGATAAGGTCTTATCGCCTCTTGGACCATCCGGTGATGCGGCTACAATATGAGCCACAAATGCACGGTTAACTTCCTCTGAGGTCAAGTCATCCTTGTACAATAATTTATTGCAGCCGGCGTATTCACAACGGCCGGCGGCCTTCGCCCATAGTTTCGCTATTGTATGTGCGGTCGCATTTCCCGCTCTCTTTTTTGCCATATATCTACCTGATTATTAAAATTAACAGTGCAACATATTTGTATAATAATTCTACCCATTAAAAAACACCGTCACTAGGTTCTCTTTCCTAATGACGGCACAAAGATAAAGCCTTATTGTGCATTGTATCTGCATAATAAAAACATCAAATCTCCTGTTTTCCGCACTTTTTCGTGACTTTTCAGAAAATCGGCCCTACAGCTGCGTGAGAGACTGATAAAGAATCAAATTTGGGTGTCCCGCGACAAATGGCTACCTTCGTAGTATGTTTGTCCGGCGGAAGCAAAATAAGAGCGGAACCATCTCCATCCAAGTCGTTGCCAAGGTCAGCGGCAAATACCGCGTACAGAAGTCCTTTGGCAGCAGCCGAGACGAAGCCACCTTGATTTCTCTTGAGCGCAAAGCCCGCCAATGGGCTGACGAACAGGAGTTCGGAGAGGAGTTGTTCATCCAAGATGATGCTGCGGCATATGATGCCGTTTTTGCCGGTATAGGCCAGAACCAGCTTCGCCTGGTAGGCCCGGACCTCATTTACGGCCGCCTTTTCGATAAGATTGGCTTCGGTGCGGTTAGGACTTCCGATGACGAGATTTTTAAGAGCCTTGTGGTTACACGCCTGTATCACCCGGGAAGCAAACTGAAGACGCTCCGTTACATGGCGTACTTCATGAACAAGTACTACGACGAGGATAAGATCTATCGCTATCTTGACGAACTCTGCTGGAGGCATGGGAGCAAGCACAAAGGTAACTACGATGTCAAACACGATATAGAGCAGGTCACGTACAATCAGACAAAGAAAGTGTTGGGGGGCAGCGTGGCCATAGTCTTTTACGATACGACTACGATGTACTTCGAGTCCCGCGAGGACGACGCCCGCATTCCAGGCTGGTCTAAGGACGGAAAGAACGCCAATCCGCAGGTTGTTCTTGGCTTGTTGGTTGGTCCCGGAGGGAATCCCATAGGGTATGAAATCCATGAGGGGAACACTTACGAAGGCCATACGATGATCCCAATTATCAAGAAATTACAGAAGCGGTTCGAGTTTCCGAAACCTATTGTTGTGGCGGATGCGGGTCTACTTAGCAAGGAGAACATACGCGACCTGGAGAAGGACGGATACGAGTACATTCTCGGCGCAAGGATACGTTCGCAAAGCGAGCAGTTCAAGGACAAGGTAGCCTCCCTTGGCCTGAGCAACGGGCAAAGTTCCAGCATCCCACTAACGGCATCCAGACGAATGGTAGTAACCATGAGTGACTCACGGGCAAAGAAGAATGCTGCAGATCGCGAAAGAGGCCTCAAGAGGCTAGAAAAGCGATTTAAAACCGACAAACTCACGAAAGACAAGCTGAATAACCGTGGATATAACCGGTTCCTGGCCATGGAAGGTGATGCATTCATCAAGATTGACTATGCCAAGGTTGAGAAGGATGCCCGCCTGGATGGCTTGAAGGGTTACACAACCAATAGCACCTTGTCAGATGCCCGCGTCATAGAAGAGTACGGTTACCTCTTTATGATTGAGCGGGCCTTCCGCTTCTGCAAGACTGACCTGGACATAAGACCGATGTATCACCGGCTCTTTAACAGAATCGAGGCACACGTCTGTATCTGCTTCGTCGCCTACACGATCATGCTTGAGTTGGAACGTATCCTGAAGGCCGCCGAATCATACATCACACTGGACCGGGCACGCTTCCTCGCGGAGAAAATCTACCAGATCGACTACGTAAATCCATACAACAACAAGCAGATGTCAGTACTGCTTCATACCAAAGAGGAACCCGAAGTCACTGAACTTCTCAATATCATCTCAGCTAATTGCTGAAATGGGTGTCCCATTGCGGAAAACAGGAAATCTCTTTCAGACCAAGTTCGCGGAGATAGCCGTTGAATTTTGCCCTGGCATCAGCAAGTGTTCGCTCTATCTCGGAGAGTTTCTCCTGATTGGCAGAGAGGTCAATCTGCGCCTCTTCCTGCGCCAGGGAGACGTAGCGGGTGATATTGAGGTTGTAGTCGTTCTCTACGATTTCACGGATGCTGACTCGGCGGCTATACCGGTCTTCCTCTTTGCGGAAACGGTAGGTATCCACAATCTTGCCGATATGCTCCTCCGACAGGGTGTTCTGCTTCTTATCCTTGTTGTAGTGTTCCGCGGCATTGATGAAAAGCACATCGTCGGTTTTGCGGCATTTCTTGAGCACGATGATGCAGACGGGAATGCCGGTGGAGTAGAAGAGGTTGCTTGGAAGGCCGATGATACAGTCGATATTATCATCGTTGATGAGTTTCTGGCGGATAGCAGCCTCAGCCCCGCCACGGAACAGAACACCGTGGGGCAGAATGATGGCCATCGTGCCGCTATCGCTCAGATAGTGGAAGCCGTGCAACAGAAAGGCGAAGTCGGCTGCACTCTTAGGCGCAACGCCATAGTTCTGGAAACGGGGATCTTTTGAGACTTCGTCATCGGGCTCCCATTTGAGGCTGAACGGCGGATTGGCTACCACTGCGTCGAATGTCACCGGCTTAACTGGATTGCTGTCTTTCAGCAGGGACCAGTCGTTGGTAAGGGTGTCGCCGTGGAAGATTTCAAACTCGGAGTCGTGCAGGCCGTGAAGCAGCATATTCATCCTGGCGAGGTTAAAAGTGGTTACATCCTTTTCCTGGCCATAGATTTTGCCTATCTTGCCGCCATGCTTTTTCATCTCGTTGTTCACGTTGAGAAGCAGGGAGCCGGATCCGCAAGCAAAGTCCAACACACTGGAGAGCTCTTTCTTGTGGCCAGTTGTCGGGTCTTGGCAGTCAAGCGTGACGATGCGGGAGAGGATGGTACTCACTTGCTGAGGAGTATAGAACTCGCCCGCTTTTTTCCCGCTGCCAGCAGCAAACTGACCGATGAGATACTCGTAAGCATCGCCGAGGATGTCTCCACGCTCATCAAATTCAATCAACTTCTCTTCCAGTTTGGCGATGATATTGCACATCATCTTGTTCCGCGCAGCGCGGTCCTTTCCAAGCTTCTCGCTATCAAGATTGATCTCGGAAAAGAGGCCTTTGAAAGCGCCCTTGAAGGACTCTTCCTCTATATGACGAAAACTTTCCTTGAGCTCGGTCAGGAGTGAATCGTCCTGGGTGCGAGCTAGCTCATAGATTGCACTCCAAAGGTATTTGGGCTTGATGATATAATGCGTGCTCTTGAGCATCATATCCTCGAATTCCGGGACGTCCGCAGCGTTCTCTTCGTACCAAACGAAAAGGGGTTTGTCTTCGGGCAAGTCGCTTCCCAATTCAAGGCGTGCGGCTGATTCGTAGCGGGCGCTGATATAGCGGTAGAACAGCAGCGAGAGCATATAGTCCCGGAAATTATCTGCAGTCATAGCTCCACGAAGGAGGTCGGCCACGTTCCAAAGGGCCCTGAAAAGCTGCTCACGTTCTTGCTTGGTCAGCGGGGTTTTCGCTGTGTTTTCCATTTTCTATGTCTTTTTTGTTTTATTATTCGGGTTATCTGTCTGCGTGTGTTGCAATGTATGCCTCAGAGTGGAAGTCTCCCAAGTCCGGAAGAATGAAATTATACTTCTTCACCAGGTGGCTGAAAAGCGTGGCGGCAAGTTCCTTGTTATCGTCATTCATCAGCGTGGGCGAGAACATGGAGCCCTGGTGGGTAAGAACATTTACAACGCGAGAGTAAAACTCGGCGAGTTCATCTTTATCCAAAACCTCTCCACGGTATGTAATCCCTTCAAGGATGAATCCAAAGTCGTTATGCCCAAAGAACTCCTTGATTTTCTCCATCACACTGCGCAAAACCGTGAAGTGATAAGTGTAGAGCTTTCCGCTCTTGATGGCCCGCTGGATTTCGCTCATCATGGCCACGTTGTAATAGAACGGTGTATTGTCGCTCATGCTCTTGAGCGTCAGACGATTCGTTTCTTTATTGCGACTCAGGTAGTATTTCCCGAGCTTCCTGTCAGACATCAGGCCGTGAAGCATTGTGTGGAAGAAGAGAGCATGATGCGACGACACGACGAACTTAATTCGACGGAAATCCGTGCGACCGGCGCGAAAAGCGTCCAGTTCCTGCTTCATCTGGCTACGGATCACACTATAGAGCTGCTCGGCGAAGGCAATGACATTGTTGTCGTCCAGCGAGGACATAGGGTCATCGATATAGATGTACTCGATATCCTTGTAGGTGTCGTTCCCCTTCAACACCTGATCAAGGATGCATCGGAAAAAGCACCATACAAAAAGACGCTCTTCTCCACGGGAGATTTTGATGTTCTCAATCTCCACTTCTTCGTATTCCCGTTTCCCGTCAATTAATTTAGGTTTCTTTATCTTCTTGCTGAACACAACATAGTCAGGAATCTCGGTATTTTCCTCATCGTAGTGAAATTTGAAGTCGATGTCAGTGAAAATTTGCAGATATTTTCCAAGATCCACGCTGAAACTGGAACCCGCAAGACCCTGAATCAGCGCCGCGTTCTGGTTAATCATCAGATGATGGTCGGTGTTATTTTCCAGATCGTTGTCCCAGGTGAATAGGTCCTCGGTGTAAGCATTGTAGTAGAGGGTGTGCTGGGGTACACCTTCGCCCCGGTCAAAGTGGGCGAAGTCATAGGACAGGCGCGTCTTGCCGGTACCGTTGTAAGCGAATACCAGCGCGCAGTTGGTAAACTGGTCGCGATCATCGACCTCGAAACCTCTGCGGAGGGCCTTAATAATGACATCGTTGTAGGCCATATTGTTACGCTATTTTTCTGGTTGCGGAAAGAGTTGCTGCATGAGACCTTTTTTGTGGGCCTTGAGGAATGCTACTTTGCTTTCTTCGACAGAAATTATCTCGTCGATAGACGACAGACATTCGGCTATCTTAGTTTGCTCCTCAAGAGTAGGAGGAAGTAAGAATATCTTCTCTTTAAGATCCGAGAAATGACGTTTATAGCCATCCTGTTTCACAGGATTTGATAGCAATAATTGATATATAAACTTTGAATTGTCTTTTTTATTTGAACCTAATATCTTTACGCCGTCAGCTCCTTGGATGAAAGGAAAATCAATGTATTTAAGAACACAGGTGTGGTCTCCGAAGATAATATAAGGCGTGTTCCTTAACAATCCCGAAGAATCATTTGTCCAACCACAAATCAATGTTTGGGATTGGTCTACTATCGGGAATTTGCCTGATGATGAATATTGCGAAGATTGCAGCTTCAAAGGAGGCGTTATAGTGTGACATATTACATCAAATGATTTCTCCTGCCAGTCGCCGGCGAAACCCGGGAAACGGAGGACCGGGGTGGTGGCGCCGGGCTGCGGAAAGAGCTGCTGCATAAGGCCTTTTTTGTGGGCCTTGAGGGATTCTACTTTCTGATTTTGAGCAGAGATCATCTGGTCTATCGCTTCCAAGCATTCGGCAATCTTCTGTTGCTCATCCCGGGACGATGGCACCAATACATCAATCGCCTCAATCGTTGACTTATTCACGGAAGGAACTATTCCACCGGAATAATCTGCAAGATTGACTTTTGACATCAGATAAAACAAGAAGGTATCTGAAATCTCGCCTTTGCTTTTTACTGCTGCCGCATTGTTGTCAATCAAACAAGGGACACCCGTCCTGATTCTTTTGTTAGAACGAATAGCCTCACCAATTTTTGCAAAAATGGTAGAGCCGACAGGAATTGGCTGTGCATGTAATACTGGCAAAAGAGAATAATCAACAAAGTTGTCAGCCTTGTTAATAACCATTTCTCCTCTATCAACGGCTGAGGATATGTCTCCCACCTTACAAAATGGCAAATCTCCATATTTTTGGCCCTGATATTTCTCTGGAAAGCCATATCCTTGCAACACAATAGCTATGTCGCCAATCTTTTTTTTCTCCCATTCTCCATTAAAACCTTGAAAACGAATGATCGGAGTTCTGGTATTGCTGTTATCCTCAATCATGTTATATTGCTCGTTCCGTTATTTCACATATGCATTAAGACCTTCGATGGTATTCCCCCCAGAAAGAAGGGCAAACAGTGGTGCCAGATTTGCCAAGAGTCCTTCCTTGGCGGCTTTGCGCTGCTTCCAGCCGTCGATATGGCTCAGGAGATCGCGCAGGGCGTCTTCGTCCAAGCGGCGGAGCTTGGTGGTTTCGGCCACGAAGGTTTCCAGTGCGGCAGGTTCGATGCCATATTCCGCGGCGAGAGCGGCAATCTGCTGGTTGAAGCGCTTGTCTTTGTAGGCCTTGTAGCGCTCACGAATCTCCTTCTCACTGATGCCGCTACCCTTGTGGAGTTCTTCCTCGATGAAGGCCTTGAGGTAGTCGCGCTCGTTCATCAAGTCCACGCTGCCGGACAGGATATCAAGAAGCTGCTCTTTGGTAATCTTCACCTTCTCAAAGTGGGTGTCGGTATACTTGGCCAACAATTTCATGATATAGTCGTAATCCACCAAGGTGGAACTGAACAGGGAGAGTTCAAAGTCCGGCTCGTCCTCGGGCTCTTCCTTAGATTGGCTTCCCTTATCATTTCTGCAACGACGAGCGAGGTCCAAATAGGCCGTGCGGAACTGCTGGAGGGTATCCTCCGGCATAGCGGCCTCTATAGCATCCTTCATTTCTTCCGGCATATCCACGTACTGGTCCAGTTTGAGCGCCAGACGCTGGACATCCTTGAAGGCATTGATAAATTCGCCGGTGTTCTCTCCCTGAGGAATGTTAATCACTTCCTCGGGTTTGCATTCCAGACCCATGCCGTTCATCACGGTTTGGAGCTGCGTGATGGCTTCCTTGTATTTCTCCACCACAGATTCTACCGGCTCAACCAGCCAGTACTCCTTTCCTTTGTCGCGGTCAAATCCGCTGAAGAGTACCATAGCGTCGTCCATCTGCTTTTCCAGGTCACGGTAGCAGATGATGTTGCCGTAAGGTTTGGTGCCGTCAAGAATGCGGTTGGTGCGGCTGAATGCCTGAATGAGATTGTGCCACCTGAGGTCTTTGGCGACGTAGAGGGTATTGAGGAACTTGCTGTCGAAGCCGGTAAGCATCATCTCCACGACGATTACGATGTCCAGCTTCTTGGCGTGCGGAAGATCCTTGTTGGGATACTTCTGGTCTTTGAGGCGGCCCTGCACATCGCGGTAGTATTCGTCAAAGAGATCGACTGTGAAGTTGGTGCCGAACTGGGCGTTGTAGTTGTCGATAATCTTGCCGAGCTCGCTTTTGTTGCGTTCCGGATCCTCATTGTTGTCTGCCTCCTCCTGGGGCAGGTCTTCGTCGGAGCTGTTCCGCATCGGCGGCGTAAAGACGGCGGTTATGTTCAAGGGTACATAATCGGGATTGTCTTTGACCAGCGCATCCTGTAGCTCCTTGAATATATCGTAGAAGATGATCGCGTCCGGGATGGAAGGGGTGGCAAGGAGCGCGTTGAAACGACGGTTCGCCGTGAGAGTGTCGTGGTTGTCAAGAATGTGCTTTACGATTTGCCAGATGTTAAGGGGCTCATTGATAGGATTCCCGTCGGCATCCGTGTTGCCGTAGTGCTCCACCTTGAAGCGCAGGACGTTGTTGTCCGTGATGGCGTTGGTGATGGTATACTGGTGCAGGCATTTCTGGAATATATCCTTGGTGGTGACATACTCTGCCTGCTGGCCGTTTATGCGTGTGTAGCTGCTGTTCTCCTCGAATATCGGAGTACCTGTGAAGCCGAAAAGCTGGGCCTTCGGGAAGAAGTTCCGGATAGCGGCGTGATTCTCACCGAACTGGCTGCGGTGACATTCGTCGAAGATGAAGACGATGCGTTTGTCTCTCAGGCGCTCCAGGCGCTGGTGAAACTTGTTCTTGTTGGTCGGATCCAGGGCGATGCCGAGCTTCTGGATGGTTGTAACAATGACCTTGTCGGCATAGTCGGTGCTTTCCAAGCGACTTACGAGGGCTGCGGTGTTTGCGTTTTGTTCGACGCAGCCTTCCTGGAATTTGTTGAATTCATCACGGGTCTGCTTGTCGAGATCCTTACGGTCCACGACGAAGACACATTTCTCAATGTCACTGTTGTATTTGAGCAAGGTCGAGGCCTTGAAACTGGTGAGGGTCTTGCCGCTGCCGGTGGTATGCCAGATGTAGCCGTTCTGGTTGTTTTCCGAGACACAGTTAACGATGCTTTCAACAGCATAAATCTGGTAGGGACGCATAACAAGAATCTTCTTCTCTGTCTCCACGAGCACCATATAACGGCTGATGAGGCGGCCAAGGGTGCACTTGGGGAGCATCATGTCGGAGAATTTGAAGAGTTCCGCAATTTTGTGGTTGTTCTCGTCGGCTGCGTGATAGACGGGAAGATAGTTATTGGTAGCGTCGAAGTGAAAGTGCTCGTCGTTATTATTGGCAAAGTACATAGTGTCGCTGCCGCCGTTGCTGACAATGAAGAGCTGCATGAAACACATCAGCGTATTGGTGTAGCCGTTTCCGCGGTCTTGCTTGTAGCGGACAATCTGTTCCACAGCCTTCATCGGCGAAACGCTGTGGCGCTTGAGCTCAATCTGTACCAGTGGCAGGCCATTGACCAAGATGATGACGTCGTAGCGTTGTCGGCTGTTGGCGGTATTGATGGTGAGCTGGTTCACCACCTCATAGTCATTCTTGCACCAGTCCCGCAGGTTCACAAGGCTGTAGTCGAAGGTGGTACCGTCGTTACGTGTGAAGGTCTGCTTCTCGCGCAGGCGCTTGGAGGCGGTGAATACATCGGCCGTGATGTTCTCCTGCAGGAGCTTTCGGAATTCATCATCCGAGAGAGAGACGAAATTGAGCCGCTCGAATTTTTGGCGGAAATTGATTTCAAGCGCATCCAGGTCACGGATGTCGCTGCGGTAGGTGTATTTCATCTCCTGGAGTTTTTCCAGGAACTGCTGCTCGAGCTGTGCTTCGCTTTGGATCATATCGTTTGTGTGTTTGTGTTATTTCGAGTGCAAAGGTAAAGGCTTATTGTGCACTCATTCTACACAATTATATTTTTCTGTCAAATTCTTGGTTTTTTCGCGGAATCTCTCACGAAGAGAGGCCGGAGCCAGCACTTCGACCTGATCTCCCTGGGAGAAAATGAGAGATTCCAGCTCACGAGTCAAAAAAACAGTCAATTGAACGATGCAATTTTCATCATCCAATATGGCCTGAGACGGATGAAGGGGCTTTGTTATAATATATGGGTATTGTCTCTTGTCAAATTTCAAAACCACCTTTTCGGGTTCCCCTTCACGCGGAACCGATACGCCTACAACGTCTTCGAAATACTCCTCAAAGTTAAACTTCGTGTTGGGGATATACGGAATGTCTACGACCTCGATACTGCCTATCCGGTCCAGAGGCAGATTGATAAGGTTGTTTTTGTCCTGCTCGGTTATACCGAATAGGAACCAGCGATTATTGTACTGTTTCAGGTAATATGGGTGTACGGTGTAGCTCATCTTCCCCTTTGTAAAATGCCTGTAGGAGATCTTCAGAGCTTTCTGATGTACAATAGAATTGTATAATGTCGAGAGATTTTCTATACCTGTTAAAAATGGGTTCTTCTCGTAACCGATGACCGGCGTGGCGCTTCTGCTACGGCCAAGTTTGTCTTCAAAATTGGCGATGAATTCACTTACCCAGTCAAAACCGGCCTCTCCGTTCAGCCGGTTTAGCATAACGAGCGCTTCATCCAGTTTGTCAAGCTCCACCTCGGAAAAATCTCGTTTATTGATGGAGAAGTTCTCGTCCGAATACCTGTAATAGCAACGATGGCCTTCATAGTATCGCTTGATGGGCGCATTATAACCGCTCTCGCTTTGCATATAGCTTATGTCAGTGAAAACAGTGCGCTTCTTGACCTGATAGCTTTCTTTTGTAAAGGGATTCTGCTTGGAGACATAGAATTCCTCCAGCGCATCATTACACGCGGAGACGAGATCCTCTATGAAGAACTTCCTATACCTATTGCCAAAACAGGCATCAAGGGCTTGATACCTAATCATGGCATGCTTGTTTGTCGCCATTCAGAAAAAAATGGTAATATGCTTATATTAAATGCAAATTTAAGAAATATTAGGAAATGCGGCGCAAGATAAATAAAAATTGTGCAGTGTTTCTGCACAATTTTCGGTAATACTCTTAATGTAAACGACCTTATCTTTCATGCCATACTTTTGCAGTGACGCGTTTTAACTTGCGTCTGCAAGAAAAGGACATTAAGTATGATACAGTACATCGCAGACGAAGCGCACTTCCAGGAAGTCATAGCCCGCGTTGCAAATGTGAAAGAACACCTTTGGATCGGGACTGCAGACATAAAGGACCTGTATGTCGGCGAGCGTCCTCTCCTGGGCGTACTTGCCGACCTGATCAGCAAATGGCGTGAAATCCGTCTCATCCATGCCAAGGAACCAGGCCCGAAATTCAGGGAGGATTTCGACCATTATCCAGTACTGTTTTCCGGACTGGAGCGGGTTCTGTGCCCCAGAGTACACTTCAAACTGATTATCTTTGACTTCAAGCTTGCCTACATCGGCTCGGCAAATCTCACCGGCGCAGGTCTGGGAATGAAAAGCCCACGCAACCGCAACTTCGAGGCAGGCATCCTGACAGATGAACCCGCTCTGGTTGAAGCCGCAATGAACCAATTCGATACCATCTGGGCCGGCTTCAAATGCAAAGACTGCGGCCGCAAGCAATACTGCTCTGATCCTATCAGAGAACGATGATGATTAGCCATGTCGCGTATGATAGTAACAACGATATAAAGATGCCACCAAGAATGCCGAAGATAATAACAATACTTGCGAGAATTGAGAACCGTCCGGATGCAGTCATCATGTATTATGCCATTGCGGTCTTGATGTTCTCTCCCATTTTGCGTCTTGGTTTAGGCTGCGAATTAAAGCTTTCGTTCTGCCAAACCTTGGCATGTTGCCACCTGTCGCTATGTTAATTGTCGGAAGCCCAGCAAAAAACATTATCTTTGTAGAATAACACTAACCCTGCCAGGGTTTGGCAGGATATAATGCCTGATTTGCAAAAATTAAGACTTATGAATAAGATAGAGCCTCGTACAATCCAGCAATTGATTGTAAATGCTGATACACCTGTTAGAACGAATCGTGTAGAACACTATTTGATTCCTGCTTATCAAAGGGGATATCGTTGGACTACTTTGCATGTTGAAGCATTATTAGAAGACTTAGATAATTTTGTCAGACGGTTAGAGGAATCTGGCGCGAAGAATGAATCATATTGTCTACAGCCTGTAGTCGTTGTCGCCCAAATTGATAAAGAAGGGAATAGGATTTGGGAAATTGTTGATGGCCAACAACGTCTTACCACCATTTTCATAATCTTGAAGTATTTGGATAAACCTCACTTCGAGCTATTCTTCGAGAAGAGAACAAAGAGTGATGATTTCCTTCGAGATTTATCCGAGAATACTCTCAATGATAAAGAACCTGATTATCATTTCATGAGCGATGCATATCGAAATATAAAAGAATGGTTTGAGAAGAAAAAAGAGACTGACCTCTCATACGATTTAAGTTTCTATGTAAAGTTGATGCGTAATGTTCAGGTTATTTGGTATGATGTTGAGTTAAATCCGTCTTCCACCAAAACACAGGAAGAGCAAAAAATAGATATTTTCAACCGCCTTAACATAGGTAAAATCCCTTTGGAAGATGCAGAGTTGGTACGTGCACTACTTATGAGTAAAGTTGAGGCGGAATCTGAGCGTGAGAAATTAATTAGACAGGCTGAGTTCTCAAACGAGTGGTATGAGATAGAACATTGGCTGCAGCAGCCAGAACAGTGGTTGTTCTTGACGGACAAAAAGTATGCGAATCATATTCAACTGCTCTTCGAACTGATGGCCAAAAACAAGAATTCTGAGAATTATAGCACATTTAAGTGGTTCGAAAAGCAGATTCAAGGGAGTGAATCTCAATCAAAAAAGGCAAAGTGTCTATGGGATGAAGCAAAAGAGTATTTCTCATACTTCAGGTACTGGTTCGCAAATCGTGATGTTTATCATTATGTCGGATTTCTCCTATCTGCCAATTTGGTCAAAATTGAGGACGTTATAGAACTTTCAAAACAAGATAAATCAACTTTCAAGAAGGTCTTGAAAAACAGAATTGCTAATTATTTACGCCAAACAGACCTCAATTCTCTCTCTTACGAAGGTGACCAAGAAGAGTTGAAACGAGTCTTACTTCTTTTTAACGTGCTTTCAGTAAATGCTATTAAAGCCAATGAACAACACCGGTTCCCCTTCAATCTTTATAATGAAATCAAGAATGGGAAAAAATGGAGCCTGGAGCATATTCACGCACAACAATCACAAGATCCGCTGCTTAAGGATGAAGTTATAAGGGATTGGATAAACGATACCTTAAATTCTATAGGTCGCGTAACTGTTATTGAAAAGGGGGTCGATGAGAATGGGAATTCTGTATCTGTTAATATCAAGCCTTTGGTAGAAGAGTTAACGAGACTCTCACAAACACCAATTGACGAGAAAATTGACAATGAACGTTTTAACCTTGTAAGGGCTCAAATTGTAAGTGCATTTGATTCTGAATCGACAAAGCATTTACTCGACAATATGGCATTGTTATCATGTCCTGATAATTCAAGATTAAACAATGCGATATTCCCGGTAAAAAGAGATCGAGTTATCGAGATGGAGTTAGAAGGTCGATTTATCCCTCCCTGCACGCGCAATGTCTTTTTAAAGATATACAGCAGCGCTGATACACAACCATATTTCTGGAGCAAGGCTGACAAAGAAGACTACGTTAGGGATATAAATAGAATATTTGATGATTTCAAAAGTTCGGTAGCCAATGACAACTAAGCACACGCACACATTTCTTTCCCTATGTAAAGCATATGGGAAAATTGAGGTTCCGATTATTCAACGAGATTTTGCTCAAGGGCGTGATAATCAAGCATCTGTCAGAAATAAATTTGTTGATTACCTTGTCGACTCTCTTTCCCAGAAAGAGGTTATTGAACTTGATTTTATATACGGTTCAGTGCGGACAGATATTGATGAACATGATAAGACGAAAGAAATACATACATTTATCCCCATAGACGGGCAGCAGCGGCTCACGACATTGTGGCTTCTTCATTGGTTTCTTGCTATCAGAGAAGGCAATTTGGATTCGATAAGAGCAGAAATGTCCAAATTTGTATACGAGACAAGACCTTCTGCTCATTCTTTTTGTGAGCGTCTAATGAAAGAAGTATTTCCTGCTGATAGAATAAAGGATATTTCAGATTATATTGAGAGCCGTAATTGGTTTGACTGTGATTGGTTGAGCGATGGAACAATCAAAGGCATGCTGCAAATGCTCAAATCTTTTTCGAAAAAGACCGAACTCACAGAAGGACAGATAACTCTTTCCCAATTAACTATCGACGGTGATATTTCTTTCTATTTTGTGCCTCTCTGTTCATTTGGCCTTTCAGAAGACATATACATAAGGATGAATGCCCGTGGTAAAATCCTTACTGATTTTGAGAACTTCAAATCAGAGTTTTATAAAATAATCAAAAATTATCCAAGGATTGAACTCATTAAGGATAAGATGGAATATGCTTGGGTCAATCATTTATGGCCTTATCGAAAACACGATAAAAAGAATCCTGTTTTCGTTACTGATGATTGCTTCATGAATTATTTAAGATTTATCTCGGAAATGCTCTATTTCAACCAGGCAAAGCCGAGAAACGAATCTGGATACGCCAGTGATTTCAGTGATTTTAAACTTCTGGGACATCTATATTCGAATCCAGAAAACGTAGATTTTCTGATGTTTGCCTTAGATGCCATTCCGAAACTCTCTCAACTGAAACTCAGTTGCGTTCATTTTTGGCAAGGAAGAGAGAATCAAGAACTATCTTTCTCCGATATTCTTTCACGTGCAATTCGAGGCGAGAATCTAGTCTTTGATAATAAACTGGTACTTTATGCTGCAATAGCCTATATAAAGAAGCATGGCGACTGTGTTCTCGTCAAGGATTATATCCGCATTGTTAGAAATCTAATTGTTAACACAGACGACAAATCTGAACGTGATAGACCCCGCATATTGTCCAGCATCATTAAGTTCGCCGAAAACAAGGATCCGTATTTGGCGCTCAAAGCGGCTGATTTCAAGCTGGAAGGCCTCCGCGAATCCCAATGCACGGAAGAACACTTCAAAGCCTGCATTGGATTGGCAAATGAATTTGCAGAGATTGAAGATCTGGCACTCTTCAAGGGGAATATCAAATCTCTTATCGCGGCTTCTTACTCACCGACGGAATACAAAATAGCTGATTTTTCATTTGATGATTCAAAGATTCACTCTTTTAATTTGGAAGAGTTCCAGACAATATACAAAAGCTATTGCGTTGTTGCAGAGAATGATTTCATTGGTGTCTGGGGAGACCTCATTGACTCCACTATGTATTGCCACATTCAATCATCAGGAAGACTGGTTTATGTGGAAGACTACAGTAAGAATGCCGGGGTTATTGCCTTGGCTGCCGATTATGCTCATTCTGGGATTGATGTAATTGAGGATTACCTCATAAAACGCGAAAAGGATTACGTCCTTAAACTTGCTTCCCAAAATGAGAATATGAGAACAATTGATGACGTAAAGAAGCAACTGGAGATTCTGTATATTATTACAAGAAGAATACTGATGAAACCCATCTCAGCCTTCTTTCATGAATGGTACAATTTCGGTTGGCTACAAGCCACCAAGGGCTTTTCTTCCATATTCACGTCTGGAATAAAGAACGACCCTTGGTTTGGCGAGATGAATCCCATCTTTCAGACCTACAACTACCAGTTTAGGTATAACTGGGGTCTAAATAAAGTCCATGCAATTCCCGTAGAGGTAAGTGATGAGCCTCAAGTAGGACTCTTAGAAGATCTTATCAAGTGGGCATCTGAACAATAAGAAGGTAAACGTCTTTAGTATCCTACCTGAAAGAGATTGTTATCCATCAAGTAGAGCTTGGAATAATAGTTTCTAAACCCTGCCACTCTTTGGCATCTTCGTGTCGTATCTTCGCGGCATGAAACAGAACGCAGAAGAGCCCGACTATCGTTCGATGGACGAGGTCCAACTCAAACATGAACTCGCAGGACTCGAGCAGCGGATTCTCGGAATCACCGGCGATCCCCTCGACTACCAGCACTACCGCCGGTTCCTTGATTGGAGCCGGAACGAGATGAAGGTCAATGAGATTGAGGAGCTGATGTCGGACCGCTGCCTCATCCTAAATCTCCTCTTCAGCTGCCATTGCACCCCTGGAGAGGTCGAGAGGTTGGAAAAGGTCAACGACCTACTTCTGGAAATGACCAACCGGACATATCATCGCACGGCAGACCTCGCACGGGCGCTGCTGGTGATGAAGAAAGACGATATGGATGACGACTACATGATTGAAAGCCGACTGGTCCCGATATTCGACATCCCGTACTCTGTACTGCGGCTGGAGGATGACAACTATTATGGCTCCGATTTCTTCCGTATGGCCGCCATCCTGCAGGAGACGGAGAAACATAAGCCTGGCATGGCAGATGTTAGTTGTGACTGGTTGCGACTGAAGGACAAATCACCCTCGGCCACGGACAAGGATCTGGAGTGCTCAAATGACCTGGATGACGGAAGTTCCTGGGCGGAAGGACCTCTCGTGCATCCTAAATTGTCACAAATCACCATATGCTACGCTCTCCATGCGCTATGCACCCACATGAACTGGTCCATTCCGGACGTTCTGCGCATAAATGATTTCTCAATAGAAGTCAAACTCACTGTCCAGCAGTTCTCCGACCAGGAAAAGAACCGGCTCCGCTGGTGGAATAAATATGATCTTCCACGCTTCAAGAATGTGCTTTTGAAGGAAGCTACAGCACGCCCGGAAGGTCTTCCGCTGGAAACCGCACTCCTGCAGCGCTGCCGGGACTACTTCGAGGACTATGCAGATGAAGTCCTTGACAAGGTCGGCATTTCAGACGTTGACCGTTATCTTGAGACCCTGAAACACAAAATCGATAATCCCTACCAAAAATGACACTCAAAGACCTGATACTCAAATATGATTTCGACACCATGCCTCTCCACAGTTCCCAGCAAAAGATCGAGGAGAAATCGGATGACACCCACACCGTCTACAGATACCGACTGGTCCCGACCTTCGACTTCAAGCAGGGACTGCTGAGACTCGGGCCCTCTGTAGAAGTGCTGGAGCCGTAAGAGCTGCGCGACGAAATGGTTGATGACATCAGGAGGATGGCAGGGAATTATAAGATTTAGCCTCTATGGTAATAATTTCAAAAACAGTGCGTAATAAGTATGCTATTGAAGAGCTTCAACCAACATACTTATTACGTTTTTATTTTCCACAAATGGTTTGAATACTTTCTCCCATAAATTGTCCGCCAACCCTTTCGCATCTTGTATAGCCCTGAACAGGCATTCTTCCTCAAGCCTACAAGAATCATTGTTGCCATCGTGAAACACTGTTGCCGGAATTGTCTTCATAAACGGATACCACGCATTTTTCCTACTCTCATGAAAGCCATTGTCCGTCAGAAAGCCTTTCAAATCGGCATTGGCATTAACATTCCCAATAAAATCTTCAGGAGCAATTTTAGAAGGATCAATCCATATCCCCGCTCCTCGTTTATACCATGACCAGTGTCTCCACTCTATACAAATACTCAGTGCATGATGTCCCTGTAAAACAATTGATATATAATCATCCTTAGCATCATACTCCCAACCGGCTCCGGACAAATTGGATTCAGCAATTATCCGCATCTCCGTTAATAGACGTCTCTTCAGTTCGCGGACCATCATGTCCTTCATGTTGGAGAGTTCCACAAACGAGTTCCAGTCTTCTGCAGTTTTAAAAAGACTCAAAACCTTCTCAATCTCATTCATTTTCTTATAACTGTTTACAATATTCAATATATTGGGCAATCAGATTTCGAAGCGGAGTATTCTCTGCCGACAGTCCTTTCATACATCCTCCTAACCACTTAGGGATATCCGTGTGAAAAGTCATCACTTTTGGTTTCATCGGTAGTTCTTCCGGCAAGTCTTCAGGATAGTCAACCGGACGTGAAGTTGAATTGGAATTAATATGTTTGGTTTCATCCGGCACCAAATAAACTATTTTGTACTCAGGGTGCTTCGAATAATAATCAGTATCGCTATCTGAGTTTTTCAATTTAATATACCTATAATTCCAGATTCTCTGTTTTTGCCTTGGCTGGGCGGCCTCTCTTTCTGGTCAAGCTCTTGGCTTTGGAGACGTAGACCGGAGCGCAGCCGTCGGGGATGGTGAAGCCAAAGGCTTTGCATATGTCAACCTGAGAGCCGACAAACGGAGTGATAAACTTCATCCTTCCGGTGTGCTCCACGCATCTGATCGTGCGCATCTCGGCAAGGACCGCTTCTGTCGACGTGAACCTCTTGCGGAGCACCTCATCGCTTTGCCATACGGAGCGTACGTACGAAGCCAGGATGAGACCCACAAAGTAGATGAACATCCTTCCCCTCTTGCCTCCCTCGGACCAAGTTCGGAGTCGGTCATGTCCAAGAGGTCCCTTTTGCAGCGCAAAGCACTTCTCCTGCTCGTCACGCATGCCGTAGTTGTCCATTGCCTGCATGGGATCGAAGTCCACGCCGATTGTCTTGTTCGCGAAGAAGCCGGCCGTCAGCAGCATCGTGTCCAGTTTCTTCTGGTTGACTTCGTATGATTTGACGGTGTCATCGGCATTGAAGGTGATATCGAGCAGGTTGAACCTCCTGGCAGCGTCCTCGCGGTCCGCGACCGGCTCCTTGGTCCGGATCATGATGTCGAGTTCCGCGGACTGCTCCGACACCGCGTGCTGGATGTCACATATCCTCTCGCCGCGCTTTGACGGGTTGTAGTAGAGGTTGAGCTTATAGTTGTCGGCTTTTATCACATTGTCCCCGTTGCCCCCGACCGAGTATTCCATGTCATACTGGGCGTAGTAGAGGTTGTCCTTTGGCGCGATCGTCATGCCCTGAGGGAAGCCGCGGCTCATGTCTATCGCCCTGATCTTGCCAAGGACGTCACCGCCGGAGACCTTCACGCTTGTGATGACCTTCTGGCCCTTCGCGATGTACGTCTCAAGGTTCTTCATGGACTCGTACCCTCTGTCCGTAACGAGCACGAGATTCCTGAACCCGGCATGCTCCAACTCTTTCATGATGAGTTCGATTGTCCTGCAGTCGGGCATGTTGCCCGGCAGCTCCCTATAGTAGATGGGCATGTGCGAGGTCAATGAATACACTACGACCTCCAGTGTCTGCCGAAGCGGCAGGCGCTCCTTGTTCTTGCCCCATCGGATGTCCACAAGGTTGAAGCCGTAGGTCGACATTGATGTTGAGTCAACCGCGCAAAGTTCACCTTTGCCTACCCGTCCGGCCCTGCATCTGAACAGGTCCATCCTGTGCTTCTCGGTTATGCTCTGCGTCAGGCGGGTGATATTGACGCTATTGAGTTCATGCTCCGATGGAGCCTTCACTTCCTTCTGCCACTGGCTCAACTGGTTGTATGACAGGTTGTCGACAAACGGAAAGTAGGCCATTGTGAGCACGTCGTTGACCATCTCATGGTTGCCGCCCAGGACTTTCAGAAGGTCGTCTTTGCCGCCAACTGCGGAGCCATCTGCAAATACTGCCCAGAAGAAGATGATCTGATGATTTACGCCGACGAGGGCCAGATATCCCAAATCCTTATCAACCTCATCAAAAACGCTCTTCAGGCCGGCGCGAAACATATCGACATCTCCGCCCGGATGGGCAAGGATGATGAGGTTATTATCGACATTGCCAATGATGGCACGCCAATTCCGGTCTCCGCTCAGGAGCAAATCTTCGTGCCGTTCTTCACCACCAAGAATGAAGGCTCCGGCATTGGCCTCAGCATTTCCCGCCAGATTATGCGGAACCACAACGGAACCATCGGTCTGCTGCGCAGCGATGTAAATCAGACCGTCTTTGAACTCCGGTTCCGGTAAACACAAAAGAAGTGTTTCGTCAATAGAGAAATAAGGCCCATCATTTCGGTAAGTGACGTTAATCAGGGAACCCAGACTGATGACCCTGGCCATGTCGATCATATATATACCACGAATATTTGATGCTGACACCATTACTATCTGACCAGCCACCGTTTCGTAGGCAGGGTCAACGCTTTCGGCAAAGATGGTGTCGTATGATTTATTCAATACTCGTACTGTAAGGACATCTCCATCAGCATAGATTTTCTTTTTCTCTTCTTCGGGGGCATCAGGAAGGATATCTGAGAGGGTGTTGAGGAAAGAGTTGATAGTGAATAGTTTTCTGTCTTTTTTATCCTGGAGAATCTCAATGGCATCATCTTCGGCAGTGATAGTAGGCTTGAAGCTTGTGCCACTTTTCTTCTTCATCCCTATGAAAAAGCGGTTGAGGTCGAAGAGAGAGATGCTATCTGTATTGATACGGATGGTTCCGTGGTTCTCGTACCAGGCGTCTTCCTTGCATATTTGCACTGAGGCATTGTTTAATGCCTTGACTAAATTCAACGTATCATAGTTTATTATTGAGTCAAGGTTGTAGCCTGCATTATCAATCTTTTCTGCTTTAAGAAATCTGATGAATAGAGGTACGAGTATGTCGAAAAAGTCTGATTTAGCAACGCCAGAAGATAGGTGAGCATTACCAGATATCTTTTCCGGGCAGTGGCTTAGGGATCATCATCCAGATATGCAGCTGCGGCCAGAATCTTAATATCCTTTTCCAGATCTGAATGGCTAATATCTTCCGCTGTTCGAAGAGGCATGCCACAAACCTCGGCAAAAATCTGTTCGGCTCTTTGTGAGAGCAGGCCGAGCGTTGTTATGTACGAACTGTCGTTAGACAGATCCTGGCCGTGTTCGGCCTGGGCATCGCGCAGGTACTTTAAGACGCTGTCGTGGTACTGGTCAATATAATCCGGGGTTATAGGGAACCACGGGAGAGCTACTTCTTCGGACTTCATAGCGGTAATGCGGAGCTAACGTTAGGGGTGGTGATTAAAAGTCAGCGGAATCAAGGCTCTCAATGGCGTCGCCGAGGGTGGAGATGCCTTCTTCGAGGTTGCCGATGAGTTCGTCGATGGCGTCGCGCTGGTCTTCGTGGTCGTCGTCATCGGGGATGTTCTGCAGGGCCTTCTTTTCTTCTTCGAGTGCGGCTTGGAGTTTCTCGTGTGCCTTTTGAAGGGTGGCCAGACTTCTGGCAATGGTTTTTCTTCTCGAATTATTCATGGCGGCTACTTCTTAATCTGTAAAAAACCTCTTTCAAATGCGTCCGGGAAGCCGAAACGGGCCTCTTTCTCGGGGAATTTGGCAAAACAGTATTTCCCGTCAAGGCTGGTAATGACACCTTCGCCCCAGCTTTTGTGGATGACGGCATCGCCTTCTCCCAGGTCATCCCAAGGATCCTTCTCCATAATCAGGTCTTCATCGACGGGGCTCGTAACTTCGTCGAGGGTTGACAACGCATCGTTGAGCGTCATCAGCACATCATCAAGAGTGTCAATAGCCTCCTGCATCATATCGCCCCGTTCGCTCTCCTGTAGTCCTTCGGGCATATTGTCGAATGCGTCCTGCTCTTCATCTTTGACCATTTCGAGGTCATCGTAGGCTGAACGAATATCATCGATACAAGCCTCAATGGTGGACATTCTGTCGGGTTTCATATCTCGTGTGTTGTTAATATTATGCGAAGGCCATCAGGTATTGGAAGCTGGAGGTACGGTCCACGACGTCGTGGGCGAGGAGGGCGTATTTCCAGGGCTTGCCGCCGTTGGCTGCGGTGTATTCGCTGGCGTTTTTGCAGTATTCCAGGGCTGCTTTCTTCTTGGCCAGGACATCCGGGTCTTCAAGGTTATTGGCCGCTTTGGTTTCCACCAGGTAGATGGCATCAGCGGTTTCGACCACGAAGTCAGGCTCGTAACGATGTGCGCCGTTGCCCCAATAGATGTTGAACTGGGTGGGTGCCGGACGGAGCCAGCGGAGGACTGCGTTGTCGGTTTCGAGGACATTGGCAAAGTCCAGCTCTGTCGTGCTGTCGAACTTGCTTTCCGTGTAATAGGACTTCAAGAAACCGGTGTAGATGAACTTGCGGACCAGGGCCGGCTTAACGACGGTGCGGTAGTCGATGCGTCCAAATCCTTCTACGGCGATAAGGTGCTGCTGTACGATTCCGGTGAAGGGCAGGACTTTGGGCTTGGAATAGCCCAGAGACTCTATGACGAAGTGGGCCTTCATTTGTTCGTAAATGGTCTTGGCGATTCCCTTGCGGAAGTTGTACACGATTCTGGGAGCATCCTTCTTGTTGTCTGCATGTTCCTCGATGGCTTTGTAGGCAGCTTCGGCCAGATAATAGAGCAAATCTGCGTTCTCATCATAGTCCACGTCATCGTAGTTGATGAGTTCGGAGACAATCTGGTCCACCGGGTCGTCGTAGGTGCGGCCTGATTCTACGCTCATGATTTCTGTCACCTTGTCCACGAGACCCTGGCGAATGATTTCTTCCGGGGTTGAGGGGTAGTCAAAGCCTATCCGGGTATCGAGGTCAAACCATTTGTATTCAGCCTTGAATTGCTCCCGTTGGACGGTCATACGCGGGATTTCTATGATGTTCTCCACGTAGTCATAGATAATCTTCTGGATGACCTGTTCAACTTCCTCGATTCGCGGTTTTGCGTATTCTTCGGCGAACAGAGGGGATTCCTTCTGGGCTTCCTGCTCAATCTTCTGGATGGTGCACTGCTTGATGATGTTCACCATCTCGGGCTTCTTGAGGTCTTCCTTTGTATGTATCAGCGTCTGGCCTATTGCGGAGAGTGACTGTCCCATCAGGCGCGGCATGTCAGAAATCACCTCCCAGGCAGCCTTACGGGCATCGCATACCACTTCGGCGGCTTTCTTCTCGGTCTCAGTCTTGGCCTTTTCCTGAATCTCCTGAATCTTGAAGTCGAACTGCGTCTGGGCGTTGACCACTTCGCTCTTTTCTGTGATGTAGTCCTGGTCTTCAATGTCAATGTAAGACAGGCGTTTCAGGACCGAATTGCCCTTCTGGGCGGCGGCGATGACGGCTTCAAAATTGTCGTGGGCAATCACCGTGAGCGTATCCACGTCGCGGACGCCGGTACGCTTGCCTCCGTAAGGAAGACGCAGGCCTCGGCCGATGGACTGCTCGACGAGGATAGGTGCATCTGCGGTGCGGAGCGGGACGATGGTGTAGAGGTTGGTCACGTCCCATCCTTCCTTGAGCATATTGACGTGGATGACGATTTCAATCTCGTTGTCCGGCTTCTCCAGCGAGACAAACAGCCTGTCAACTTCCTCCTCTTTCTTGGTGGAGGAGTCAATCTGGAGCACTTTTCCTTTGAACTCGCCGTTGAACAACTCCTCTTCCAGAAGCTTTTTCGTCTCCTCTGCGTGGGCTATGTTTTTACAGACCACGAGGATGAAGGGCTTGACCAATTCGCAGTTGTGGTCTTTGGAATACAGTTCCAGATGCTTCTTCGTATTCTTGTGGATACTGATGGCATCCTCCAGCTTCATGATATCCACCTCCTTGTCTGTGAGATCACCTTTTCGGTAGTTCCTTCGCTTGGCAACCGTCGGAATCTTCACGTACTTGCCATCGTCAAGGGCCTGCGCGAGGTTGTACTCATAGACGATGTTCTTGAAGGATTTCCCTTTCTCGTCGGTAGGCGTAGCCGTCATCTCCAGGCCAAGGATGGGATGCAGCTCATTGATGGCTTTCTTGGAGGCATCGGCGTGGTAGCGGTGCGCCTCGTCCATCAGGATAACCAGATCCGGGAGGCTGGCCAGATAATCGAAATAAGACTGGCCCAGATATTCGGACAGCCGGCGCATACGGGGTGCGCCCCGCTTGCTCTCCTTGCTGTCGGTGTTAAACTTGGCGATGTTGAAGACGTTGATTTCCACCGCGTCAAACAGGTTGCCGCCGTGCAGCTGGAAATTGTTGTAGTTGTCGCCGTCGATGACGATGGGCGGCTTGCTGACAAACTCGGCGATTCCCTTGAAGACGTATTTCTCATAGGAAGGGTCGCCAAAGTCCCGCTTCAATTTCTCGTATAGCGTCAGGTTAGGGGCCAGCACAAAGAAATGTTTGATGCCTTTGGCCATATACAAATAGGCAATACAGGCCCCCATCAGGCGGGTTTTACCGATACCTGTGGCGATGGAGAAGGCGAATGACGGGAAGTCGCGCTCAAAGTCTCGGCACGTGGGACAGACGGTCTTTGCCTTGGCCAGCTGGTCTTCCAGGTAGGCAGCGTAATCAGCTCCGGCATCCGGTTTCTTCAGGTCGAGGGTGTCGGAAATCTTTGCGACAACGTCCAGGGCCTCCGCAAGCGGTTCACGGAGGGAAAGGCGTTGTTTTATGAAATTGGCAGTTGTGTTCATACTATAATTCTGGAGGCAAGTAGAATTGCTGTGTATGGTATTTTTTCTCTATCTTGGTTTTGTTAACAGTCGTATGGGACGCTGTCAGAAGATTCGTAACAGATTGCTCTATCGTGTCTGGATCAATGTCCTGAAGATAAATCTTTTTGAGCCCTGGCATAGACTGGAACAGGAACTTATCCATATTCCGGTTGAAATATGGGAAGGAGTAACCGATTACAACGAGCGTATCGGCATTGGCTATGTTTTTATGAATCCTATCCGTGAACCATGTATCTGATTGCTCCCAGGCAAAAGAAAGAGCACATCTTTTGTTGCTATCATTATTACAAATTGAGGCAACTCTCGCAATATCTCTCATGCTGTCCTGTATTAAGAACGGGTCAATAGCATCTCTGGTGCTTAAATCATACATGAAAGCGGAACCGTTCAGTTTGATGATGCTGAATTTATTGTCATCATGGTAGTTCACGTTCCCCGTAGTTTTATGATAAAAATGGAGCTGGTTCTCCAATTCATTCAGACCAGTATGTCTGTAATACTCTGAGTAGGCAAGTTCAAACTGGCAGTCATAGTTCCAGGACAGAATACAGACATTGGAAGGAAGATTTACTGCTTCCTCACCAAGTATCGAAGCGAAAAATGCATCATACCGTTTATCCGTCTTGTTGAGGAGCTGTTCCAACATGAAATAAGCGCTGAGGGTATGCTTGAGTTTCTTGTATTCATCGTCTCTGTGAGTAATCCAGAGTTTTTTGGCAAAAGTATCCACTGTGGCATGGCCACGAGAGGCCTCCTGAAGCCAGGCTAAGTTTTCTTCCAGGTCTTCAGACATTGAGGCCTCCGGTTTTGCATCGATAGCAAAGTCCTTGATTTCTTTCTTGATCAGATACCGCACGTAATTCATTCGCTCCGGCAATTCCGACACAACAGGAAGACCTTCAATGATATTGGGTGCTGAGCCTTTAATCTCTTGATGCTCCCCCTTATAGTCCCGATATTCAAGACTATAATCCAACCGGGGCGTCTGTTTATCCCTAACACCATAACTGGCTCCTGCGCCGAACAGATAGACTACGTTTCCCATATTATTAGAATAATGACGGCTCCGATGACGTGTCATCAGAGAATGTTTCCGGTGAGTTATCCAGGTCTTCGTTGTCATCGAGTTCTTCTGTTTGTGGAAGTTCGATGATGTTCAGGGAGTAGTCGTCGTGGTCGAATTCGCAGCGGCCCAGGAGTACGGAGGGAATCTTCTTCACAGAGATTCTGGAAGAGAAGTTCTTACACTCGGGCTGGAAAGCCTTGCAGCAGACCAGCAGGGTCTCTCCGTCTGCCATGGTATCCAGAATAGCGCCCAGCGACTCCACCGTCACAAACTGGGTTGTGGTGAAGATGAAGTCAGTCTCGGAGCTAAGGCCCTGCTTCCAGAAGGTATCAGTGGAGGGTTCATAGGTAAAACCTTCCATCTTGGCCATTGCTGCAGCAAGCATATCTGCGTTGTACTCCTTGTTGATAACCAGATGTCCGTGGGCATCTTTCTTCAAAAGTGAAGGCGCTAATTCATAGAATTTGAAACCGCCACCACCCTTCCATCCAAGTTTTCCAGTAACACCTCCATTGTCTGAGCCGTCTATTATCTTTTTCAAACGCGTTACACAATGGGAGTATGCATGCTCTCCCATTTCAATACCAATATGGCGCCTATTTGCTTTATGTGCTACAGCAGAGGTTGTCCCGGAACCCAAAAAACTGTCAAGTACCAAATCTCCCTCATCAGTACATGCATTTATAACTTTCAAGATCAATTTCTCCGGCTTCGGCGTGTCAAAAGTATCCGTACCAAATAGTGCGTTAATTTCAGATTTGGATGTTCTATTACTGCCAGCTTCTTCATGCGTCCAAATTGTCTGGATAGGCGTTCCCTTACTTGTGTCTGCGTAAATACGGAAATAAAGCGACCATCCGTTATTGCCTTTAACCCATTCAATCCTCTCTCCTTCTTCTTCAACTTTTTTCTTACTCCATCGCCAACATGTCTTTTGCCCTTTCGAAGAAATTGGCCAGACTTCAGTACCATCAGGCGCAATCATCGGATAATATAAACTCTCGCTTACATTACCACCCATAACGCGCATTGGTTTCAAATAATAGCGACGTCCTTGTTCATCGACTTTATTGTAATGCTCAGGAATCTCATCTGATTTTTCTCTGTGGAGATGAAGCAATTCGATGTTTTTAGCATACACCAACATCAAATCATGGCGAGAAGAAAAATAACGAGGATCCATTTTAGGACTATCTGCTTTTTCCCAGACAATGCTTCCGACAAAGTTTGAACGTCCAAAAATCTCGTCCATCAAAATTTTACAGTAAAAGACCTCGTTATCATCAAGTGTTACCCATATGCTTCCATCATCAGAAAGAAGGTTTTTGAGGATAATAAGCCTATCGCGCATCAAACTCAGCCAAATAGAATGCTCTAAGTTATCGTCATAATACTCGAATGCGCTACCGGTATTGTAGGGCGGGTCTATGAAGACGCATTTTACTGATTTGCTATAATCCTGTTCAAGAGCACGTAGAGCAAGAAGATTGTCACCGTGGATTAGCATATTCCCGTTCCAAAGCTTCCCGTTGGGCAGAACTCCTGTTTCTATTGAGCCATATGAATAATGGGGATTTTCAATAAGAATTCTGGGTTCTACATTAGGCTTTTCATCATACTTGCCAATCCATGTAAGTTCGAGTTTTGTATTCTGTGTCATAGTATGTTCTTTAGTTCTTAATTACTTGAGACAACTCTTTCAATGCCGCATTTATATTTTCCAATTGAGATATAATCACATCCGACACGTCAAATTCATCTTTTATATCATGTTTTCTGTATCCGATAATAGAGACAGAAGTGACATCAACTCTATTCACCGCATTCCGTATGGATTTTTTGGCAATGCCACCGGAAGATAGTAAAGCAGCCATATTTGAATAGGATGCTGCGCAATCTTTGAGGCTATCCAATCGCGTCTCCCAATATGATGATTGATTAGCAAAGAGCAAAGACTGTTTACTCTGCTCTTCAAGCAAATTACTATAAAGTGTGGTCACCTTCTCTCTTTTTTTCTGACATTGAGTGCAAATATCGTCTATTGGCCCCCCACTTCGATTACACTTTCGAACAAACCTATTAATGTCTTTGTTAAGGTTTTCAACCTCCTGAACAATTAAGGATTCGTTCGTTTTTGAGGCATCAATGCTATCAGAGATATCTGCATTGTTTTTGATAAAGTCATATAAGAAACCATACAATGCTGAGTTATACTCAGACAAACGATTATAAACACTCTGATAGAAGGAAGAAGCTGAAGCTCTCTCTTTCTTATTATCGTGGCGAGCTATGAAAAAAGTGATTAAGCTGCCTAAAGCGCCTCCACCTAACAAGCCAATTACTAATTCCGGCCAATTCTGAATACTCATACCAACCTCCATCTTAAAGTAAACAATTCGCTTTCCTCAACCTTCTGTTCCAGCATCTTCTCGACCTTGGTCAGCAGTTCCTCTTTCTGCTCATCCACCTCGTCCTGGGCTTCATAGAGATTCTGCCGCTTGTCTGCACGCTTCTTCTCCAGTTCCTTGATATTCCGCTGAGCGGCCACTTTATCCTTGAGCTGTAGCATCTTCTTTGCCTCGGCCTTCCGGAGCTTGATTTCTGCATCGAGGTCAGTGATCTCCCTTTCCAAGCTGACCTTCATATCACTTGCCCAAGTGTCCAGCTTATCCATTTCATCCTCAAAGAAGGTCTGGTTCCGGTTTGCAGATTCTGAGAGTACATCTTGCTTCATCCGCTCGATGCGCATGGACGTATTCTGCAGGACAGCCTGGTCAGCAGTGGCCTGGCCTATGGCGCTTGCCGGCAGCATCAGCATACGCTCTGCAATCTCCGGGAAGACATCCTCGCCGGCATCGGTGTAACAGGCTATGAGCAGATGATCTTCCTGCTCAAAGGAGTCAATGGAGACCTTCTGCACCTTTAGCCAGCCGGACTGGCCAACTATCTTCTCAAGCAGGGCCGTTTTGCCCTCATTCCCCGAGTATGAGAACTCTATAGCTTCAACGGGCAGCTGAGCATCCTTGTAAGTGTTCAGGATCTTCTGGGCTAGCGGGTGGCCAATCCGGAACGGTTGGACCTTGTACGGAAGGACCAGCTCGCTCTTGGACTCTCGTTCGGAGGTAAGCCGGTAAATGCCATCGTATCGGGAGCCATTCTCCAGCATAAATTGGTGATGTTCTTCGTCGAAAATGGCGTCTTTGGCCAAGGCGTATTCTGTGAGCATCCAAAGACGGCGCTCAAAGGTATCGAGATTGTTCAGACTGAGTGCCAGATTGAGCTTCAGCTTTTCCTGGACAGAAACATCGAAGTCCTCCAGCAGTGTGGAGCGGGCCTTGAGCATTTTTTCGGAAATCTCGCTTTTGAGCTCTTCCTGCAGAGCATCGAAGGCTGCTTCTATTGCCTCCGGAGTCCGGCACTCAGTATAAATCTGGGAGATGCGTTTCTCGAAGTCAACGCCGTTGCCAATGCTACCCAGAACTTCATCGCTGGCGCCGAAGACTCCGCTGAAGAGCTGGAACTTCTGGTCCAGGAGTTCATAAACCCGGATGTCAGCCGCATTAGCTTTATTGAGGAAGTTGATAACCACAACATCGAACTTCTGGCCATAGCGGTGGCAGCGGCCAATGCGCTGCTCAATGCGCTGCGGGTTCCAGGGCATATCGTAGTTGACAATCAGGGAGCAGAACTGGAGATTAATACCCTCAGCAGCTGCTTCCGTTGCAATCATAATGGTGGCCTCATCCCGAAAATAGTCCACGATGGCGGCACGACGGTCAGCGGTAAGGGAACCGGTGACCTTGGGCGTGCCTTTGTATTTCTTGAGCCATTTGTTGTAGATGGCCGTGGATTGTTTGTCGGTGTTGGTGCCGTTGAAGCGGACCAGCTGACCTTTGTAGCCACGTTTCTCCAGGAGCTCATATAGGAACTCCTGCGTGCGGCGGGACTCGGTGAAGATGAGGGCCTTTTTGGGGGCTCCCAGCTGCTGCAGCTGGTCGAATCCTTTTTCCAGGGCAACGAACAGGTGTTCAGCTTTGCTATTCTTTTTGATTTTAGCGGCTAGGTCCCGGAAGACGACAAGATCTGCTATCTCTTTCTTGATGCCGTCGATGTCGGTCGGGTGGAGTTCCTGGGCATCGTCTTCGGTCTCGACTTCTTCATCGTCAAGCCATTCTTCGTCGGCTTCGTAGTCCTCACCGATTTCTTCCAGCGCAAAGGAGCCCTGGTCCTGAATGAGTTTTTCCAGACGGGATATCAGGCTGCAGAAGGTACCATAGATGGCGTAGGTGGAGGATGCGAGGAGTTTGCGGAGAATGAGCGTCATCAGCTGACGCTGACTGTTGGGCAGAGCGTAGAGCGTGGGCCGGGCCAGATAGTCGGACACCATGTCGTAGAGTTTCTGCTCATTTTCCGTGGGGAAGAATTCCTCCAAGATGGCGATGCGCTTGGTGTACTTTACGTACTCCAGCACTTGGCGGCGGAGGGTACGCTTGCAGATGGGCTGCAGGCGGCTACGGAGATCGGCGTAATCTTCCTCTTCCAGATTGTGGCTGAACTGGGTCTTGAAGCTCTTGAGGTCGCCAAATACATAGTCATCGATGATGGATACCAGACCGTAGAGTTCCAGGATGGAGTTCTGGAGCGGCGTCGCTGTGAGGAGGATTTTCTTGCGGTCCGAGAGGGCCTGTTTGATGGCGTTGGCGGTTTTGTTGGTGGGCTTATAGACGTTGCGCAGCCTGTGAGCTTCGTCGATGATGGTGAGGTCCCACTGGGTGTGGCGGACGTAAGGCGCTTTGGTTTTGGCGAACTGGTAGGAGCAGATGATGATTTTGTCAGTGTCAAAGGGGTTGAGGTTGCCGGCTTCGATGGCTGCGTTGAAACTCTTGGTCTCCAGGATGACGGACGGGAGGAAGAATTTCTCCAGCAGTTCACTGGACCACTGCTTCCGGAGGTTGGCCGGGCAAATGATCAGGAGGCGGCGTTTATGCTCGGCCCAGTTCTGTGAGAGGATAATGCCGGCTTCGATGGTTTTGCCAAGGCCTACTTCGTCGGCCAGGATGGCGCCCTTGGAAAGCGGTGATTTGAAGGCAAAAGAAGCGGCCTCGACCTGATGAGGGGTCAAGTCCACCTGGGCGTCCTGCAGCGATGCCGTCAATTTATTGATGTCATTCGCCGGTAAACGCCGTGTCAGGTAGTTCGCAAGGAACTTTGCCTGCTGGGCTGTTATTTGTGACACTGATGCTTTCTTTTGCTCTAAAACAAGCAAATTTAGCGATTTTTATTGATATTTATGGAATGAGTTGGGATAAATGACTCCAATGGTCTGTGTGAACGGCAGTTCGGGTGTGTATTTTTTTGCATAAAAAAACTTCCATCAGTTGATGGAACTGATGGAAGTGAAGGAATGATGGAAACTGCTACAGGAGTTTCTTGAGGTCGTCTTCGTCGGGAAGGGCTTCACGGAAGGCCTCAGGCATATCGCCGAGGGTCTTGTAAGTGGCAACACCCATCGGCTTGGTGTAGTCGCGGATGGCATATTCGACGAAGGCACGGTTGGCGCGTCTGCAGAGGATGATGCCGATGGAGGGATTCTCGTGCGGCTTGCGGACCTGGTCATCAAGGACCTGAAGGTAGCCGTATAACTGGCCAAGGTATGCGGTTTTGAATTTCCCGGCTTTGAGTTCGATGGCCACGAGACAGTTGAGTTGGCGGTTGAAAAATAGCAGGTCGCTGCGCTGCTCCTCCCCGAAGACTTCCAGATCGTACTGGTTGCCCACGTAGGCGAAATCCTTGCCGAACTTCATCATAAACCGCTTTACGTTCCGGACGATGGTATTCTCTACCACACGCTCATCCACATCATCTTCATCAGCGGCATCAATGTCTTCCAGGTTGATGTAGTCCAGCAGGTATTCATCCTTGAACATCTTCACGGCCTGAAGGGCTTGCCGGGATGAAGGAATGGTCTGGACGAAGTTGTTGGGAATTCCTTTCTGGGTCTCGTGGATTTTGAGCTTCAACTTGTCGCGGAGGGTGTACTTGTCCCAACGGTGCATGACGGTCTCGTGGATGTAGAACAGAACGGTATCGATATCCTTGGTCTTGTTGAGAATCTCCATGTGATGGGAGAAACTGATGCCCAGAAAATCGTCCCGGTTGATTTCGGTCGCCACCGGCGACCAATTTTGAAGAGCGAATGAGTTTACCTGGATATAGGAGGCAACATCCTTTGAATCTGTCACCTGTAAATCGGTCGCCGTCGGCGACCGATTTATGAACTGGCTCCAGAACTCATAGAACTGACGCATTTTCTTGATGCTCTCTGCTGAAAAACCATGCAGGCCAGGCAGTTCTTTCTTTAACTGCTCGCTGATGGATTCAATGGCCCCTGTGCCCCACTTGTCTGTACGGGAATGCTCTGACACATAGCATCCGATGCCAAAGTACAACGAAAGTTGCTCGCCGCTAATCATCTTGGCTGAGCGGTATTGGCTTTCAAGGATGGCCTGTTTGATAGTTTTGACAGCGTCCTGGTATATCTGAGGCAATGCGTTCATAACAAATCAATTTATGTTCTGACAAAGTTAACGTTTTATTCTGGATTAAAGAGACAAATACCGGATAATCGCCCTGACGTGGAGGTCAATGATGGCCTGGCGGCCGGGGACGGATTCGAGGAAGGCGAGGTCATCGGCATTGTCATGGAAAAGGTTCTCGCTGAGTGCGGCGGCGCAAAGGGTGTTCTTCAGGATGGTGAAGTCGGATTCCCAGTCCGGATCTCCGTCTGAGTAGTCTTTCCTAATCTTATGACCGGGAAGGTGGAGGGAGGCGGCTTCATAGAGGCAGGTGGCAAGACGGTCGCCGGCGGTCTGGCCACGGGAGGTGTAGCAGCACCAGCCGCGGGCGTTCATCCACTGCCTACCGTTCCCGGCAGCGTTGGTGTGGATGGAGATCAGGCAGACATTCTTCTTGCCCAGCTGCCGGCACCAGGTGTTGACGCGCTCGGTACGGGCGCGAATGGAAACGTCGTAGTCCTCAGGTACGAGGATAGTGGCGTCGTAGCCTGAGAGGGTAAGTTGTTTTTGGACGTCAAGAGCGATGTCGCGGTTGAAGCGGTACTCCAGGAAGCGGCCATCCGGGGAGCGTTTGCCGTGGGTGTTGGAACCGTGGCCGGGATCAAGTAGGATTTTCATGACTGTGTCTTTTCGTAGTAACCATGTTTGATTCTGTTGAGGAGGCCGAGGCGGAGTGCTGAGAGTATCATCGCGAGGCGGAAGGTGATAAGACCCAGGCGACGGACGCTGGCGATGATGTCAATGCCGACGAGAACGACCTGTTCAAGGAAGACTCCGGCAGGAAGCTAACTGCGGAACCCAAGTTCGTCCAGAAGAGAAGGCAACTTACTGATAGCAAGGATACTTACGAAGATGTGTCAACTTCTCGCATGCGGTACAACAACAAAATGCATCTGGTGCACGCACTCGTTGAGATTTTCGGCATTTTTTATTCTTTTCCTTTAGCCATGACAATCGAGCAGGAGGGGAACGAAGTAGTTTTCTTCCTACTTTCGTTCTCCGACCTCTCACACCACCGCATGTGCGGTCCCGCCAAAAAGCATTCTAGAACTCCAGGTTCACTTTATATATAGGATCTTCCAGTTCATCTTGCTTGACTAGGAACATGGTCATATAGACAGGTAGGTATTCGACATTGCCCTTCACGTGCAGGTTGTCATTGCACAGAACTATCGCCCTCCGTATTCCATAATTCGGGATGCTCAAGAGTTTGGACAGCGCATTATGACGTTCGTAATCCTTACCAGACTTGACTTCCAAGGGAATGATTTCATCATCCGTTTCCAATATAAAATCAATTTCTCCCTGCTTCTTGCTGTTAAAGTAGTACAGATCCCATCCATGAGCGTGAAGTTCTTGCGCGACAGCATTTTCAAATACGCTACCATAGTTCACGTTCACCTTTCCCTGCAGAATCTTCAGTTGGATGCATCCTGATGAATATTGGCAAGAAAGCAGCCCTACATCGTTCTGGAAAAGCTTGAAAAGGTTCCGCTGCTCACTCAGTTTCAACGGGGAGACTGGCTCTTCGACATTGTATGTCGGAAGTGCCATGTCTGCGTCTTTGAGCCAGATGAAATCATTTTCATGTCTGCCGAAAGTCATATTCTCATTGAGACGTTTGAGGATGAACCGTTTGTTCTTGGCATTCAACTCAGAAGGGATGAGATCAAATACCTCATTGATATATAGTTTCTTTCTGACATCCTGATCGTAACGGGCTATGTCTTTCTTATAAAGATTGATAATATCCCTTTGTTCTTTCACCACGTTCTGAATATTGTTGGAATCTATATAAGTCTGGACAGCAGCAGGCATACCTCCAACTATGATGTACAACTGAAATAGTTGCATCATCTTTTCATGTATATAGGCATCCACCAGCGTTTTTTCCGACCAAGATTTCTTGACAGCATCCAACACATTCTCCGGCACCCCCACGGCACTGACAAATTCCTCAAAATCCATGGGATAGACCTGCATCTCTGACATATAACCAACAGGCACTGAACGGATGTCTTTCAATTCAACACCCAGCAGGGAACCACTCAACGCATAAATATAGCTTCCTTCATCCACCAATGCTTTAACCCAGGTCATCACATCCGGGCATTCTTGCACTTCATCAAAAAAAATCAATGTTTTGCTTCGCACCAAAGGGACTCGCGAATATGCCGAAATCCTGAGCAGCAGTTCTTTGACATCTCCTGCCCCATTGATTATGTCCATCGCCTCCGGCTGAAGCAAGAAATTGAACTCAATGAGATTCAAGCCATGCAGTTTAGCATATTTCCGGATAGAATAGGTCTTACCTACCTGTCTGGCGCCGGTAAGAAACAACGCTTTCTTCGAGTTGGAGAAATGCGCATCTATCTCGTTGTCAATCTTTCTATTAAGCATATATTGCACAATTTACGCAATGTGTTTCACCACAGTTTTTGCAACTTTTCCAAGGCAAATCTATGCTATTTTTGCAACTTTTCCAAGTATTTCATCTTTTATTCACATTATTCTCTACAACATCTTCCTTGACCTTAATCGACATACATTCATCAGGGGAGAGGAACGTGCCCTGCACTCTTTCGACACCGGAACGAATTCTGATACAAATTGGAAAGTTAAAAGAGATGAAGGTACTCAGCTCTCTTTTAACATCAGACTCGCGAAGCAGAAGCATGTCGCCTTTTCCGTTAAGCCACTCCGCTCCCGGCGTATCCAACGTGACTATAGAACCTCGTTTGTCCAACATGCGGAACCCCATCCTTACAGGAAAATTCTCCTTTATCTCTTTGGTTATAACGCTATTAGAAATGCGATTCGTCAAGATTACCATATGAACACCCACAGCACCCCATTCTGAGACAAGCCTACGATATTCTTAAACGCGGCAGTAGCAGCATATTCTTCCTGCATCTCCGGATCCTGCATATTGATGACACTGTACAACAGTATCAATTCATAGGGAGGATCTTAGCGCGCAGGCTTTGGCGAAGTGGGAAAAGTACTTGTCTGACAGAAGCAAGGCGTCATTGTCCTCTGAAAGATATTCCTCACAGAATTGGTCCCGAGCCCTTATTTCCTCTTTGAGCATCGAGCCCCTTAATGAAAACGGCTCGCTAATTCGTCCGACAGCTATGGTCAGGTCAAAAAGATCAAGAGCACGTACAAAAGCGCCTTTGGCCATATTCTCGTTACCTTTACGCTTCCATTTAAATGTTCTGCCTACCTCACTGCCTATGTTGGCCATCTGAACGATGAACGGCATCTCCGCCCACCTTTCCATATTCGGCTTTTCAGGAAGATACATCATCTTTTGTTCAAAAACCATTCAATAGCGTTCACGATATGTATTGTCTGATTATTGACTGTAACATCACGGGTTTCGTCCATACATATAAGCCAAAGGTTTCCGCAGTTCAACTTTGAGGAAGCCAAAATAAGGGATTCGGTCTCCCTTCTGTAGGTCTTACTGTCAGAAATGTCATAGGCCACTTGAATGAGTTCCAATACAACATTCTGTCTGCACACGACAAAATCGACCTCCTTTTGCCGTGTGGAAGGCTTGTAATAGTATATGTCCTCAGCCGCGGAACAATACCTGCGAAGCAACTCCATAAGGACCGCGTTCTCCAAACGCCAGCCCATATTCTCACCAAGAAGCGAGTTGCCACGGTTGGAGACGAATCCTTGGTCAACCACATAAGCTTTCTCGCCGGTTATCCTCTCTTTGCTTTTGTATGAGAACTTTTGCAGAGGATGGATCAAGAATGCCTGAGCCAGATAAGATGTATATTTCTGAGCCGTGGCAGCTGTCTTGAGGTTGGATATTTCCGCTAAAGTTTTATAGTCAATAACTTGACAGGAATTATTAATAAGATGATAAGCTATGCGTCTGATGCTCTCTGGATTGCGAATATTAAAACGCTTCGCTACGTCTTTTGTGATGATTGTCTCGATAAGCCCCTCTATGTACGTTCGGCGACCGCGAGGATTCCTAAGCTTCATCAATTCAGGGAATCCCCCATCATTAAGATAAGCTTCCAAAGCGATTTTTCTGGCAGCGTCAGCCTTTGTCGTAATCCCTTTGACATCAACCTTTTCCGCATCGCATAACTCTGCATAACTGAAAGGATAAAGTTTTATCTCATTGTATCTTCCGGTAAGATGTGTGGCAAGTTCACTACTTAACAGTTTGGCGTTGCTCCCGGTAAGCACAATGCGCAAGCCTTGCCTAAGCAGTCTGTTCACAAACAGATGCCATCCCGGAACATCCTGAATCTCATCAAAAAACAAGTACTTCACATCAACACCATAAAGCTGGTACATGCAACCCAACAATGTGTTGAGATCCTTGGCTTCCATTCCCAACAACCTATCATCATCCAGATCAGAATAGCCGTACTTTACTCCGTGCTGGATAAGTGCCTTATGGCACAATGTTGATTTTCCGCTCCTGCGAACACCTATGACAACCTGTGCCATATCGCTGTCCCACTCGAAAAAATCCTCCTCTGGACGGGATATCCAGCCAGAGACATCATACCCTGACATTTCCTCTCTTTGCTCCGCCAAAACCTGCAAAATCACCTTCTCATCCATAAACACTTGATTTATTGGCACAAATATAGAAAACATTTCGAACAATTGCGCTATTTTGACAAAAATAACATTACGAAATGCATTATTTTGACAATTTTTGTTGTTGAAACAGTGTTATTTTGACGAAAAATATTCGGAGTTTATACGGTTTGCACTGCGCGCGAGAAGTAGACACGAAAAGATTATTTCGTTACACGTTGTTTTTGAAAGTAGACACACATGATATTTTCACGTCGTCTTGTTTTACAAAAGTAGACATTCTTCAACTTTTTTCAGGGATTTCTTTTTCAAAAGTTGACACGCCCTTGTAAGTATCCTTATTATCAGAGAGTTGCCTCTTCTTTTGGACAAACTTAGGTTCCGGGCTCAATACCCGGTTCTCAAAAGTTTGTTTCCTGGGCAGTTCTCCCTTGTAATAACGCTTCCGGTAGTTCTCCGGGGTGTCATAGCCGATGGCGAAGCACGGCCGTTGGGTGTTGTAATACTTGACATATCGTTCAATTGTTTGTTTAAAGTCTGCCATTCTCCAGCATAGTTCTATCTTGAACTCGGCATATAGTTCTTCCTTGATCCAGCCGTTCAGAGCTTCGTTGACGGGGTTGTCCGTAGGTTTCCCCGCCCTGGACATGGAGCGGATGATGTTCGTGTCTCTGATAAGGTCGTTATAAGCCATGGAGGCGTATACGCTGCCTTGGTCCGTATGCAGGATGACCGGTTCAATGCTGCCCTTTAGTAAAGCGATAACATCTTCAAGACCATCAATGTATGGGTCTCTGGCCCCACGTCTGTCGGCCACTTTCCAGGAGAGTATCTCCTTGGTGAAAGCATCGAAGTAAAGAGTCACTTCAAAGTAGCAGTAGTGGTTGACTTTAATGACGGTCATGTCTGAGACAATGACCTGTCCGGGCCGGTCCACTGTCTCCCAGGCGCTAAAGATCAGATTGGGATACAAGTCCCTGACCTTTCTGGGGCTATAGCGTACCCGGTGCTTGGTCTTGGCTTTGATGCCAAGATACCTGTAGCACTTGTAGGCGTAGTTGTCGCTGATGATTACCTGCATGTTGATACGGATGTATGCCGCCGTCCAGCGGTAGCCGTGGGTAGGGTGCGCCGCGTGGACCTGTTTGACCAGGGCGACAATCTCTTCGCGCTTGGTGTCGCGTGGGGACGGTCCGCGGTTCTTCCACTTGTAGTACCCGGCCCGGCTCACGCCCATCAGAGCACATATGT
>ENA-ORNY01000165-ORNY01000165.1-human-gut-metagenome-genome-assembly--contig:-NODE-165-length-52972-cov-4.634598_pt1 | contig 52972 bp, 77 predicted proteins | sample MGYA00242122_ERZ509036 | MGnify/ENA primary metagenome ERZ509036 (study PRJEB26280, sample SAMEA2338696) | human gut metagenome | biome: human gut; feature: human-associated habitat; material: faeces... | reverse complement strand
TCACGTCTGAACTTATTTATTATTGGATGATAGCGATGAATATACCGTGGGAATGTCAGAAATGGCATCTCAATCGTCTGATGACGTTGATAAGAGTATGCGAGATTAAGAATCAGCCACCTAAAAAGATGAGTAAACGTGAAATAATGTCCAGAAATGCGGCGCTTAATGCTGCACGTAAACAACAGATGAATACAAGAGGATAATAACATGATAACTTTCAGACAAAAGGGTGACTTCTCAAAAGCTACTCGATTTTTCGAACGAGCCAGAGAAGTTGTAAAACTTGGTGCATTAGACAAGTATGGTCGAGCTGGAGTTGAAGCGCTTTCGTCTGCGACGCCTGTTGAATCTGGTTTAACCGCCAGCTCGTGGAGCTACGAGATAAAACAGGGAGGTGGATCTGCCGTAATAGAATATCATAACTCAAACATAAACAAAGGCGTACCGATAGCTATAATCCTACAATATGGCCACGGAACCGGAACGGGTGGCTGGGTCGAAGGTAGAGACTACATAAATCCGGCTATTCAACCGGTATTCGATAAAATTGTAGAAGATGCTTGGAAGGAGGTTGTTAAATTATGAGTAACACGGTCGACAGCAGAGTCCTGGAAATGCGATTCGATAATAAGCAATTTGAGGCTGGGATCGCAACCAGTATGTCGACACTTGAAAAGCTTAAGAGTAAGCTAAATTTAACAGCTTCCTCGAAAAGCTTGCAGGGGCTTGGTGACGCAGCTAAAAAAGTCGATATGTCAGGACTTGGTAAGGGCGTAGATTCGATTCATACTAAGTTTTCAGCATTACAGGTTGTGGGCGTAACAGCCTTAGCCAATATTACCAACTCGGCGATAAACGCTGGTAAAAGAATAACAAAAGCGTTAACTATTGAACCGGTAACCAGCGGTTTACAGGAGTATGAAACTCAGATAAATGCTGTTCAGACTATCTTGGCGAATACGCAGAAAGAGCATACTACTATAAAACAGGTAAACTCGGCTCTTGATGAGTTGAATTTATACGCAGATAAAACCATATACAATTTTACCGAGATGACTCGTAATATCGGTACATTCACAGCGGCCGGCGTAGATCTGAAAACATCTGTAAATGCTATTCAAGGTATCGCCAACTTGGCAGCCGTATCCGGTTCAACGTCACAGCAAGCATCTGTAGCGATGTATCAGTTATCCCAGGCGCTTGCGGCCGGTACAGTCAAACTTATGGACTGGAACTCGGTTGTTAATGCTGGCATGGGTGGCCAAGTATTTCAGGAAGCTCTCAGAGAGACATCGAAAGAGCTTAATACCGGAGCTGAAGCTGCTATAAAAGCAAACGGTTCTTTTAGGGAATCGTTACAGACTGGATGGTTAACTTCGGAAGTTCTTACTGAAACTTTAAAAAAGTTTACGACATCCGGAGCAAATGAGTATGTTGCAAAATATACGGGTTTGTCCAATGAAGCAGTTGCTGCCGCTTTAAAGGAAGCCGAAGCCAGATACGGTGAAGCGAATGCTATTGATAAGGCTGCCGAATCACTTGCTAAAAAATCAGGCAAAAACAAACAAGAAATCAAAGAGGCTCTTCAGTTTGCCAAAACCGCCGAAGATGCGGCCACAAAAGTTAAGACACTCACACAGTTGTGGGACGTTCTTAAAGAGGCTGCTCAGTCTGGTTGGGCTCAAACTTGGCGTTTAATAATTGGCGACTTTGAAGAAGCTAAAGCATTGTTCACTCCGTTATCGGAATTCTTAACAGATATTATAAATAAAGTATCCAACGCTAGAAACGATTTGTTGGAAAGTGCTTTAGGTATGGGGTTCGAGAAACTTTATACCAGTTTGTCAAAAACTTTAGAACCGATCAAGAAGGTTACCGATGGCGCGAAAGATCTTACCGAGAAAGTTGGAAACGTTAAGTCTTCGCTCGGGGATCTTGGCAAAGTCGTAGATAGCGTAATAATAGGTAAGTTTGGTAATGGTGAGGAAAGAGTTGATAAGCTTACTAAAGCTGGCGAAAATTATTATAAAGTACAGAATAAAGTCAATGAGACTTTAGGAAATTCCTTCAGATACACGAAAGACCAAATTGCAGCGCAAGATAAATTACTTGCATCCCAGGGTAAAACCAGGAACGAACAGGATAAATCTGCTAAATCTGCGTCTGAAACCGAAAAAGAAACTACGAAATTAACCAAGGCTCAAAAGAACCAGCTTAAAGAGTTAGTTAAAATGACTGAAGAGCAGGCCAGAGCTAATGGATATACTGATGAACAGATAAAGGCTCTTAGGGAGCTGCGAGAAACTGCCGATAGTCTTGGCATACCTCTCGATATTTTCATCGATAAAATGGACGAGATTAATGGTCGATGGCTATTACTTGATTCATTTAAAAACATAGGAAAAAGCATTGTTAAGATTTTCTCTTCAATAGGGAAGGCTTATAGAGACGTCTTCGAACCTATGAAGCCAGAACAATTATTCAATGCTATCGGGGCATTCCATAAGTTTACTTCGCAGCTAATCATTAGCGACAAAACTGCTGAAAATCTCAGGAAGACATTTAGAGGATTATTCTCTGTAATCGACATCATTACAACAATACTTGGTGGCGGTTTTAAACTTGCATTCACGGTAGTGTCGAGTGTGCTTAAAGCGTTCAATACAACCTTTCTTGGTTTTACCGGAATGATAGGTGACGCTATCTATAAATTCAATACTTGGTTATCAGAACACAACATAATAACCAAATTTATAGACAGCTTAACGGAAAAATTACCAGCACTTATAGATAAAATAAAAGAATTTATATCCTCATTACATATCCCAGAAGCATCGGCCGCGGCTTTCGCCAATATAGCCGAAGGTTTCCAAGCAATGTTCGAGATAATGCATGGGGCTATATCAAGATCTCTTACGACTGGAATAAAACTTATAACTGCCGTATTGCAATTATTTGGTACCAATCTTCTTGAGGTTGGAAGTAAAGTTGCGGATCTTGTAATAAAATTCCGAGATTGGCTTAAAGAGAATACTCTGCTTATAGATGGAATTAACAAGATAGCAAGTATCATAAAACTTGTAATTGACGCTGTAGCGAGATTTGCTAAAGCATTTATACAGCTTAAGCCGGTTCAAGATACGATCGAAAAGATCAAGAATGCGTTCGCTAAACTTAAGGATAAGTTGAACTTCAAGTTTACCGGAAATGGGCTGGAAAAGTTTTATAACATACTCAAAAGTCTTTTCGATAAGATCGAAAACGGTATTAAAAATCTTGACCAATCCAAATTTTTTAATGCTGGTTTAGACATTGTAGCCGGCTTAGCAAACGGAATCGCTTCTGGTGTTGGCAAAGCCATTGATGCGATTATAAGTGTCGGGCAAGCAATTATAGATAAGTTCTGTTCATTGCTTGGTATACATTCGCCATCAGTTGTCTTTATGGCGCTTGGCGGTTTTATAGTTGCGGGATTAATTCTCGGGCTAAAAGCTGCGTTACCTGGCGCATTTGATGTGCTTTCTACTTTTGCTCAGACAGTGATCACTGCGATAGCCGATATACTTCAAAATGGAATCCCGTTCATAGTCGATTTTATTAAGACAATAGGTTCGAAACTCTTTAACGCGTTTAAGAATTTCAATTTTACTATAACCGATCTGTTCGTAGCCGGAACGCTGATTGGAATTCTTTTGTTGATAAAGAAGGCGCTCAGTATTACCGAAGGATTGGTATCACCGGTTAAGAATCTTGGCAAACTGATAAGTACATTTGATTCAACTATTAAATCGTTAGGTGTATCGGCAGGGAAGTGGATAAAAGCGAAAAAGTTTGAAGTGTATTCTAAAGCAATATTAAACTTCGCTAAAGCCATAGCTATATTAGCAGCTTCAGTATTCTTATTATCGAAGATAGAACTTACCGACCTTGCTAAAGCCATGGGAGCTATAACCATACTCGTGGGTTTATTAACGGCGTTAATCCTGGTGTCGTCTAAAGCGAGTGGATTAGCTGGGTTCGAGTTTGGTAAACTTTCGGTTATTCTGATAAGTTTGGGCGCCGCTTTAGTTCTCATGTCCATAGCTGTTAAAAAAATGGCTTCGGTGGACGCTAAAGCTGGTGCAAGAGCCGTTGGCGAAATAGTGATACTGATAGGCGCAATGGCATTGTTAATAGCTGCGTTTGGTCTTTATGTAAAAGATCCGGCAGCAGCGGCTAATATGAACAAAGCTGGAACGATGCTTTTGAGAATGTCGATTGCTATCGGAATACTCGCGCTCGCTATGAAAACTATAGCTGGAATATCTTGGGAAGGATTAGGAAAAGGTGCTGCTGTTATAAGTGGGATTATGGTATTCTTCATAATCTTTATACAGTTAGCCCAGTTCCTCGATGCAAATTCCAAGTATGCTTCGAAAGCCGGAACAATGCTTCTTCGTATGGCGGTTGCTATAGGTATTCTCGCCGTTACGATGAGAATAATAGCAGGTTTGTCATGGGGGGATATCAGTAAAGGTGCTGCTGTAATATCTGGTGCTATGGCTTTATTCTCAGGAATAATGGTTCTGTCAAGATTCGCCGGAGCAAACGCTGCAAAAGCCGGAGCCATGTTCCTAATGATGTCTGTCGCCATAGGCATGCTAGTTCTCACTATAAAAGCTATAGCTAAGATACCTGATGAAGATATTTACAGATCTACCGAGATAATAAAAGAGATCATGAAAATGTTTGCGGCGATTATGGTATTATCCGCATTCGCCGGAGCAAACGCTGCAAAAGCTGGAGCCATGTTCCTCATGATGTCGGCTGCAATAGCTATACTTATGGTTACTATAAGATTTATAGCTAGTATATCTGATGAAGAAGTAAACCGCGGAATGAACGTTATCATGTCTATCATGATGCTGTTTATGAGTGTTATGTTACTTTCGAATTTTGTTGGTAAAAATGCCGATAAAGCCGGTTCGATGTTTATAAAGATGTCGGCGGCAATATTGATACTTGTAGCAGCCATCGCTATACTAAGTATTTTAGATCCTGCCGATGTAATAAGAGGAACTGCTTGCATAGGAGCGATGCTTGCATTATTCGCAGCAATAATGTACATGAGCAAATATGTAACCGAATCTTACAAAACTATATTGATGATAGCTATAGTTATAGGATTGCTTGCGGCTTCATTAGTTGTCTTATCGTTACTTGATCCCGATCGTTTAGCTGGCGCGTCCGTGGCTATGGGAACTCTCATGTCCATATTTGGTATAGTAGTTAAACTTTCCGATCAAGTGCAATCATCGATGGGAACGCTTGTTGTCATGACTATTGCTATTGGCATGATAGCTGGAGCATTATATCTCATTGCTCAATTACCGACTGAATCGGCATTAGTCGCAGCAATATCGTTATCCGCAGTTATGCTTGCGATGGCTGCTTCATTAGCGATAATCAGTAAAGCTGGCGCGATAACCCCTATGGCAATTGTGGCCATGGCCGCCATGGTTGTTGTCATGGGTATGATAGCAATAGTTCTCAGATGGATGAATTCATATGATGTTAATCCATCTATTGAAACGGCATTGGCTTTATCTACGCTCATGCTTGCGATGTCCGCAGCATTAGTAATACTCGCAGCCGTAGGTGCTGTAGCAGCGCCTGCTTTAATCGGCGTTGGTGTGTTACTTGCTGTAGTAGCAGCTCTCGGAGCATTTATTGTGGGTATAGGAGCACTATTCGAGAATGTACAAGGACTCGAAGGTTACCTTGACGCCGGAATCGAAATACTTGTTAAATTGGGAGAAGGAATAGGCAGATTTATAGGCGCTTTAGCTGGTGGTGTACTTGAAGGAGTAGCGTCCACATTACCTGCGGTTGGTATGCAGCTTTCCGCATTCTGGATGTCTATACAACCGTTTGTGGAAGGCATTAAAAGTGTCGATCCTAGTACAGCAGAAGCAGCTAAGAATCTCGCAACAGCTATATTAGCCATAACAGGCGCAGGAATACTTGACGCGATATCAAAATGGTTAACCGGTGGCAGCTCCATGGAATCATTCGGAAATCAGCTTGTAGCGTTCGGTCTTAGTATGAAAGCTTATGGAATGGCCGTTGCTGGCATAGATACCGAGGCTATAACGGCATCTGCTCAAGCAGCCAAAGCACTTACCGAAGTAGCAAACGCATTACCTAAAGAAGGTGGTATTTGGCAATCGTTAGCGGGTGTTAAAAGTATAGGTTCGTTTGGAACTCAGCTCGTGGCTTTCGGTCTTGGTATGAAAGCTTACAGTCAGGCAGTAGCTGGCATAGACACTGGCGCTATAACTGCATCCGCACAGGCCGCAAAAGGATTAACTGAAGTGGCTAGGTCGCTTCCTAAAGAAGGAGGCTTTTGGCAGGAATTAGCTGGTTCTCAGGATATTGCTTTATTCGGTTCTAAACTTATGTTATTCGGTGTTAGCATGAAAGCTTACGGACGGTCTGTCGCTGGGATAGATACCGAGGCTATAGTCGCATCCAGTAAGGCTGCTAAGGCTCTTGTTAAAGTGGCTAATTCGCTTCCTAAAGATGGAGGAGTATGGCAATCGTTAGCCGGTAGTAAAGATATATCATCATTCGGAACAAAACTCAAATCCTTCGGAAAAGCCATGAAGGGTTACGCTGATGAAGTTGGAAGTATAAATTCTGGTGCTATTAGTTCGTCAGCATCGGCGGCTAAATCGATAATCGGTGTGGTTAAAAAGACGGCTGATGTCGACACAAGCGGAGTACACAAATTTGTAAAAGCTGTTAAGAAACTTGGCGAAACCGACATGGATAGCGTCAACAGTGCTTTCAGTAATGCTGAATCAACAGCTAAAATGGTTAAAGCTGGCGTAAACATGATTAAATCTGTCGGATCAGGAATTAAAACAAGTTCTGGTTCAGCGAAATCCGCTGCTAAAAGTGCGGCAAGCTCGATTTCAACGTCGTTCACTTCGCAGAGTGGTTCTATGGTTAGAGCCGGTTCAACGTTGATAAACGCCCTTGCTAGAGGAATGAATTCCAAAGCGGGTGCGGCTAGAACAGCAGCGAAACGTATTGCTTCGTCGGCCGCCAGTGCGATATCCAGAACCCGTAGCTCATTTTACTCAGCGGGTAGTAGTGCAGCAAGCGGTTTCGCATCTGGAATCAGTTCCGGTTCATTCGCTGCTAAAACTGCGGCAAGAGCCATGGCATCCGCAGCTGCAAAAGCGGCTAAAGATGCTCTCGATATAAACTCGCCATCGAAAGTATTTATGCGTATAGCTAAATCAGTTCCGGAAGGTTTCGCTTTAGGTGTGAGCCGAAATGTCGGAATGGTTGTCGATGCTACCAAATCTATGGGCGGAACTGCTATAACGTCTATGAAATCCGCTTTAACAAATGTCGGAAAGATCATAGATTCTGATATGGATATTAATCCGACTATTGCACCTGTTATGGACTTGAGTAATGTTAAATCGGGCGTTGGCGCTATCAACGGTATGTTTGATAAAACCATGAGTGTCGGAGTGATGGCTGATGCAAACGCTATAAATATGTCGATGAATCGAAGAAGTCAAAATGGAGTTGATGATTATGTTGTATCTGCCATAAGAGACCTTGGCAATGCGATAAACAATTCTTCCGGCGATTCCTACACCATTAATGGCGTAACATATGATGACGGAAGTAACATCACAGATGCTGTTAAATCTATAGTTAGAGCAGCTAGAATAGAAAGGAGGGTATAAATGGCCAAAGTAACAAAACTTAAACTCGCTCGATTAACTGAAGGTGGCGAACGAGAATATTTGGCTACTTGGTCGTTCGGCAGAAAACATGTAAATAACTACACAGTTCAGTTTCAGTATTATGCCGAAACCTCCAGAACAGCAAAAAACAAAAAAGGAAAAATCTACAATGTTTGGGCTTGGGTTGATGGTAGTTCGAGCACTGTAACGCATAGACAAGCTACTTACAGTGCTCCTGAAGGAGCTACCAAGGTGCGAGTTAGGGTAAAACCAAATTCCACTAAAACCAAAATCAAAAAAGTAGGTAAAAAGAAAAAGAAAGTTTACTGGTGGACTGGACAGTATTGCTCATACAAATGGGCATATGTATACGACTATTATGCTCCTGAAAAACCAAGCGCGCCTACAATATCTATAGAAGATAAACAGATAACCGTAAGTTGTAAAAATCTCGATTCACTCGCGGATTTAGTAACATTTCAGTTTGTCAAAAATGAAGGCGTCGGAGATAAAGGCAAAACGTGGACTGTAGATGTAACACCTAATCTTAATTCGGTGTCCTACTCGTTCGATGGCGAATCCGGTTGTAAATACCGAGTTCGGGTTAAAGCCAGGAACATTGTATCTAGAACAATAACTACGGGTACTGGAAAGAAGAAGAAAACCACCGTTAAAAAATATAGTTATTGGTCTGAGTATAGTGAATATACCGACAATGTGGAAACGGCCCCATTACCGCCAACGAATTTAAAAGTTTCTGTTAAGTCCGAAACATCGGTGTTATTAACTTGGACGACGGCTACAATTGCGGATCATTACACAATTTTCTATGCCAATAGTCTTGAAGAGCTGGAACAAAAATCGGGTGAAAGTTATAAAACGCAAAACACTGAAGGTAATAGTTCTAGTTACATATTAACCAGCTTAAATTCTGGCGAAGTGTGGTATTTCCGAGTTAAGTCTGTCAACTCTAACAACATCGAATCTGTTAATTATACAGATACCGTGCAAGTTGCTTTGGGCGGCGAACCGGAAGCTCCTACGACATGGTCTTCGGTTTCTGTCGCGTACATTGGAGAAACAGTTAAACTATATTGGGTTCATAACTCGGAGGATGGTTCAGATCAGATTAAGGCAAATATCGAAGGTGTTGTCGACGGAAAAGTCGTTTTAAACGAAACGGTTAACAATACTAAAGATGAATATGGCGAATATTCTGACAAAACCAGTGTGTATGAACTAAACACGTCGTCTTATAAAGATAGCGATGAGCTTATGTGGCGTGTTCGCACTATGGGTGTTACGAACAAATACGGTGAATGGTCTGTACAGAGATCTATTAAGTTATACGAGAAGCCGTCCTTACTAATCAACGTAAATGATAAGAACGGCAATGAAACGGATATTGTGGATCAGTTTCCAATAAACTTAAAACTTTCTACTGGTCCGGCCACTCAAACACCGATTGGCTATAATATTTCTATAATATCGACAGAAACATATGCTGCCGTTGATGACACGGGTAACACTACCTATGTAAACACTGGCGAAGAAGTTTTCACGAGATATATAGAAGGCAACGGCCTGTCGAGTGATGTATCATTGACGTTATTGCCGAGCGACATCGACATTCAAAATGGAATAACCTATAAGGTTACCGGAATGGCAAGTTTTGATTCTGGATTGTCCGTTGACTGCCCAGAGACTGGAAATAATCCGGAAACGTTTATAGTGGCTATCGAAGATGAACAGTATGACATTAACGCCACAGTTGAATACAATGAAGACGATATGACCGCTAATATTTCTCCTTATTGCACGTTATCAGAAGCTAGTGGGTTGGAATTCTTAGTTGATAGGGAAGGAGATTATTTGTCCGACAAAGATGGTAATTTCCTCATCGGGATATTCTCGCCGAACAACAATACAGAAGACGATCCAGAAGAGGTGGATAGCGATGTTATCGATTATGCAGAAGGCGTGACATTATCGGTTTATAGAAGATCCGCGAATGGCAAATTCGTTGCGATTGCCACAGGTATAACAAATGATGGAACCACTATAACCGACCCGCATCCGTCTCTTGATTATGGTAGATATCGTGTGGTTGCCACATCCGAGTCTACAGGAGCTATAAGCTATGAAGACATAATCGAACCGATAGATGAAACATCTATAATCATTCAGTGGAATGAAGAATGGAGCGATTTCGACGGTGACGATGAAGATGACGAAACTCCTATATGGACTGGATCGTTGATTAAACTTCCTTATAACATAGACGTTAGCGAGTCTAACTCGTTGGATGTATCGCTCGTGTCGTACATAGGAAGAGAAAGACCGGTAAGTTATTATGGTACACAGCTTGGAGAAAGTTTTAGCTGGTCTTGTGAGATAGCTAAGGATGATAGCGAAACACTATATCAGTTACGCCGTTTGGCTGTATACCAGGGTGACGTTTATGTTCGTGAACCATCCGGACTTGGTTTCTGGGCTCAGGTATCCGTATCATTTAACATCAAGCACAAGAGTACAACTGTACCAGTAACACTCAATATTAAACCGGTAGAAGGAGGTATGTGATGGCTATAGATTGGACCAAATCGATGATACAAACATACGATTTCTATGAGGTTGATCCTGCCACTTGGAAAAACAAGAGGAAGCTCACTGATATACTCAAGTTCAACATTAACAGAGATTCGTCCGCAGAAACCTTAGGCAGTGCTACAATAGACTGCACTGAGAATCTCGGAGAATTATACACCAGAGCTTATATGACACCAATTCAAAATGGAATAAAATACAACATTCCTTTAGGTACTTACATAGCTCAGACACCATCTGAAAGTTTCGATGGGCGGGCAACATCCATATCTTTAGATGCGTACTCGCCGCTATTAGAGTTGAAAGATACTCGTCCGCCCCTCGGATATACCGTTTCTAAGAATACAAACATCATGGAAACTGCGGTTAGGTTATGTCGAGAGCATATGAGAGCCCCGGTTATTCCTCCGATTGATGACAAAAGTAAAACGCTGTTTGATGATTTCGTAGCGGAGACAGATGACACGTGGTTAACGTTTCTTACGGATCTCATAGCGAATGCAAATTTTGAATTCGGTTTGGATGAGCTTGGCCAAGTTATATTTGAGCCAATCAAAGACACCGCCTCAATGCAGCCGGTTTGGGAGTATAACGATTCGAATAGTTCTATCTTATATCCAGACATTAGTGTTGAAAGAGACCTCTACGGTATACCAAACGTCGTAGAGGTTATTTTTTCATCTAACAGTGGCAGAAGTATATATTCGAAGGTCGTCAATGATGATAAAAACAGTCCAATATCGACGGTGAATAGAGGAAGAGAAATACATTATAGAGATACAAGTCCTGGTATATCTGGTAATCCGACTAAAGGTATGGTGGACGAATATGCCGAAAAACTTCTTCGCAATTTGTCTACACTGGAATACACCGTATCATATAAACACGGTTTCTCCCCTGCAAGAGTTGGGGATTGTGTTCGTTTAAATTATAGACGAGCCGGAATTAAAAACGTTAAAGCTAGAATAATAAGCCAAACTTTCTCGTGTGAGACAGGATGTTCTGTCACCGAAAAAGCGGTTTATACGAATAGATTGTGGGGTGATTAAATGGCAAAACAGAGAGATGTAACCGCCCTCGAACCGTTAACAAGTTTTAGCGATAGCGGTTATGTATTAGTCGTTCAGGACAGCGAAATTTATGCTTTACCTAAAAGTATATGGGCCAACGAAGTACACGCTCAGTATGAGTCAAAACTTGCCACTTGGAAGTCCGAGTTTGATACATGGTATGCAAGTGTAAAAGGTACATTTACAAACAATGATTCACAGGCTACCGATATTGCAACATTAAAGACTCAAATTGCGAAATGCGTGATGGATGATGATGGGATCATAAAGAAAAATGATACAGTTTATTTGCTGCCGGCTGATTCGGTCAAAATGGATGACGGGGAAACAGTTGAAGCAAGTATAACAAGTTTACAGACCACCATCGAGTCTCATACCGCTGCTATAACTGGCGTTGGGGCATATTCCGAACTTGCGCTAGAGAATCCTATCAGTATTGTTAGTGGTATTGCTACAACAATTCAGTCTATAACATTTACGACGGCCGGAACTTATCTGATAGATACAGATATAAACTTCGAAGCGAATGGGAATGGCATAAGGGTTTGCAAGATTTCTCCAACAACAAATGATACAGAGATGACGAGAAGCGCGGTTACAACAGTTCCGGTTACAGGCGTTGGGACAGGCGTAACATTCCAGACAATCGTCAATGTCACAGCAGGTAAAGTATATTATATAAACGTTCGTCAGACATCAGGAACGGCGTTAAACGTTAATTCGAGATGTAGAATAGTTAAATTAGCGAATCCGAATACATGATAAGGTGGTGATACTATGGAATTAGCAAGTGATCTTATTAAACAATTTGTCGATGCCACAAATGATTCCAAATCATCCACTAAAATTGATAAAACTCTAAATGCAACAGCAGTCGTGAATGAAGATGGAGTCTTTGTAAAGATTGATGGATCTACTGTCACGACTCCTGTTGTAATGGCTGCGGATGTTCGAAACAGGGACCGGGTTCTGGTTACCATTGAGAATCATCAGGCCAATATAATCGGTAATATCAGTAGTCCTGCTTCAGGAAGAGGGGCAAGTGACTTATATGCTGAAACATTAAAAGAAGATGGAAGTATAGAACCAAGCGGTTCTCTTGCGCCTGCAAAAGTATTTGTCGATACGTTGACGGCTAAGAATGTTACCGCCGATTCAATTCTAGCCGATAGCGCTAAGATCAAAAAACTCGAAACTGAGAAGATCTCCGCCACAGATGCGGATTTAAAATACGCCAAGATAGATTTTGCTAACATCGATGAAGCTGCTATGGAGTATTTCTATTCCAAATCTGGTCTGATCAAGAATGTAACAGTCGGCGACCAGACAATAACCGGAGAACTCATCGGCGTTACGATCAAAGGCGACCTAATCGAAGGCGGCACTGTCAAAGCCGATAAACTCGTAATCAAAGGCGAAGATGGTCTGTTCTATAAACTCAATGTCGATGCTTTAGGAGAGACCACCGCGTCATCCGACAAAAAGTATCAAAATGGTTTAGACGGTTCAGCTATCATAGCCAAATCCATAACCGCCGAACAGATCAGCGTAAAAGATTTAGTCGCTTTCGGTGCTACCATAGGCGGATTCAAGATCGGAGACGATTCTATATATTCCGGGGTGAAGTCTTCAGTGGGTAATACCTCCAGGGGTATATATCTGGACAATGACGGACAATTTTCTTTTGGTGATAGTAGCAACTTCATCAAGTTCTACAAAGACACAGACGGAAAATATCGTTTAAAGATATCTGCCGAAAGTCTGGAATTCGGCTCTAACGGTTCGAGCGTTGAAGAAGAGATAAGTAATCTAAAAGATGAAATAAGTACCCAAGTCATAATTAATTCATCACATGGAACAACATTTAAAAATAATGATGTATCTACAGTTTTAAACATTATTATAATTCGCGGAACCCAATATATAACAGATATGACTACGTTGAGAGCGGCGATGGGTAACAGCGTATATCTACAATGGAAGTACCAAAAGCCAGATGAAGAAGAGATGGGTGTTATTTTGTCTTCAGACACTCGCTTAAAAGACGAAGGGTTTACGTTTATAATATCGCCTGACGATGTTGACGAATGTATAACATTCTTTTGCGAACTTATGCGATAAATGAAAGGAGAATAAAATGGCAACTAAAACTGGAATAGGCCAAATTACTTTACAAGATTTAACAGACGGTTATAGCGTTAATCTGACATCAGAAAATGCTGTTTTTTCAGGAGGGGATAGTGGAGTTCCAACCGGTCTAAGTGCAACCACGCAAATAACCGCATATACTGGAGCTGTCCAGATGACAAATGTATCTGTAACTAAAGCTGATATAACTTTACCGACTGGTATCACAGCAGACGTTCAGAATAGTGGGACATCTACGGTGTCTATAACATTCACAACAGGGACCGGATTCACCACTCCATGTTCTGCGACCATACCCGTTGTTATAACAAATGGAAGCAGCAAAATAACAATGAATAAGAAGTTTTCTTTCACGGAAGCGCCGAAAGGAAACACCGGTGCAACCGGAGCCGCTGGTAAAAGTATTACCGGAGTAACCAATTATTATTTAGCATCATCTTTGAATACAGGTGTGAAGACATCTGATGACGGTTGGACTCCTACGATGCAGGCGACTGACACGACTAAGAAATACTTATGGTGTTACCAGTCTATTGCATATTCTAGCGGAAGTCCTACAACCACCGTACCAGTTATCATCGGAACTCATGGGGCTACTGGCGGAACAGGAGCAACTGGTAAAGGTATTTCGAAAGTTGAGAATTATTACTTAACGACTGCATCTGCTTCGAATGTAACTGTAGATACTAGCGGATGGTCAAAAACGCCAACGGCTACTGATACGACTAAGAAATATATTTGGTGTTATCAGCTTATAACTTATACAGATACCACCGCATCGAAAACAACACCCGCTATCATCGGAACTCATGGAGCTACCGGGGCTACCGGATCAGCAGGAGCCGATTCTATTGCGGTATTTATATATTCTTCTGGACCTCAGTTCTTTAGAAATAATACAGGTTCCACAACTCTTACGGCTATGGTTACTGTTGGTGGTGTTGAACAGACTATAACAGCCGCCGGTGTTTGCGGTTCTTTAGGAAGTATCAAATGGTACAAAGATAGCGGAACCACGCCGATTGCGACTGCCAAATCCATAACAGTAACCGCTGACGACATCGATGGCCAGGCAGTATATTGGGCAAAATTAGAGTAAAGGAGAATGCTTTATGGCTGTACATCAAGCACAAATAACACTCTACAAAATAGTTAATGTGGAAAGTACAACCAGGTATTATTTGTTGCAGAGTTCGACGGCCACAGCACCGGCTAGGCCAACGGTCAACCCTCCTGGAGGAAATTGGGTTACAGCGGAACCTGCATATACTTCTGGTTCTACCAATACGCTATATTTTGTAGATCTTACCGTTTATAGCAATATTCTTCCGGACTCTAACATTAACTACAGTTACTCCCCAGTCTCCAAATCTAGCAGTTATGAGGCGGCTAAGGAAGCCTATAATAAAGCAACGGCTGCCGGAGATAAGGCTGATAGTGCGAGCGATAAGGCGGATGGTATACAGACAGACCTTGATAATAAAGACGTTAACACATTCAGCGCTTTATCCATCGACGGTGGTGAAACGTTAGCGTCATATAATCTCGCAGATTATCTGGAGTCTGGAACTTTAATTAATGGCGCAGAAGCGGATAGCGCAACGCATATTCGTTCGAATGAGTATATTAGAGTTTCAGAAGGTGAAGTATATACGTGGAATGTGAAGAACTCATCCGGTACGGCAGTAACGCCTACAACATTTTTCTACAGCTTAAATGAAAGTACAGGAGCGTATATATATTTAAGTTCACAGTCTACGAATAATATCACTGTCCCAACGAACGATAATATCTATATACGTTTCACGATGGTTGAGATTCGAAGTGACGAGGTTGATACTATTTGTACGTTGGCCATTAACGGTATTGACGATTTGCTAAATGGTAGTTCGGCAACTATATATATCGGATTATATTCAACGCTCAATGCATATGCCAGTGTTGACCCCGATGATTATAAGTGGAGAATGGCCGATTCTATGATATTGGCAAATAGTCAACTTTTATTCGATGCACTGAATAATAAACTATATGACGAAACGAATGGCGACATCAAGAAGCTTACGGATGCGGTTGACGGCGCACAGAAAACTGCCGATGATGCCAACACCAAAATTGATAACCGCAACAAATATATACAGATCCTTCCAAACGAGGCGACCATCAGACTTTTGGCGGATGGTAATGGCGTTAATCCTAGTTCCGAAGTCAAAATGACCAGCGATAAAATTTCGTTCAGTCACGATGGTGTAGAAGGAGCTTATATAGGTTATCCGGACGCTGAGCAAAGTGATAGAACTGCTATGGCAGCAAACAAAACTTATATAACGGAAATGTATCCACGAGCTGAAGATCCTGCCAGTGATGGTAATTGGATAGGAAGTCTTTGTTGGGTTGCTAGAACAAACGGACATTTGTCTTTAAAGGTGGTGAAATAAAATGGCTACAGTAACAAGTTCAACGTTTAATGACGACTTTAAAGCATATATGACATATAGCACGAGTAGTACAAGCACTAGTTACAAGGTGAGTATATCCGCGGCCGGAGTTTATATCGGTTGTTCTTATGCCAGCTATCCATGGAAGACAACTCTTTCCGCTACCGATAAAAGTTCTATATCTGGTACTAAAAGTACAACCAGGCTAACCAAGGGTTATCACGAAGTTAAAGACGGAAGTTTTTCATGGACCAGGAAAACAAGTGCATACAATGTAACGGTTAAAGTTACTACTAAAAAGAATATATCAGGTGGTGGCTCGGGATCAAGATCGGTAACATTTATAGTACCCGCATTACCATCATACACGATATCATACCATGCTAACGGTGGTTCAGGAGCACCGTCTAGTCAGAAGAAGTATTACGGCAAGTCTATCACACTATCAACAGCCAAGCCTACTAGAACTGGCTATACATTTCTAGGATGGTCTTTGACTTCTGTAGCAACCTCTGCTACATGGTCAGCTGGCAGTACTTATAGCACAAATGCATCCGATACCCTCTACGCGGTATGGAGAGCTAATACGTACACAGTATCATTCAATGCTAATGGAGGAACTAGCGGATCGGTCACCAGTTTAACCAAAACATACGATAAAGCGTTAACTCTTCCTACCTCGGCTCAATCTCCGACGAGAAAGAATTACGCGTTTCAAGGATGGTCCACGTCACCCTCAGCGTCAACAGCGACTTGGACGGCCGGTAATTCATATTCTGTAAACATAACCGCTAACACAACTCTTTATGCGGTTTGGAAGGCTACATATGTTCCGTCGACTATATCAAAGTTATCTGCGAAACGAACAAATTCTTCAGGCGCGGAGGCTGACGAAGGAACATATGGTGTCGTGGTATTCGTTTGGAATAACGGGACAATATCGGGTTCAGCTATAACGCCGTCTAGTATTATAGTGCAATGCAAAGCTGTTGGGGCTACTTCATGGAATACTGTGTATACGGCTAGCAGTTTCACAAACAAAACTATAACCACGCCAGCGTTTAAAAATGGATCGGCAGCTCTAAACGCTGAAACACAATATGATATCAAAGTTACTATAACGGATTCATATGGTACAACCTCAGCATCAACATTTATATCCAAAGCACAATATATTATAGATGTGGATCCTAACGGTGACGGTATAGCTTTCGGAGCTGCGTGTTCAAGAACCGGTTTATCTACTTCCTGGAATATGTATATGGACAATGATAAAGCTATATATTCCGGCAGTTCCGATAGAACGAAATGGTATAGCATGGCGGAACTAAACACTTCTGACACGTTCCATTTCGGTTATGGTGGATACAACAATAATTTCGGAAACACATATTATAATGGAAATACGGTGAAAGTACGGTCTAGATCTGATGTTGACATATGGTCCGAGAATGGCCCAATGACTTTGACTTCTAATGGTAATAAGCTAGTGATAACTTCCGCCACTGATTTGGAATTAAGATCTAGCAGAGATATAAACATGTTTCCAAAAGGCGGCACAACTGATTATCAGCTATATTACGCCGCTGGAAGATCGATAAATTACCATATCATCGGCGCCGGTTTCATATCAAACTCCAGTAAGTCCTTATATTTCACGATATATTTTTCTAGACCTATAGTTAATGACCCGACTGTAACAGTGGCGTCGTATACAAATGGCGGTTTTATAGTTCGGCAAGGCGGAAAATATTTGTTCGGGTCTGCGTCCGGAACATATAAGAAACCATCTTCATATGTGGTATCTGCAGTTAATAATAATTATATTCGTATAAGGGCTGATTTCTCGTCGACGACAAACGCCGTGAATAATGATGCTTGTGGCTTCGACTGGTACGGAACTATCACGTTTAGTTAAATGAAAGGAGAGTGATGTTATGGCTTTGTTTAAGCCTGTAAGACAGGATGACGGTGTTACCACAAATTATCATCGTATTATATCGTTGAATTTATGGCCTAATAGTCATATTTCTATCGGTGTTTTATCGTATGTAGACGAGAAATCACGACGCGATAATAATATTTTAGGTACGCCGTACAACCGTAGTACCACATATGAAATAGACTATGATGAAAATATGTCAATCACTGGCGCTTACGAATATCTGAAAACCCTTCCGGAATTCGAAGACGCAGAAGATGTTTAAGGAGGAAATAAGTATGAAGTTTAGTATTTCTTGGGTCAAAGCGGCTCTTATAAGAGCTCTGAAAACTGTATGCCAGACGGCTATCGCCATGATTGGTACGGCGGCTGTTATGAGCAATGTTGATTGGAAGATGGTTGCAAGTGCTGCTTTGCTCGCGGGTATCATCTCGATACTCACGTCTTTAGCAGGCCTTCCAGAGACTACATACGATACTGAAAATCTCGGAGGAGAATCCACGGTGAGTAATGGTGATTTAGTTCACGAATTGACCGATCCGGGCGATGAAGAAGGTGATGACTAATGGCTGTAACAGGCTCAAAAGTAATAAAAACCGCTGAGAAATATCTCGGCAAAGGCGGAACATTCATATGGAATTATTACGGATTAGCCAAGGGCACTGCATGGTGCGCGGCATTCGTATCATATGTAATGAACAAGGCAGGTGCTAAGTCGTTATTCTACGATGGAAAGCCTGTCTTTTATGTTCCGTATGCTCAGCAGTGGTTGAAGAAACATTGCACTCACGTCAAAATGGCGAATGCTAAGGCTGGGGATATTGTTATATTTACCTGGGATGGTAACGGCTATAACTCAGAAAGAGGTAGCAGAGACCATATAGGATTTGTCCGCAAGGCTGGCACAAGCTCTACAGTATATACAATAGAAGGTAACACTTCCGGCAGCAAAGTTGCAAAACGTACAAGAGCTTCCAGGTATATTTACGGTATCTACAGACCTAAATATTCAACAGCTAAAAAGAAAACTACAACAGCCAAGAAGGAAGCGAATAACGTGAAACCTAAAGTATATTTATCACCATCGAACCATGGAACCAATCAGAACAAATGTTTAAAGTCTAAATGCTACGAGGACAAGCATACCAGACCAATGGCTGAGGCTTGCGCTAAGTATCTTAGACAGTCTGGCATAGATGTTAAAATCGCGGCTAAGAAAACAAGTGTTCTAAAAGGTTCGCGGACGAAGGAAGCAGATAAATGGGGAGCGGACTTATATATTCCTATTCATACAAATGCTTGCGATGACAAGAGTGTAAGATATCTGATGTTCATGTGCGCTAACACGACTGGGAAGTATGAGAAAGCTTATGAGAAAATTGCCCCATCAGTGAAGGCTGTATATCCTGGAGGAAATACCAAATTTGTTAAGAGGACTGATCTTTATGAGATAAACAATCCTAAAGCTTTAACTTTCTATTGCGAGATGGGGTTCCATACAAACAAGAAAGACTGCGAAGAGTTTATTCATAAGTCTGACATGATTGGTAAAGCTCTGGCAAAAGGTATTTGTAAATATTTCGGTAAGACGTTTACAGATAGCACATCAACTTACAAAGTTAAGATTACGGCTGATACTCTGAATGTTCGTGAGGGTGCTGGAGTAAATACCAAGGTTGTTGGTAAGGTTAAGAAAGATGGAATTTATACGATAGTAAAAACCTCCGGTAATTGGGGCAAACTCAAATCCGGTGCAGGCTGGATTTCTCTTAAGTATGTCGAAAAGTGCAGGTGATGTGCGTGGGTTACATATTTTCAGGCCTTGTAAGTCTGAGCGTAGCTATATTAGCCTACGTGATCCAGTCTTTAATCAAAGAGAATCGCAGACTACGCGATGCGGACCGTATAAAAGAGGAAGCTCTTGCGGAAGGCGTTACGTGTCTTCTCAGGGTTAAACTGATCGAATACCATAGCAAATACACTCAAGTGGATAGGGTATCTTCTCACGGATATGAAAATTGGTTTGAGATGTATCACGCCTACAAAGGGCTAGGTGGTAATGGTATGGTAGAGCATATGAAAGAGGAAATGGAAGAACTCCATATAAAGAATTAAATAAGAAAAAGGCTCCGTCACTACGACAGGGCCTCTTCTTTTTGCTTTGCAACCCTTGATATCAAGCTATCGGTATCAAGTAGTACCCCATGAATGAGGACTTAAATGTACCCTAAATTAGTTACACTTAAGTTCTATGGTTATTTTATAAGGAGGATTGTAGTACTGCATACCTTTGGCGGATTGCATACTATATTTCTCCGCATTCTCTTTTGTTATTTGCACGATTGGGTCACGCTCGTATATCATCTTATTGATCACTGTTTTTAGGTATTGATTTTTGGTCTTAGCATCTAACTTTTCATCTTCCAATATTCTTAAAGCGTCTTTAGTCTTTATTAACTCTTCTCGATAGTTAATATGTTTTGGAGCGGAGTCCTTAGCTTTGGCCAACGCTTTATTTACTTCCTCTTTTTCTTTTAGCACTTTCTCATTGAGTTTAACAAAAATATGTTGTGGTAGCCTTTTAGCGGGATCTGGGTCATATTGTGCCTCCCATTGCTCCATCTCTTTCTTTTCAAGGTTGGCAAGTTGCTTTGTAAGTCTTCCGATCAAGTCTCTATGAAGCTTTACAGAATCGTCCTGGTCGTTCTCTATACGAACCTCAAAGTCGCTTATACAGTCTTTAAGAACTTTACGGACGTATTCAAACACTTCGCTATATTTTACAGATCCTGATTTACAATGAACTTGGTTATTACATACAAGTTTGGGTGAGGCATATTCTACACCATGTCTTGTGTAGGTGTTATAACCGATCTTATGTCCACATTTCTTACAGAACATAATTCCGCTGAATGGATTTTTAAGAGTTAGATCCCTACGAGTTCTATGGCGTTTACCTCTTATTTCACGAGCCTTGTTAAATTGTTCTTCTGAGATGATGCCATCATGCTTTCCTTCAAACAATAAGAACTCGTCCACTTTTGCTTTCGGACGTAACTTCTTTATTTCTTGGTCTTCGATTATTTTCACAGTTTTCCGCCAATTCCAACGAACACAGCCAATATAGTGGTGATTTTCAAGTATACTGAATATTATACTTGGTTTCCAGGTACTATGGCCTGTTTTAGTCTTGGCTCCCAATTCTTCAAGTCTTCTGCAAATCGCTGTTACGCCTATATCCTCCTCACAATACCAGTTGAAGATCATACGAACTATATCAGCTTGATCCTTACGTTCGATTAGAGTATGGTACGATTTCTTACCATCAAATTTCTCGATTCGATCAAAACCATAAGGCGCAGTTGAACCTACATAATTACCTTCTTTGACGCTTAATAATTTACCTCTAGCTTGAATCTTCTTGTAATATTCGAGATATTCGTTGCCTCGTTTGAGTTCTCGCTCAAAAGCATCTCTATCATATTCGTCACGCAAATCGTAAGTTTTCATGGGTGTGATTACATAAGTATTTGTGTATCTAAGTAATCTTATAAGTCTACCAGCATCCTCAAGATCACCACGACTCAAACGCTGCACGTCTACTACAATTATAGCTTTGACGGCCGGATCTTCTATATCTTTGAGTAAGCGAGTTATCTCAGGGCGTTCTTTAAGCGATTCGCCGCTGCCTACTTCCATATATTTGTTTTCTTGAGGGATAGGACCGCCTAGATATTTGACCGCGTATTCTTCAATGATCTTGCTATGCTTTTCAAGTATTTCGTCAGTCGATAGTAAAGGATCATCAGTACGAGACTTTCTTCCGTACTCTTTTACTTCATAATTGTAAAACGTTGGATATTCTTTATACATTCCGTTCTTCCTTTCTATGATGTACTGCCAGGGGTTAAGTTAGCATCACCTCCTTCGCGTAATTTTCAACTCCTATTATGACACCATAAACAAAAATTTTAAGGAGGTTTATTATGAATAAAAACTTTACAATTATGGAAACCAGAGAAATGAGCAAACGCAAATTAGAGACTGAAATTGGTAAATGCAGTAAGCGAATGGAAGAGCTTGGCATGAACCATGAAGAGTCCTGCAAATTTGTAAGTAGTATTATGAATCTTGGCATTGCCATTCATGAAAAGTTTCAATCAGAAAAAAACTAAATAATTGTTATGGCAAAAAAGGAGCTCTAACAAGGGCTCTTTCTTTTCGTTAAAATAGCAACTCCTATTATGAAAGGAGTGATATTTATGAAACGAATTGAATTTCAAAATTTAAAAGTTGGCGATATATGTGTTATAAAGAGAGGTCACGATCAAGGCAAGAGATGTAAGGTTGTATACATCGAAGACGAGATCGACGGATGTGATACAATCTTGGTTAAATGCATTGATGACACATTCTCACAAAAGACACATAGTAATCGGTATCTTAGATTAACGAGTTCGCATGAATTAGATATTGCAAAATAATGAAGTCGGAGCTCTAACAAGGGCTCTTTCTTTTCGTTAAAATAACAACTCCTATTATGAAGAAAGGGGTGATTTGTATGACCATCAAACAAAAGTTCTGGACAATAGTCGGAAAATTTTTGTACAAGATCGGTTACTTACACGATTAATGAAAACAAGAAGATTGAGTCCTAACAAGGGCTCTTTCTTTTATTTTTGTCTTTGCGAAATTAAGAATCTACCATACTCCATTAACTTCTCATGCTCCTCATCAGTAAACGGATCCATACCAATCGTTTACAGATGAATACACAGCCTCTTCTTCGCCATCTGATATTTTCGTAGATATCATTTCTTTATCGCCCCACCCCATCAAATTCGCAGGCGTCGTGTCTAACGCCTCGGCAAGCGGATTAAGGATACTCAATGGCAAATTCTCAATATCACCATTTTCGTATCTATATATGGTGGTTCGATTTTTACCTAATCTATCAGCTAGATCATCAATAGACATACCTCTCTTCGTTCGTAAATTCTTTATTCGTTTTCCTATAGACATTATCTTGTCTCCTTTCTAACAATAATTATCATATATTAATATTTGCACATATGCAAACGAAAAGCAAATCTAGATTAGATATTTTGCATTTTATGCACGAAAAACCTATTGACAGAAAAATTGGAATGGTGTTATCTTTTAGTTGTTGCATGAAACGCAACTAGAAAGAGGTGTATGCATTGGACGCAAATAAATTGATATTTAAGATTTTCGAAAAGAGTTTGAACGTTGATACAGCCGCTGCGTTGTATAAGAAAATTGCTGATAACGGTACGATAACCATTGGCGATGCAATGATACTAAAAGAACTTCTCGGTTTATCTAATTTGGAAGCAATTGATATTTTCTTATCTTAGAGGTGTTGATTCATGAAAACATACAAATTTAAGAACGCTACAATATATGTATATGGCGAGGTGGACAAAGAAAGGTTGAGGAAAGCTACCATTAAACTTATCAAAGACTCTCGTAAATATAAGAGAGGGGCGAACAAGCAATGGGAACAGTAATTCGTCCGGATATTTCTCGTAAGAATAAATACTGGATAGACAAGCATCGTCATTACGAACTCAAACATTTTTGTTTACAATATCCCGAATGGAAGAAAGCTTATAATGCTAAGCCGGTTATACCATCGTCCGTAGAATGGCACAATGATCCTACAGCCAAGGAAGCAATGCGAAAGACGTTATATTTAGAGCGTATACAATTAATAGAACGTGTGGCTAAAGAGACTGACAACGACTTACATAACTATATTTTAAAAGCGGTAACTGAAGGATTGTCGTATACATACCTAAAATCGATGATGGATATTCCTTGCGGTAAGGATCTTTATTACGATCGTTACAGACGATTCTTCTGGCTGCTGGATGAATCAAGAGAATATTATAATAGGAGAGACAACAAATGAATGCACGAGTAAAAAGAGAAATCCAAAACAAAGCTAGATTAATTTATTGCTTGGTGAACATACTGGAGTACGATTCTGAGAATTTAAAGAATGACACGAATGAATGCAGACCAGAAGATTTAGCAAGGACTTTGCAAGAGGCTAAAGAAACCGTACAAAACATTACAGACTTATTAGTCGAGATTGAGTACATTCTATATTTGGATGATTCGCGGTTATAACACTTCCTTTTATAGAAAGGAGGTATACAAATGCTTAAGAAGGTGATTATGGCTCTATTAAAATGGCTGTGTATAACAGTCATTATAGGAGGCATAGTTTGGACGATAACAGCTTTATACCGATTTATCAAAAGAGGGGAGTCATGAGACTCTTCTTTTTTTTCGCGTAAAAAACAACATATATTATGAGAGATATTATTAACTATTTATGGAGGTACATAAAATGAGAAAAAAAAGAACGCAGAAAGATAACGCAATGATGTTTATAGAGGATTACATCGGGAGATGTGAATACTTTGAAGAGAAGTATATAAACGAACCCGATAAATTCAAAGAGTATCGTGGCAGAAAGAAAGCTGCGAAAGATATTTTGTTATATGTAAAAACACAAATGAAATAATCTTAAGGATTGGGTCCAGCACGGACTCTTTTCTTTTTTTTTAACCTAGCTTAAAATCCGTACGCAGGTTATTGTAAAACAAGTTATATTTTCAAAGTAAAAATTTCCCCGGGTGGGATTTTTGTAAAAACAATTTAGAAAGGAGGAGACAAATGTTCACAGAATTGTATTGGCTCTCGGCGGTTATAGGTTTTGTAGGAGGTCTCTTGGTCGGGGTTATCTTGTATAAACTTATATTTTGGCTTAGTTCGAGAAAAGGTGTGCTCCGAATAGACCATTCAAATCCCGAAAAAGATGTATATCGTTTCGAGATCGATGGGATAGTGGATAATTCAACTAAAAGATTCGTATTGAAGGTCGATCATGACGCCGATCTTTCGCAAGAATAACAACGCCTTTTATGGAACGTATTAAAACGTATTTGAAAGGAGAATAAAAATGAGCATTAAACACGTTTTGGATGAGGAAATTAGAAACGAACTCGAAAATTTAGGTAGAGAAACCATCGGAAGTGATGAGTATAAAGCCAACGTTGACGGGGTTACCAAATTACTCGACAGAAAAATCGAACTTGAAAAACTCGAAGTCGAAAGTAGTGAGAGAATTGAAGCTAGGGAAGCGGAGATGAATCTCAAAATACAGCAGATGGAGAATGAAAAGAAAGATCGGTTGATCAGTCATGGAGTAACGGTTGGTACATTTCTAGGAAGCGCAGGTTTATATTTCTTAGCTTTCGTGGCGTCTACGAACTTCGAGAGAACAGGAACTTTTACAACAGAAGGTGGCAAAAGTGCTTTAAGAAATCTTTTGAAATTGAAGTAATACGATTGAAGACGGGCCCTACATGGGCTCTTCTTTTTCCGCGCGAGAAACTAACTATATTATGAAAGAATGTTTAAGAAAGGAGAATATTATGGTTATAGTCGGACTTGTAATGTTTCTCGCGTCTTTATTTGTATTATATAAATTCGCAGAAATGGGATTTAAATTAGAAATGATGGACAAAGAGAAACAAAGAAGAGATGAACGACCAATTCATAAAGGTCCTCTTGACGGCATGAAATTGAGTAAGAAAGATTAGCCCTCACAAGGGCTCTTCTTTTTGCGAGGTGGCATATGAGATATCACTACGAGAAACCGATGTTATATTCGTCTTTGTATGGCGAAACATATCATTGTAATCATCCGGTGTACGACAGATGCACGTTATATAAAATACATAATAAAGGGTTGGCGATTATTCAACAGCGTTATAATCCCAAAACCAAATCTACAAGATGGAGCGAGATAGATTCCTGGTTGACGGATATGCTATATTTACATCCGCAATTTAAAGAATACTTTGATAAACGTGCTGAAACGGCTATAGATGGTTTATATCCTACCGTGACCATTAGGCAGATTATGTGGGCGCTTAAAATCAAGCCAATACCAAGAGAACGTTGGGAAACCTGCTTTGATAGGAAAGAGGTTTAGCGTGGATTACAAAGCGTATTATAGGAGGTAATAACATGTTTAAAAACAAATGGGAAAGACGTTATAAGAAATTATACGAAGACGCTAAGTTTTGGAAAGTTTATGCTATAAAACAAAAGAAATTTTGGAAAGAGCGTGATATGTCAAACGAGGAAGTTCGTAGAATGGTTCTTATATACGAAACAGAAGAACGTAATTGGAACGATGTTATCAAACGAATGGAATACTTAGAAAAAGAAATCTAAAGAATCGAGTCCACCATGGACTCTTTTCTTTTCGCGTGAAAAACACTCTATATTATGGAAACATATTGAATTTAAAATCTAGGAGGTATATATTATGAAACAGTTTTTTAAGGATTATAAAGATTTATGCAAAGAGACAGGCAGATTTTATAAAGAGCATTGGAAAGGATGCATTGTTATGAATGTTGTCATTCTCGGAGCGGAAGCTGGATGGATCTTTAGAGACCAGATCAAAGATAAAATCGAGGAGGTAAGAAATTCTAAATGATCTAAAGGATTGAGTCCTACATGGACTCTTTTCTTTTCGCATATTTTACATCTTCTGTTATGAGAGAAAGGAGGAATATATTATGATATCATTTATGTTATTGGTAATTACATTAATTATTATAACAGTGATTGTAGCATTGACTATAGGTGTAGGGGGTGCAGCATTCATTATATTATTTAGTGATGTAATTGTTTGTATCGCGTTGATATTATGGTTTATCCATATTCTTAGAAAGAAAATAACAAAGAGATAGAAGGTCCTACGCGGCCTTCTTTTCTTTTCGCGTGAAAAACACTTTATATTATGGAAACTAATGAAATTTTTTAGGAGGTATATATTATGAAAAACTTATTGAAGTATGTAGTTGTAGGAGCTATTGGAGCTATTGTTTCACAGGTAATTATTAATCGAGATGTAGAGAACGGAGACGTTGTCTATGAGGACGATGATATGTATGTTAAAACAAGTAAAAGCAGAACATATGGGTACAGCTTCGCAAGAGTTAATTGGAAGCATACCGATAAAGAAGATTAATTTCTTTTCGCGTGAAAAACACTTTATATTATGGAAACTAATGAATTAAATATATAGGAGGTTTTTATAATGAAAAAGAGAAGTAACTTAGGAATATTGTTTGACGTAGTATTAACAATATTAACGGGAGGCTTATGGTTATTATGGATACTGATTAAGTATTTAAGAAATGGAACCAGATAAGAAATCAGAGTCCTAACAAGGGCTCTTTTCTTTTATATTCGCGAAAATTACAAACACTATTATGAGAGAATGGAAAACTCGATTTATCGAGCTTCACATTACTGTGAATCATTCTCTTATTTTTTTTCTAAATCGAAGGGAGCAAATGAAATGAAGGGCAAACAATTTATTAAACGCAACGCCTCTACAATTTTAACATGTATTGGAGGTGTTGGGGTAATTGCCACAGCAGTTACGGCTGTGCGAGCAACGCCTAAAGTTGTTAAACTTCTTGAACATTGTGAAGATGAAAAAGGTAGTAGTCTTACAAAATCGGAAGTTATACAGATAGCCGGGCTGCATTATATCCCGTCGATTCTTATAGGCGTTGGAACACTCGCATGTATATTTGGAGCGAATACTTTAAATCAACGTCAGCAAGCAGCTTTAATGAGCGCATATGCTTTAGTTGACAACTCATACAAAGAGTATAAAAAGAAAGTTAATGAATTATATGGTGAGGAAGCGCATAAAGAAGTTGTTACAAGTATAGCGAAAGATAAGTATGCGGAAGAAGGTATAGAAGTTGGCGATGGTAAAAAACTATTCTATGATGACTTCTCTGGCAGATACTTTGAATCAACTTCTAAAGATGTTATTGAAGCAGAGTATAATCTAAACCGCAATATGGCCTACAATTCAGGAGCATATTTGAACGAGTTCTACGAATTCTTAGGTCTTGAGCCAATCGAAGCTGGCAAGGAACTAGGATGGTCTCAAGGTATATTAGAGGCTATGTATTGGGCTGAATGGGTTGAGTTTGATCACGAAAGAGTCTTATTAGAAGATGGCCTTGAGTGTTATATTATAACGATGCGTTATGAACCGGTTATAGATTTTGCTTACTATTAAACAACCGTACGCAGGTGACGGTATAAACTGATATTTTTATAGCATAGTCGCGTAAATAACATCGACTGTTATGGAGAATAGAAAGGAGATAATAACAATGAAAGTGAACAAAAGCTTATTATTAACGGGAGCATCTGCTTTATTGGGAGTAGGAACTTTTGTAGTGAATGCAATCAGTAAGAAAGATGAAACTAGCAAAATAGCTGAGGAAGCGGCGAAAATTGTTATGGAAAAACAGAAAGAATCCAAATAAGGGGATCCCACACGGGATTCTCTTTTTTATTTTTGAAAGGAGAGATCTTATGAACAAAACAAAATTCAGTAGACTCAAGTCTAACATCCAAACGACTATGATCCGAAGAAGTCCCGAGATTCTTACGGGTATTGGTATTGCCGGGCTGGTAACAACAACTATATTTGCAGTTAAGGCCACACCGAAAGCTCTGGATCTTATAGCGAAAGCTGAGGAAGAAAAGCAAGAAGAACTCACAAAGCTCGAAACCGTGAAAGTGGCATGGAAACCTTATATTCCAGCGGCCATATCCGGAGCAACATCTATCGCATGTCTGATAGGTGCTACATCGGTTAATGCAAAAAGAAACGCAGCACTTGCAGCAGCTTACAAACTTTCCGAAACAGCCCTCGTCGAATACAAGGACAAAGTTATCGAGACTATTGGCGAAAAGAAAGAAAAAACAATCAGAGAAGAGATATCTAAAGATAGACTTGAAAAGAATCCGGTAACTAAGAGTGAAATATTCATTACCGAAAAGGGCAAAACACTTTGCTACGAGAGTATATCTGGAAGATATTTTGAGTCTGATATGGCTAGCATCAAAAGTGCTCTGAACGACACAAATAGTAAACTTCTTTTAGAAGATTTTGTTTCATTGTCTCAGTTCTTTGATGCTTTAGGGTTGGGCGCAAATGGAATTAGCGATGAGATCGGATGGTGCAGCATCGATGGCACTATCAGGATTGACTTTGATTCTCATATAGCAGCTGACGGAAGACCTTGCATCGTGTTAAATTATGATACACCACCAAAGTATAACTTCGATAGAATCGCGTAAAAAACACTGTATATTATAGGATAATGCTTATTATTGAAAGGAGATATAAAAATGAGCGAAGAAATGAAGAACACAGAAGTTGAAACTATCGATGTTGATGTTACGGATATCGACGAGATATATCCAGACTACGAAGAGTATGAAGATGAATCTATCTTTAAGAAATTCGCATTTGGTGTTGGAGGTTCAATTGTAGTAGGCGGCGTGACCGCTTTAGCAGTAAAAAACAGAGCCAAGATCAAAGCGTGGAAAGAAGAAAGAGACATTCGTAAACTTGAAAAGAAAGGATATACCGTTATACCTAACGACGTCATAGAAGAACCTGAAATTGTTTCTATCGACGATCAGGACGATGATTCCGAAAAGTAAGTTATATTCGACGAGGGGATCCCACACGGGATTCTCTTTTTGTTTTGCGAAAGGCTTCATATGGAAAAGAAAAGATATATTTACGCCGGGCCGGTCACTGAGTACGGACGAGTGATTGATAATAATTGGTATGGCGAAACAGTTGCGACGTCCGATAAAAAGGCTCGTAGTAATCTCGCATATCAGTTTAAGAAAGAGTTTGGTAAAACTGCTAAAACTAAAATTGAGATACCGGGAAAGATAATCGTAACAAATCTGGAAGGAGATAATTCAAATGAATAATTTTGAACCAAATTCTCACAAACACAAAGAGGAGAATAAGAAAGTCGAGAAGGTTGTAAAAGGCAAAGTTAAGACTAAAAAGAAAAATGAAATTCAGAAACTTGCTGGTAGCATCATATCAGAAGATGCTAGGACGGTTAAGTCTTACATTTTGATGGACGTACTTATTCCATCAATCAAAGATGCTATAGAAGACATCGTCACTAACGGGATCAGAATGGTTCTTCGTGGCGAAACGGGAGCAAGAAATAGAAGCTCTTCGTCTGGCTTGTCCAGGATATCCTATAACAAAGCATACGATTCAAGGAATGGCAGGGATCGTAGCCCCGCAAGAAGAACTGTCGGATATAATCTCGATGATATTGTTCTCGAGACAAGAGGCGAAGCTGAAGAAGTCTTATCCCACATGGACGATCTGATAGAGACATACGGTATCGTGTCTGTTGCGGATTTATACGATTTAATAGGTTATACAAACGGATCATATAATGACAACAAATGGGGTTGGACAAATATTAGAACCGCCGAACCAATTCACGTAAGAGATGGATATTTACTTAAATTACCAAAAGTATGCCCAATAGATTAATTAAGGAGGATTTATATTATGAGCGATATGATTATGCACCCTGAACACTACCAGGGAGAATTCGGAATGGAAGTTATTGATGTTATTGAGAATTTCACAGCCAATTTGACCGGCATCGAAGCCACTGATACAGGCAACATCATCAAATATGCTTGCCGTTGGAAAAAGAAAAACGGCGTTGAAGATTTGGAAAAAATTAAATGGTATTGCGATCACCTTATAAATTATCTTGCTAAACAGGATCTTATAGCTAAAGTTAGAGATGAAAGGATGCCGGAAGAGCGTATGAAAAATACCAAGCCAGAATATGTTCCGCTAACTCAGAGTCCTCATGTAGAGTTATATTCCTCAAATGGGGAAGTAGAATTAGATTCCGCAATATTCGACGAAGGAGGTTGTGATAATGTTTAAGTTTAAATCGGAGAGAAGTCTTTATATTTTCGCAGGTTGTGTATGTATAGGGCTTGGGTTTGCGACTACTAAAGCAATCGGAAAAATTACAAATAAATTAGCAAAGGAGAATAAATAATGAGCAAGTTAACATTACCAAACAATATGACAAGAGCAATCCATAAAATTGGATTTAAGTTAAAGAAGCACAGCCCTGAGATTCTTGCGGTGGCTGGCACAGTCGGAGTAGTAGCAAGCGGAGTTATGGCTTGTAGAGCTACTACAAAACTCAGCAAAGTTATGGAAGAGCATAAGGAACAGACTACTAAGACACATAAATATGTGGAAGCTCAAGGATATTCTGATGAGTATTCCGAACAGGATTACAAGAAAGATATCACTATCATTTATACTCAGACAGGTTTTAAACTTGTTAAGCTGTATGCGCCATCTGTAGCACTCGGCGTATTATCAATCACAGCGATGCTTACATCAAACAATATTCTTAGAAAACGTAACATTGCGTTAGGTGCAGCTTATGCAGCCGTAGACAGAGGTTTCAAGGAATATAGAAACCGCGTTGTTGAACGTTTCGGCAATGAACTCGACAAAGAACTTAGATACAACATCAAATCTTCAACGATCGAAGAAACTGTTGAAGATGAAAACGGCAAAAAGAAGAAAGTCAAGAAAACTGTAAACGTTATTGATCCGAATGCCATCGATGATTTCTCACGGATATTCTATGAAGGAAATATTGGCTGGGATCCAGATCCACAATATACGTTAATGTTCCTTAAGAAGCAGCAGGCGTTTGCTACAGAACGTCTTGAAAGGGATGGGTTCTTATTTTTGAATGATGTATATGAAATGCTTGGATTCAACAGAACAAAAGAAGGCCAGGCAGTCGGTTGGATTTATGATGAAAAGAATCCTGTAGGGGATAACTTTGTAGACTTTGGCATCTATGATCTGCACAACGATCAGAAAATCAAATTTGTGAATGGCGACGAAAGAGGTATTCTCTTAGAGTTCAACCATGACGGTAATATTCTTGAGAAGATGTGAATGGTAGGGCTCGAAGCCTATGGATCAGGGAATTGGCTTAGAGATCTATACGACCGAAAGGAGTTTTAAATCATGACGGGTAAAGAATTAGTGATGTATATTCTTGAGAATGATCTGTTAGATAATGAAGTTGTTGAAGATAACAAACCTATATTTCTAATGACATTGGAAGAAGCATCATGCAAATTTAATGTAGGACCAATGACGATTAGAGTTTGGGTAAGTGAGAACAAAATCGACTATTGCGTTATAGGTTGTAATCTTTATATTTACACAAACGCAAAAGATCCAAGAAAATAAAACTAAGGGGTAATGGATGTGGAGAACATAGAAAGGATTTTGTGCATGATAGATCATTCACTTAATACTAAAAAGAAACGTCATATCGCAGGAGGCATATTAATGAGTGTATCATTATTCTTCGGCGGTCTGGCGTTTACCGTTTTGACAATAAAGACCGATAATGTAAAGGAGGAAACAGATGAACAGGAACTTATTAGTTAGTATAGCATTTATTGCTGGAGTGGCTACCGGGATTGCGGCTACAGTTACATATGCGAAGAAGAAATACGCTAAGATAGCGCAGGAAGAGATTGATTCTGTGAAAGAAATATATTCTAAAAAAGACGATGATGAGGAAATTAACGAAGTCGAAAAAGAAATATATTACGACAGACCTGAGATTGAAGACGAAGACGAACCCGAACCAGAGGAGGAGTTTGTAGAAGAATTCAGGCCGGCTACACCTGAGGAAGCAAAAGCATATGAGAGAGCCACAAGGCATTATCGTGAATTAGCGGAAGTTGACGAGAAGACTCTCGAAGAAAAAGTTAGAGAAAAGAGTATAAATATTGTAAGAGATTGCAATAGAATAACAAGCGAAGGAGGAAATAAAGTTTTGGCAGATAAACCATATATTATCAAACCTAACGAGTTTGGTGAGCAGGATTACGATGAAGTTACTTTAGTATATTATGCGGATGGTAAATTCACATCGTACGATACTGGAGATTTAATGGACGAATTTGAAATTGAGGATGCTATCGGTGATATTGATCCGAGCGTGCACTTTGGGGATTACGAGGAAGACTCTGTGTTTATCAGAAACGACGAGCGTGGTATCGATTACGAAGTGCTTAGAGACGAAGATCCATATGAGGAATGATATCTGTGAGGATAGCAAACGATTATTTCGAATGGTTGTGCAAAAAAGTATGCGGTAAAAGATTTTCCAGAAAAACCACATATAAAAAGTTGTTATCGTTTCTACACTCTATTGAATTTATATATTTGATAGGGTTAGATGATACAAGAGCTAAACGCGGAGTAGATTTACGTTGGGTATATTCCTGGGAAACCGGAGAAGACTACGACGAAGTTATGGCGTGTTTAGACACTCCTTGTAGTGTATTAGAAATGATGATAGCACTTTCTATATCTTCCGAAGAGATTATGGATGACCCGCAGATAGGTGATAGGACTGGCCAATGGTTTTGGAACATGATTGTAAACCTTGGTTTAGGTCCTATGACCGACGACCGTTTCAACGAGGAATACGCTGAAAAAGTCATATTAAGATTCCTGAACAGGGAATATGAACCAAACGGGAAAGGTGGCTTATTTACAGTCGAAGGCTGTGGAGATTTAAGAAAACAACCGATTTGGTATCAGCTATGTTGGTATCTTGACACGATAACATAACACACGGAGGACTGTATGACATATTACAAAAGAAAGGAGGGCAAAGGACGATATGCTTGACTTTGTAAAAATTTCGACTCGTAAAACAAAAGATTACACTGAAGTATATCCTAAATTCCTGGTGAAGAAACCTTCGGATCTGATGATTCGAGGCGGGGATTTCTATGCTGTATGGGTCGAAGATCGTGGTCTATGGTCCACCGATGAAGATGATGTATTGAGACTTATTGACGAGGAACTAATCGCTTACACTGAAGAATACAGCGGTAGTTTTGAAAAGCCTCCAAGAATCCTGCATATGTGGGATAGCGATAGTGGAATGATTGACAAATGGCATAAGTACTGCCAGAAGCAAATGCGAGATTCATTCGTTCCTCTCGATGAGAAACTTATATTTTCAAATGCTGAGGTTAAGAAGAACGATTACGCCACCAAGAGGTTGAGCTATCCTCTTGAACCCGGGGATGTTTCAGCGTATGACAAACTGATATCGACTTTATATTCTGAAGAAGAACGCCATAAAATTGAATGGGCTATAGGTGCGATCGTAACTGGTGATTCTAAAAATATTCAGAAGTTTATGGTTCTGTATGGTTCGGCGGGTACTGGTAAATCAACCATATTGAATATTATCCAGCGGTTATTCGATGGATATTATTCAGTATTTGATGCAAAAGCGCTAGGATCTTCCAACAGCTCATTCGCACTTGAACCATTCAGAACAAATCCTCTGGTCGCTATACAGCACGATGGCGACTTATCAAGAATAGAGGACAATACAAGACTTAATAGTTTGGTTTCGCATGAACTTATGACTGTGAATGAGAAATTCAAGTCGACGTACGCGACGAGATTTAATTGTTTCTTGTTCATGGGTACAAACAAACCTGTAAAGATTACAGATGCTAAATCAGGTTTATTAAGACGTTTGATAGACGTATCGCCGTCGGGTAATAAACTTGGTGTAAAAGAGTACCATAAAGTTGTTAAGCAAATAGAATTCGAATTAGGGGCTATAGCTCATCATTGTAAAGAAGTATATTTGAGTGATCCGGGTTACTACGATACTTACATGCCTACGTCGATGATGGGAGCTTCTAACGAATTCTATAATTTTGTAATGGATAGTTATCATATTTTCAGCAAACAAGACGCTGTTAGTTTAAAACAAGCATGGTCTATTTATAAAGAGTATTGCAACGATTCAAACACTCCATATCCTCTACAAAAGATGAAATTCAAAGAAGAGTTGAAAAACTATTTTGAAGAGTATAAAGATAATCATATATTAGATGATGGCACGAGGGTAAGAAACTGTTTCGTGGGCTTCAAAGGAGATAAGTTTAACCCGATCAAGAAAGACAATGATGAGGTTAAAACTTGGTTGAAATTTGATAGCGAGAAATCTATATTTGATGAATTATGTAAGGATTGGCCGGCTCAATACGCTACAGCAAAAGAGACACCATCTAAAAAATGGGAGAATGTTAAAACTACGCTGAAAGCTATCGATACATCGAAATTGCATTATGTAAAGTTCCAGGACATATATCACATAATTATAGACTTCGATATACCGGATAAAGACGGTAATAAATCATATGAAAAAAATCTTCAAGAGGCTAATAAATGGCCTCCTACATACGCAGAACTCAGTAAATCCGGCGCTGGTATACATCTTCATTATATTTATAAAGGAGATGTAACAAAACTGAGTAAGATCTATGATGAACACATTGAAGTCAAGGTATTCACAGGTAACAGTTCATTAAGACGTAAACTAACTAAATGTAATAACTTACCTATAGCCACTATAAGCTCAGGGCTGCCGTTGAAAGGAGATAAAAAAATGGTAAATAAAAAAGCCATAAAGAGCGAAAAAGGGCTACGGATGATGATAAAACGAAATCTTAATAAAGAAATTCATGCGGCAACTAAACCAAGCATTGATTTCATATACAAGATTCTCGAAGATGCTTATAACAGCGATCTTCATTACGATGTCAGCGATATGAGAAATGCTGTATTAGCTTTTGCGGCTAGCAGTACTAATCAGGCAGACTATTGTATAAAACTTGTAAATAAGATGGAGTTTAAATCCAACGAAGCATCGGAGACGCATGGCAAGACCGATGGCCCTATTATATTCTACGACATTGAAGTATTCCCTAACTTGTTTCTTGTAAACTGGAAGAAACAAGGAGAGGGTAATCCAGTCGTGAGAATGATAAACCCTAAACCAGCAGAGATAGAAGAACTCGTACAATTCAAACTTGTAGGGTTCAACTGTCGTAGATACGATAATCATCTGCTTTATGCACGTATTATGGGTTATACGAACGAGCAACTTTATAATCTTTCGCAAAAGATAATAGGCGCTCCTAAAGGCGAAAACAGCAAGTATATGTTTGGTGAAGCCTATAATATCTCATATACGGATGTGTATGACTTCGCCGCCAAAAAACAGTCACTTAAAAAATGGGAAGTTGAACTCGGGATTCATCATCAGGAATTGGGTCTTCCATGGGATCAGCCAGTCCCAGAAGAAAGATGGCGTGAAGTCGCAGAATATTGTGACAACGACGTTATAGCAACTGAAGCAGTGTTTAACCATTGCAAAGGCGATTGGACGGCTAGAGAGATATTAGCAGAGCTCGCTGGTATGCCAGTAAATAGCACGACGAATTCACTTACAACAAGAATTATATTTGGATCGGAGAAAAAGCCAGCACTTGTATACACGGATTTGGCCACTGGCGAAAGAACTGATGGAACAAAAGATATTGCTTCATTCCCTGGGTATGAGTTTGTTTATGATGACACCATCAAAAAATATCGTAACATGTATCGAGGAACCGATGTGGGTTTTGGAGGCTATGTATATGCTGAGCCGGGAATGTACGGAAACGTAGCATTACTTGATGTAGCATCCATGCATCCAAATTCCGCAATCAACTTAAATGCTTTTGGCGAGTATACTAAGAACTTCAAAGATATTTTAGATGCTCGTATAGCTATAAAGCATAAAGACTTCGATTCTGCAAGAGATATGTTCGACGGAAGACTCAAACCATATTTGGATGATGAAGATACTGCTGCGGCATTAGCTCAGGCGTTAAAGATCGCTATAAATTCAGTATATGGTTTAACGTCGGCAGGGTTTGATAATCCGTTCAGAGATAACCGTAACAAGAACAACATCGTCGCTCTCAGAGGAGCTTTATTTATGAGAACTCTTCAGGACGAAGTTCAGGCAAAAGGATACACGGTTGTCCATATCAAAACAGACTCAATAAAAGTGGCTGATGCAGATCCGGAAATCATACAGTTTGTTATTGACTTCGGTAAAAAATACGGTTATACATTCGAACACGAAGCTACATATGAGCGTATGTGTCTTGTGAACAATGCCGTTTATATTGCTAAGTATAAAGGTGGTAAACACGATGGAGAATGGACTGCCACTGGCAAAGAGTTCGCGGTTCCTTATATTTTCAAGAGTCTATTTACGAAAGAAGATATTGTCTTTGATGATCTTTGCGAGACATTTGAGGTTAAGACCGCTTTATATTTGGATATGAACGAGTCTCTTCCGGATGTAACAGAGTATGAAAAAGAGCTGGACAAGCTTAAAAAAGAGTATGATGATGGAGCATATTTGAATGTGGATCGTTATAAAGAGCTTGAACAACTTATATCTGAGGGACACTGTTATCACTTTATAGGAAAGGTCGGACGATTCTGTCCAATGATTCCTGGAGCCGGTGGAGGTGTTTTATTACGTGAAGGAAAGGATAAAGACGGAAACGTTAAATATGGAGCTGCTACGGGATCCAAGGGATATCGCTGGCTTGAATCTGAGATGGTCTATACTTTCAAAGAGATGAGAGAGAACATAGATATATCATATTACGACAAGCTTGTGGATGATGCGGCAGAGGCCATATCCGAATATGGAGACTTTAATTGGTTCGTGTCCAATGAACCGTATGAAGGATCTCAATTGCAGCTTGATAGCATCTGTCCATTTTAAACTATGAGAGATCATATCGATTACTTACAAAGACGGATAATCGTTTATTCTTATATTTACTATGAGCTCGATGACAATGCTATATCTGATAGAGATTATGACGCTTTGTGCAAGAGGCTAGTAAAGTATAAGAATAATTATCCGGATCTTTGGAAAGAGAGTGAGTATTATAAACAGTTTGGTGATGACTATAATGGTGCTACAGGCTTTAATCTGTTCCACGAACTGGATGATCACCAAAAGGAAATCATATTAAGTATTGTTAAATTCAGGTAAAGGAGAACAAACATGAACTACAGAGATATCGACAACATTATTATCGAGAACGCACGCATTATATTTAGAAACTTCTCAGGAAATGAGACTAAGTATAATAGAGCGGGAAATCGAAACTTCTGCGTATTTGTTGATGATCCAGAGTATGCGCAGAGACTGATGGACGATGGATGGAACATCAGAATTCTTGCTCCTCGCGACGAAGAGGAAGAACCTAAGCATTATCTTCAGGTAACAGTAAGTTTTGAACATATTCCGCCTAAAGTGGTTATGGTTACAAAGAGGAACCAGACGCCGCTTGATGAAGAATCTGTCGGAGCTTTAGACTATGCTGAAATTAGAAATGTCGATCTCACAATCAGACCATATCAGTGGGAAGTTAATGATAAGACAGGAGTTAAGGCATATTTGAAGACGATGTATGTAACCATCGAAGAAGATGAATTCGCGAATAAATATTCCGGCGGGGTTGAAGATATGGATACGCCGTTCTAAAACGTATAAACGTATTTAAGACTCGGAGGAAACTTCGGGTCTTTTTATTTTTGAGAGGAGGGAAATTATGGCAACAGAAGCTGATTACAGAGAAGTAAGATTCGATAGATATTGCTACTTATGCAAGCATCTTGATAAAAACGGATACGAATCCCCATGCGAGGAATGCATGGACACGCCGCTAAATTTATATTCTGCCAGACCTGTAAATTGGGTTTGTATCAAGCTGACCGTGGATCAGGCTTACAAACTTCTTAAGGAAGAATTGATTGGCTACGACTTCGCATATTCTGAGTATATCATCAAACTCGTAGGAGAGGATTGCTTCAATGATCTTAAGAATAAAGGATATTTAAAGCTAGTTAACGTGATAAACAAACGAGATATGTATGTTTTAGTCGATGAAAGGACGAAATAATGGGTATCGAGTTGAGGGATTATCAGCAAGAAGCGGTCAATAAGATGCGAAATGGCTGTATTCTCAACGGCGGTGTTGGAAGCGGCAAGAGCAGGACTTCTCTAGCATATTACTTCACTCAAATGGGAGGAAAGCTTTATCCATATTCTCGAATGACGAATCCTAGGAAACTTTATATTATCACAACAGCTCGTAAGAGGGATACTTTGGAATGGGAACAGGAACTCGTTCCATTTTTATTGTCTAAAGAAGAGGATGGAGTGGTGATAGATAGTTGGAATAATATAAAGAAGTATACGAATGTGGAAGGCGCATTCTTTATATTCGACGAGCAGAGGGTTGTTGGATCTGGAGCATGGGTTAAAGCTTTCCTTAAAATCTGTAAAGCTAATGAATGGATATTACTCAGTGCAACACCAGGAGATACGTGGTCGGATTATATTCCAGTGTTTATAGCAAATGGGTTCTACAAGAACAAAACCGAATTCGTCAGAGAGCATGTTATATATTCTCGCTTTACAAAGTATCCGAAGATCGACAGGTACATCAACACACGTAGACTGGTTAGACTTCGAGATAGAATATTGGTTGATATGGACTTTCATAGAGATACAATACCTCACCATGAAGATATTTATTGTAACTACGATTCTATGATGTATAAAGAGATAGGTAAAAACCGTTGGAATCCTTATAAAGACGAGCCAATAGTTAATGCGAGTGAATTATGCTACACCTGGAGGAAGCTTGTAAATTCGGATGAATCCAGGCAGATGGCTCTTCTTGAGATATTCGAAAAGCATCCTAAGATGATAGTCTTCTACAACTTCGATTATGAGCTGGATATTTTGAAAGGTATGTATTATGGAGATGACGTGGAGATTGCGGAATGGAACGGACACAAACATCAGGCGATACCAGACACCGAGAAATGGGTATATCTCGTACAGTATACAGCCGGATGCGAGGGTTGGAATTGTATTTCGACTGACACGATCGTGTTCTACTCGCAAAATTACAGTTATAAAACTCTAGAACAAGCCAGAGGAAGGATCGATAGAATGAATACACCGTTCATCAATTTATATTACTACCACCTAAAAAGTAGGAGCGGTATTGATCTGGCTATATCAAGAGCTTTGAAAAACAAAAAACAGTTTAATGAAAGAAAGTTTACTAATTGGTAGACGCGTGAAAAACACTGCCTTTAATGGAGGTGAATGATTATGAAAAATTTTCTTAAATACGCAGCGGTTGGTGTAGCCGGTTATTTAATTGGATTCTATGAATTCAAATATAAGGTGGTTAAAGCAATGGCTAGTGTAAATGTGGAAGCAAGTTTAAAAAATCATACAGACGAGGAGGAGCTCTAACAAGGGCTCTTTTCTTTTATATTTAACAAAAAAAATGAGGAGTGATCCAACATGAAAGCGCAAGCTTATTTAGACATGGTAAAAAGACAGCAACAAGAATTGACAGACTTCCCGATTGCCTATGCATTTAATGAAAAGCAATTGGAAGAGGCATTGGAGAAATTAGGAGCAACTAAGGAAGAGTGTTGCACATATCTTAACATGGGTGATGTTATGAAAAAGACAGACGCACCGGCTTTTAAAGCAATGTCGAGAAGACATATCGAGGAGCTTCAGAATGCTATGAAAAACGAGCAGTTTGCTGAAGAGGCGTTCCGGTATGAAATGGACAACCATGAATATGCTATCAACTTGTCTGGAGATGATGATGTTTTAGCGGCGGTTTGTCTTGATAAGCAAATGGTTAAAGACTTCTGTTTAGAAGATGCTTACCGTCGTGCTCGTAATGCCCATATGAGATATATGGAAGAGTTGGGTGTGATTTAAGAAAGGAGATATAATATGGCAGAGTGTTATAGATGTCCATATACAACGAAAGTAGAGCGAAAATTTGGTGTCACGACGCATTGTAACCTAGGGATTACCGAAATGGATGTTACTTATTACTGTGCGGATAGGCATAAGGATGAAAATAATTCTTTATGTCCTTTTGTTTGTTCTGAAACTAGATTTCCGGGAGTTGACTACACAAAATATGAAACATATTTTCTATCCGTAAAAAAGGAGACAAAAATGAGTAACGAAGAATTTAGAGAAGAATTGGTAGCATCTGTAAAAGCCTTAGGCAAAACAGTTGTTGAAAATGCTGAAGATTTTGTCGGCGACGGGGAGCTTATTGGTGATTTTAATATTTTACTTAAGTTTTCTATAGGGGAAACTCCAGAAATCACTATAACCAGATCGCATGGTAGCAAAGAATATATCAAGATGATAAACGAGAAAATCTAGGAGTGATCTAATTGGGACGGAGATTAATAGTAAATTGTAGATGTCCGCTTTGCGGAGAAAGCGTTGAGCAGGTACCAGACAGCGTCTTAAAACGCGATCCTCATCATGGAAATGCGGAACTTGTAGTTATTAAAACCGGGATTAAACAGTATATTCATAGTTCTTGCTGGTATGAAATGATAGAGGAAAAGCGACCATATAACGGGAAGTTGTACGTATAAGAAAAGGAGAAAGATTATGAAAATGAGAACAGAAAGTTGGTGCGGGTATGATATTCGCTTTGTAGAAGTTAATGGAGAATGGATGGCAATTCTTAAAGATATTTGCGATGCTTTAGGTTTACAAGTAGGTAAAGTATCACAAAGATTAGAACCGGATATGCTTGAAAGGGTGGAAGTAAAGGTCGAAGTGCCTTCAAAGCATGTCGACTCTCAAGTATTCTGGATGCTTGCTGTAAACGAAATAGGTATATATGAAGCTTTATTCGCTAGTAGGCGATTAGAAGCTCGTAAATTCAGACGTTGGACCGCAAATGTTATAAAGAAGCTAAGAACTAGCGTCGGCCTTGAACAATATGAAGTAATGAAGATGACAGATCCCGATATCCAGGAGCAGATTGATTGGTTCCTGGATAGTTTATATTGGGACGAAGAAAAGCAGATGGTGATGCAGTCCGTAACCGTACAGGGCGGAGATGTTGATCAGATACCATTTTGTAAATAGGAGGGTAAAATGGGCATATTAATATTAACATGCAATTATGCGATAACAGAAGAAAAACGTAAGGAAGTAGAAAAATCAATAAGCGAAAGTATTCGTGAATATGGCGTTGTGATTTTAGATAAAAAATTCAACAGTTATGAAATTATTGATCTTAAAAACGCGTAGGAAACAACCTCTTTAATGAAAGAAATATTTAGGAGGTACATAAAAAATGAGATTACAGAAAATGTTAGGAGTATTATGCTTATTGTTTAGTGTTGCAATTATTGCGATGGGTATCGCATTTAAGGAAGACATTACAGCAGTGGTTATTTCAATACCCTTAGGATTATGGATGATATTCTCAAATAAGAATTTACTATCAGTAAATATTGACGACGAAGATGATGAAGAGTTCTAAAAAGGGCTCTTCTCTTTTATATTTTAGAAGGTATTAACATGAAAGAATCAAGAATGCAGCGGAATTGCGAGAGATGCAGATTGAGAAAGTCACAGGAGACATATTTAGGTATTGTATTTGATTATAAAACTTGTCCATTCGTATGCGTGGAAAACAAGTTATATAATAATTTAAAACGCAAAAAGAAAGAAATGCGTTTGGCTTATTAAGAAAGGAGAATAAAATGAGTAAGTTTGTAAAAGGAGATAAGGTTGTTTTATTAAAAGATTTTGAACCATATTTGAGGACTATTATTCCATCCGGAACTAATGGGGTAATAGTTTCTTTACTTTCTGGTTGCCCAACACTTTATCGAGTTAAATTTGTAGGTTATGGATGGTATGATGTTAGGAATGATATTCTTAGTTTGAAAAATAAGAAAATTGATTTAGCTATCCTTTCGGAATATATATCTAGTAGGTATAGATCAGAAGCTTTTAATATCTCATCATCAATAAAAGATGTCTTGTATAAGGATCCGGCAACTATTATATTCTGGAAAGATGGAACGAAGTCTGTTGTTGTATGTGATGGTGAGGAATATGATCCTGAAAAAGGATTCGCTATGGCGGCATGCAAAAAAGTATTTGGTAATGAGGGAAACTATTATAATACTTTCAAAAAGTGGCTGCCTGAGGAAGCGGAATTTGAAGTAGGTAAAGTATTTAAACTATCAAAAGAGATGTATGGTTTACCTGTTGGGACTTTGGTACGCATCACAAGTATAAATAAAAAGACGGGAAAGGTCTCTTTAATATGCAAGAACTTCAAAGGGAAATTTACTACCAATAAAAAGTATTTAAAACCATTTTAAAAGGAGAAATAAAATGAAGAAAATAATGATATTTGGAGTGACAATGATTATGGTGTTAGGACTATGCGGATGCGGTGGAGAATCCAAAGATAAGACCAAAGAAGAAGTTACTACTGAGACTGCTATAAGCTGGGACGATATGATCCCGGATTATAACAAGATATTTAAGAATGGAACAATAACCACGAAGTACGCTAATGGAACTACTAAAGATGATGTAGCTAGTGCATATTTTGTGATTGAGGACGTAACCGAGGAAGAATACGAGACTTATATCAAGGAAGCTGCAAAGATGTATCCGAATGTTATATCTCAGAGCTTTGATACAGAGGATGGGGAACCATATGGAATGTTTTATTCAGATGACGGAAAAACGAATCATACTGTATTAATAATTCTTGATGTAGATCCATTTTCTGAGAAGCTTACTTGTAACATAACTTGCGAAACTTATAAAGATGAAGAAAGTAGTGATAAAGATGAGTAAACAATATGATTTATATTTAGAACAGCGTATATCGTTTTGTATAGGATGCGAACATAAAAACGGCTGTCATTTTAAAAAATTGTTAAGTTGGATTCATTAGAAGACTATCAGAAAAAAATTTGGAAAGAACCATTAAGAATCACTAAAAACAATTCGTTGGTTTCAATACCAAGACGAAAAACTGGTGGATTTATTACAGTATTTCCGCAAATAATGAAAGGAGAAAAGAAATGATTAAACTTGGACACGTTATTCTGGCAAGTCCACAGCAGATGAAATTTATTATTGAAGGTATGAGGAATCCTATGAACTCATGGGATAAGAGTGATAGTAATGATTGCTGTATTTATAAATGCAGAGATGATATTCATAATTGCCCCGAAGGCGGATTTACTATTGGACAAAATGATCACTCTCTCATGCAGCGTTTAGCCAAGGCCGGTACAGATCATAGAAAATTTATGAGAATGATGCCGGTTTATGTGAGAATTACAGCGCCTTTATATTGGTAGTTCTTTCTGCCAATGAAACACTTTGCCTACTTATCGGTAGGGGTCACGCGAAAAATGCATCTCCTATAATGAGAAGAAACAGTTCTAGCTGGTACGATGTTATGATCAATAATGCATCTAGATTTAAGTAGCATGGGATCTATCAACACTTATGTGTGGACGTATGGGCCTGAGATAGAAAACAGCATCGTATTCTTCTTTTATATTTCAGCGTGGCTAACGGGGAACCGCCCATTGGAATCCCGTGGGAAACATTTCAAAAATATATTTAGCGAAATTTACATCCACTATTATGAAAGGAGTGATTTATATGAAAATTGTAAGACGTATTTCATCAAGTTTAGTGATATTTTTAGCAGGACTTGAAGTAGGGGGATTTGGAATATGGTATTTGACCATGAAAGCAAAGGAAGATTCTAGTTCAAGAAGAGCATCACGAAGCTATCCAACGTACAGAGATTATCATTAAAAAGCACGATTTAATCTGAGAGGGATCTAAGGAAATTTAGGTCTCTTTCTTTTATATTTTTGAAATGAACCTGTAGAGGCTATCCCCTATGCCTTCTGGGCGGGGGAGTAGGGCTGCTATTGATACGTAGCTGGGTTTTAGGAAACGAAGCCCATGAAAACCGAAACGGTGTCCTATTGTTTTATATTATTGTGTGAAAAAATATGGTGGATTTATATTTTACAGAAAGGATAACAATACATGAATGAACTATATCATTACAGCATAAAAGGCCAAAAATGGGGTGTTAGACGTTATCAGAATAAGGATGGCAGTTTAACTATCGCTGGAAAACGAAAATTTAAGCAGATTAGTAATGATGCAAAAAAAAGCGATTCACATACTAAAATGGCAAAATGGCTTTTAGAGGGAAACTCTGACAACGCAAAAATATATGAGAAAGAAATGAAAGAAATTGCAGATTTTAATAAAGATTTTGGAGACCGTAAGGGATACAAACAGTATGTCGAATTAGGTAAAAAATATCAACAGGATTCTAAAAAGTATAACCAAATGTTAAAAGATATCGACAACGGAGTTTTGAAAGCTGGCCGAGATTTCATAACTACCAACGATAAAAATTTTGGAGATATTAGCGATCGAATTATATTTAAGAAGACTGATGATGAAATTAAAAGGGCTCGATATAAAATTAAAGACGACAAAACTTTTAAGAAATCAGGAATAAAAGTAGACAGAGATTCACTAAATAGAGTAACCGGATTAAAAGCAACTAATGCGTCTAAGCGTTAGATTAAGAAAATTAATAAAATGCAAAAATCGATTAATAGGCGTGGTGATTACTAAATCAAAAAATAAACACACACACAAAAAAAAACAATAGTAAAAGATAGTCCATTAATGGGAAGGAATTTGATACTTATAAAATTGCTACTGTTGGCAGTAGCTGTAGTACGATGCACAAGATTGCTGAGAAAGGGTTTACGCTGGAGGACTTCTCGGTAGAGCATCTTGAGACGATTGCTAGATTTGATGACGATGGCGAGGCGCATCAACCATATATGCTTATTAAATCAGTAATCGATTGCTTGAATGCTTGTAGAAAAACATATTTGGAAACAAAGTCAAAGACGGACTGGTGGCAGATGATTCAGCTTCTTCCAAGCAGCTATAACCAGACTCGTAATATTATGATGAATTATGAGGTACTGGCGAATATTTACAGGCAGAGAAAGGGTCACAAGCTGGACGAGTGGAGGGAGTTCTGTGAGTGGATTGAGACGCTGCCATATTCTGAATTAATTACAGGAGGAAAGGAATGAAAACAGAAAACATTATAGCCTTCGGATCTTATATCTTGGTTTCTATAGTATCTATTGTTTTTAATGTATTATCGCATGGAATGATAGATGTTACAGATCAAATGATATTTTTAATGGTTACTGTAATATTCATAAATTACATTAAAGACCATGTCAGGAGGGACTAATGAGTAAGACAATTATATGTGATATTTGCGGAAGGGCTTACGACGATAGTCGCGCCATTAGTCCTCCTATGTTTAGATTTAAACGTTATGGTTATAGGTTGTTTCACAGGACGGAATATGTTGAACTGACCGACTTTGATATTTGCAGTTGCTGTTTAAAAGAACTGGAGAAAATTATGGAAAGGAAGAAAAATGAACAGGGATAATTACGATAAGGAAATACTAAGAATGTTAAAGTCGATTTCGGCAAGTTTGAAGAGTATTGATAAGTCTCTTAAGAATGCCGATTGGGTTTTAAGTATTGACAGTGATACAAATAAGGAGGATACGAATGAAAATTGAGCAGATACATTATGGAATGGAAGTAGATCATATCACAGGTACCGGCGATCGTATTTATGCCGGAAAAATTTTTTATATTAATAACATGCTGTTTGTGTCTGAAGATATTTATATAGCAACCGTTGGGTGTATAGACGATGATGGTAATATAAAATGTTTCTCTCCATGCAGTATAGAACCTCATATAGAACCTCATACAGAACATATTACAACCGATCTCCTCGCAGAAAAACTTAACAAGCTTGAAGATATTGTAGATAATAAGGAATTTATATTCGTTGCTATAGAGGAGATGGGCGAGCTGACTCAGTGTCTTACTAAATATTTAAGAGCAAACGACGAAAATCGTACTTATGACTTCGACCATTTACATGAAGAGTTTGCAGATGTGCTAGTTTGCATGAATCATCTTAAGTCCATATTTGGGTTCGATACACAGGAGACAAGAAAACGTATGTTAGAAAAGCTTGATAGAGCTATAGAAAGGAGCAAATAATGTTATTAAAAACACCACATATTCATGTAGAAGATGTACATGAGCTTCGCGACAATACGAGAATCGGGGAACTGGTAGAGTTCACATCTGATAAGTATGCAAGATGCGATGGATTTGGTTATCAGCCGTTTAAGGATACCAAGAAAGTTAAAGGTATAGTAACTGCTAAATATCCGAATGTGTTTGTTTTAAACGATAATCAAACATTTTCTTGGGTGGAATACATAATTGGAAAGAACGTAATATAACCGGGTTTATATTTGAAAGGAGAATAAAATGGACATCAGAAAAGAAATTGAAAACGCTGGAGGTCTTGGTGAGATTGTACAGGAAAGGAAGTTTGTAGAGTTCAGCTATTCCAGCCAGGATGCATTTCTCAGATTCGAAGCAATCAAACAGGCTAATAATATAATATGCCAGGCTATCAGACAGACGGGTGGTAACATGTCTAAAGAGCTTGTAGATGCTTATGAAGGACTTGATCAGGTTATGGAACATATTAAAATGATTGAGCTGGATGTTATCAAGGAAGGTAGATAAAATGAATAGAGCTGAAAGAAGACGTGCTGAGAAAAAGAAAAAAGCAAGCACTGTAACATATAATATTTCAACCGATCAACTCGACGATGCGGTTAGTAAAGCAGTTGATGATGCTATTAATACTTCGATGAGGTTTATGTTTATATTACCGATTAAAGTATTGATGGACCATTATTGGCCAGATACATATAAAGAAAAGATTCCGGAATTCGCTGATATTCTTATCGACTATTACACCAAATGGCAAGATGGCGAGTATGACATGGAAGAGCTTGAGAAAGAACTTTGGGATCTTGCTGGTATTAGAATAGGAGAATATGAACGATGAGTTTGGTAGATGTTATGATACGTGCGTTCCTGCTTTTGGCGGGATCGTGCGTTTTATTATTCCTTTTGTCTATTATATTTGGAGTTTTGTATGCGATTGACGATAAATTTAATGGTTATGTAGAGCAATATTTAGGTAAGGAAAGGGGTAAAATTACGAAAAAATAGTGAAAAAATAGTGAAAAATCATGCACAATTTTCAAAAAATTTTTGTGCACAAACACAAAAAAATTGTGTAAAATGCTATTTTTTGAGGAAATTTAGGTTTTGTTAAAATCGAAAATTGTTCCGATTGATGAGATTTTTGGGAAAATACACAAAAATTTTGTGTATGTGCACAATTTTTACACAAAAATTTTGAGAAAAAAAAGTGCTACAAACGTTGAAATTTCAACGTTTTCGGGACTTCGTGCACAAAAACACAATTTTTTTTCTAATAACCCTAAAAGTAAAATTATTAAAAATAATAATATAGGATATATATAATATGACAAAATTTTTGTGTTTTTGTGCACGAGGTATATTTTCACGAAGAAAGGAGAAAAACGTGAATGAACAATATTTATTAGAGAAATTCTACAAAATAGAAAACTATGATGAACTTAAATGTCGTGTTGTCGGTTGCTATGGCGTTTCTAATTACGAACTTCTTTTAAAGGATAAATATGGTTATATATATTCTTACGACGATTACGATGTGACTATTAGGTGTGTTTTCAATCCGGTAATCAGCGATGAAATAGATCAGAAGTTCGAGTTTGGTTATCGTCTTTATAAGCTTATAAAGCGTAGCTACCATACACAAAAAGAATTTGCCGAAGCAACTGGACTACATGAATACCAAGTTAGTACATACACTTCAGGTAAAACTATACCTAACTTCGAAACTGTTATGAAAATTGCCAAATCTTTAAAGTGTTCTACGGATGAACTATATTGTGCTATACCGAGTGAAAAGGAGTTTAAGAATGTTTGAGATAGTTGTTTATGCTTTCATAAGTTTTATATTTGTGTACGCAATAATTGATAGAGTGTGTAAGTGTGTTGAACATAAATACGCTACCGAAGTTATCAAGCTGACACAAAACAAAGCTGATGAGAATGCTGAGGTTGATAAGTATATTCTTTAATCAGAGTATGAGCGCTAATTTTACAAGCGCTCTTTTTTTTCGCCGTATTTTCATTCGCGTGAAAAACATGCCCTTTTATAGGAGAAAGAGTAAAAATGCGCCTTATTTTAGACGCATACTCTTTTTGTTTTTGAACGTGATCGTTTTAAGAAAGAAGGGAGGACTCTAAATGCTAGAGAACAGATTTAAAACGAAACTCGTTAAGGAGTTAAAAGATCGGTTTCCGGGATGTATAATAACCCATCTTGATCCTAACGAGATTCAGGGAATTCCAGATTTGCTTATTTTATACAAAGATAAATGGGTAGCATTGGAAGGCAAGAAGACAGCTGACGCATCAATTCGTCCGAATCAGTTATATTACGTTGATCGAATGAGTGCGATGTCGTATGCATCTTTTATATATCCTGAGAATAAGGAGCGTGTGTTAGATGAAATTTCACAGCTATTCAAATCTTGAGGGATTACATGCGTCATTTAGCCCATCACAACCGAGTTGGTTAAGATACGATGACGACAAAGCTATCGAAGTATTTATGAATCGTAAAGCCGCTGAGATGGGGTCGAGACTTCATAAGTGGGCTAAAGATACGATCGATCTTGGAATCAAACAATCGAGATCGAAGAAAACACTTTCAGCATATGTCAATGACGCAATTGGCTATAAGATGAATACCGAAGTTGTGTTATTCTATTCGCCTAGATTTTTTGGAACAGCGGACGCTATTTGTTTCAGAGATAATGTACTCAGAATACATGATTTGAAAACTGGTAAGACACCAGTACACATGGAGCAGCTTGAAATATATGCGGCTCTTTTTTGTTTGGAGTACAAAGTCAAGCCTGGTGAAATAGAGATGGAACTTAGGATCTATCAGAACAATGAAATGATAGTACATAATCCTACGGCTGAAGATATTTTGCCGATTATGGATAGAATAATTCATTTGGATAAGATATTGGATAAACTCGATGAGGAGGTATAACTAATGAATCCTATTGCTGAAGAAATAAAAGAATATTTTGGATGCGGTGAAACTGGCGAAAGGTTGGCTCATTATGGTGTAGCTCGTCGATCTGGGCGATATCCTTGGGGAAGCGGAGAAGATCCTTATCAGCATGGAAGGGATTTCTTGTCTAGAGTTGATGAGCTTAAGAAAACCGGTTGGACCGAAACGCCGGAGAATATTAAGAAAGAGTTTAATCTCACCACAACACAATACAGAACAGAGAAAGCCATATGTAAAGATGAGCGAAGAATGTATGACGTGGCTAGAGCTAAATCTCTTAAGTCTGATGGTCTCGGCCCTACCGAAATAGGCAGAAAAATGGGTATAAATGAGTCGTCTGTTAGGTCATTACTTAACGAAGGTTCCGAAGCTCGTATGAAAGAAGCTAGGAACGCTGCTAATTTTATTAAACAGCAAGTTGATAAAAATGGTATGGTCGACGTCGGTACAGGTGTTGAAAGAGAGCTTAATATATCCAAAGAGAAACTTAATCAAGCATTATATTTGCTTGAACGAGAAGGATATCCACTTTATAAAGGCGGAATACCGCAGGCCACAAACCCTGGGCAACAGACTAACCAGCGTGTTATTTGTAAACCAGGAACGGAGCATAAAGAAATATATCAGTATGATAGAGTCCATGCGTTGAATGAAGATAAGTATATTTCAAGAGATGGTGGAAATACTTTCGAGAAAAGATTTACATATCCCGAAAGTTTGAATTCGAAGAGATTACAGATTAATTATGCTGAAGATGGCGGTATAGCTAAAGATGGCGTCGTTGAACTTAGAAGAGGGGTTCCAGATTTAAATCTAGGCGAGTCGCGATATTCTCAGGTTCGTATAATGGTTGATGGAAAGCATTATATAAAAGGCATGGCCATATATTCCGATGATCTTCCAGATGGTGTGGATGTTAGATTCAATACGAACAAAACAAAAGGTACACCGTTAGAGAAGGTTCTCAAACCCATCAAAGATGATCGTGATAATCCGTTCGGTTCGTTAATCAAAGATGCCGATCAAGGTGGACAATATTGGTACGACGATCCTAAGACCGGCAAGAAGAAACTTGGTCTTATAAATAAGCGTGCCGATGAAGGAGACTGGAGTGAATGGGCTGATGCATTACCGTCCCAGTTCTTATCTAAACAATCATTACCTTTAGCTAAGAAGCAGCTTGATTTAGCTAGGAAAGATAAAGTTGCAGAGTATGATGATATTTGTTCGTTAACCAATCCAACGGTTAAGAAACATTTACTTGAGAAGTTTGCCGATGAATGTGATTCTTCTGCTGTAAATCTTAAAGCCGCTGCCCTTCCAGGTCAGAAGTATCATGTTATATTACCAGTGAACTCTTTGAAAGAGACTGAAATATTTGCCCCTAACTATGAGAATGGTACTAAACTTGCTCTTATTCGATATCCTCATGGCGGAACATTCGAGATACCTATCTTGACTGTTAATAATAAGAATCAAGCAGCTAAGAAAATGATTGGTACTGACAGTATAGATGCTGTTGGTATTAACCATAAGGTTGCTGAGAGATTATCCGGAGCAGATTTCGATGGCGATACAGTTATGTGTATACCAACTCACGATTCAAAAGGTAAAGTTAGGATAACTTCAACACCTCCGCTTAAAGGTCTTGAAGGATTTGATCCTAAGATGGAATATCCGGAACGTCCTGGTATGAAGTACATGACTAAGAAAGGTACTCAGACTGAGATGGGTAAGATATCTAATCTCATTACTGATATGACACTTTCTGCTGATGTAAATGATGCTGATCTCGCTGCTGCTGTACGTCACAGTATGGTCGTAATCGATGCTAATAAACACAAGCTCGATTACAAGAAGAGTGAGATAGATAATAACATAGCCGCATTAAACAAGAAGTATAGAAGATACATAGATGAAAATGGCAATGAACAAGCGGGTAAAAGCGCATCTACCATCATATCCAGAGCCAAGGGCCAAGCGACTGTTGAAAAGAGACAAGGTAGTCCTAAAGTTAATATCAAGGGTAAGGATTGGTATGATCCTAGCAAACCTGAGGGATCTCTGGTATATACTAAGGCCGATGATTTATATTATCCGTCACGTAGGTATAACAAAGAGACTAAGGAAGTAACCCTACGTACTACGGATGGGAATAAGATAACTTATAATATGGACGATGCTCGTGCTAGGAATAAATATGAACCCATAGAAGTTAAGGACCCTAAGACCGGTAAGGTATATTTTACTAATAAGGACGGGAGTATATCCTATAAAGTGAAGACCCGTACGCAGAAGAGTACCCGTATGGCGGAGACTGATGATGCTATGTCCCTGGTATCTCAAGCCAGACACCCTATGGAGATAGAGTATGCTAAGTATGCCAATGACATGAAGGACCTGGGCAATAGGGCCCGTCTTGAGATAGAAGCCGCTGGTAAGATAGCATATTCGTCTAATGCTAAACGAGCTTATGAGCCAGAAGTTAAATCGTTAATGAATAAACTTAACGAAGCAGAACTTAATCGAGGAAAAGAAAGAGCTGCCCAACGTAAGGCTAATGCTATTGTACAGGCCAAGCTCAAAGCGGACCCAACTATGGACAACGGCGATATAAAGAAGGCTAGTCAGAAGGCTTTAAGTAAAGCTAGAGATGAAGTAGGCTCTGTAGCAAGAAGAGATAGAAACATAGATATAACACCTAAAGAATGGGAAGCTATTCAGGCTGGTGCTATTAGTGAATCACAACTTAAGAAGATACTTAACAACACAGACACAACTAAAATTAGAGAATTAGCAACTCCTAAAACTAAGTTAGGTCTTAGCTCTGCACAAGTTAGCAGAGCCAAAGCATTAAGTGCTTCTAATTACACTTTAGCTGAGATCGCTAGAAAGCTTGGTGTTTCAACATCAACAGTTTCTAAGTATTTGAAAGGAGCGTGATTGAATGTCTAAAGATGTAATGTTAACAACAATTGACAATCCTTTCGATCCTTTTGAAGACTTTACTTCTTGGTTTATGTTCGACATAGAGAAAGGATACAATTCTTGTGGCCGTTTAATGAGA
>ENA-ORNY01000162-ORNY01000162.1-human-gut-metagenome-genome-assembly--contig:-NODE-162-length-54032-cov-17.958223_pt1 | contig 54032 bp, 55 predicted proteins | sample MGYA00242122_ERZ509036 | MGnify/ENA primary metagenome ERZ509036 (study PRJEB26280, sample SAMEA2338696) | human gut metagenome | biome: human gut; feature: human-associated habitat; material: faeces... | reverse complement strand
AAAACGGCTTAAACACTGCGTTTAAGCCGTTTTTTGATATATTTTTATGTACGGAGCACGGTTTGATTTTCCGCTTTTTACACTTATTTCAGGCATCAAAATGTTCAACCAGTGCTAATAGTTCCAACGTTTCCGTCTGTTACATCATCAAAATAGCATCAAAAATCATCACATCTACCGCTGTATTATCTTGTTAGCATCACTATATCGTCAAGAATATCAAATAACCCAATAAATTTAGGCTTTGAGAAAAATTAATTTTCCAAAGCCTTTTCTTTGTTTACAGCGTAGCATATTTTGATTTATAAATGTGTCCCGCTGAATATACTATATATTTCACATTCATGAATAATCCTGCAATTCTATTTTTAGAATAGAACAAAAGGTAGTTTTGTCAATTTACATCTAATTAATATTACGGCGGTTTTTTCGTAAATTAACATAGATTTCACCTGCTTTTAATTATCTTGTCTTTTGTACAGGTTATCTGTTAGGTGAGTACTTTTTATTAGACTTTTCATAACAGTCATCACATAAGGTTTTTGCCCGCGGTAAATCCTTTCTAAGTTCTCCTTTAGCGCCGCAATGTTCACATTGTTTTTGCTTTTTTCATAGCTACGCACTATTTTGGCTATATCACTTCTGAGCTGCTTTTTAAAATCATCAGAATGGTTATTATTGGAGGCTAATCGCAGACTTAAACTTCTGTCACCGATAATGCCAGAGAGTGTATTGGGCAAGGGGCATCTTCATATTAATAGTAACTGCAAATAACATGTAACCCTCGTATCATGTTATTATAAAATTATGCTATTCTGAAACTGCTGAGTATTGCGATAACCTCCTTTTCTTCCTGCGGTGTAAATTCTTCTGAGGTGGAAGCAGTAAATGAAATTGTACTTGAATACCAGAAGGTATATTCACCGCTTATTGCTCTTCTTACACCCTCTCTTATGCCCTCTTCACTAACGGGAAGTACAGCATATGCAACATTTCCGTCAACCTCTTTGTACTCTCTGTCGGTTTGCATATTTAGTTTTCCTATTGTTTTTATCCTTGCTACCATAAATTCACCAAGTAAACTATGGTCTGTTGCCTGTACAAAACCCGGAACAAATTGTGAAGAAGCAACTTTACTGATTTCTTCTTTATTCATATAAACTCCGCTGCCGCCACCCTGTAATTCACCTGAGTAATGTAAAAATGTCACGCTTGCACCTCCATCATTTTCGAGAGTAACAAGCTCCTCCTGCTGATCGCATTCTTCTTTTGTAACGCTCCAATTATCGGGATAATTAAATACAAATGGAGGATATGTAACCTGATTCACTTCCTGATAACGAGTGGTATATTCATTGTTAAGAGCTACAGTTTTTTCTCTATTTTCAGCATTACTTACACCCTTCTCTGTCGCACTCTCAGTTTCAGGCTCAGTTTTTTTAGTTGTTTCCTGAACTGTAGTTAGCTCTGTCGTTTGAGCTTCTGTTGCTTTTGTTGACGGTATTACCTGCGTTACAGTTGTTTCCTGCAATTCAGAACTTTCATCGCCGCAAGAACAGCTAAAAAGTGCAACAGCAATAATTAATACATATAAAAATATTTTGTAAACAGCACGCATTTTTATTTCTCCTCGTTAATTCCTTCTACAGCATATGTCCAATGTTCTATTCCTATTTCATCCCATAACTGACGAAGTGTCGTTATACGATGAATTTTCACTCTCTTCTTGTTTTTCCCTTTTAATTGAAATTATGCACAGCTGATTTGCTTATACTTTCTCTGTCAGAATTCACGTTTAATTTATATAATGACATAATCCCATCATACAAAAGCTTATAATCTTTGTCGTTTTTATCATCAAAGTTTTCCAACAATCTCAAAAGTATTGTCACTGCATCATTATAGCCATCCATATGCACATTATGAAGGAAGTCACCTTGAATAATATTGAAATATTCATCGGATATTTCTTTTAGCTTTGGATTATCAGCGCTTCTAAGCCTCATAAGAATTGACATAAAGGAACAACGCTTACTTATGTTTTCACAGGCATTTTTTAAAAACTGCTTTAAATCCTGTTCGTTACTGATATTTGTCCAAGGCAAGGAATTATCGACATTACCGTTCTCAATATTACTGTGAGAATTAAACAAAGGCTTGACCCTATATTCTCCATTTACACTTTCCACATAATCCCATAAATAGAAGTAATTTATATATTTAGTGAAATTACGCTTATCAAACAAAAGCTGATTACCGTATGCAAAGCCGTCATTTTTGAGCCATACTAAAGAAGAATCCCAAAAATCAAAAGTTTTTCCGTATCTACCACTGTTAAAGCGACGAGGAACAAGCACCATATTTCCTATCGTATGATATAAATCAGCAAATCGAATAAAGTAAGGCTCTTTTTGAAGTTCAAAAAGAAGTTCTTTTGGATAATTACAATATATCTGTAAGCAGTCCATAAAGCTGTAATTATTCTTTTGATACTGACTTAAATTACTGTTTTCAGATTTGCTCAGAGCATAACCCATTAATGCATTAAAAGTCGTCTGCATTGAATTCATCGTATCTCCGCCAAACTCGCCCTGAAAATTCGGAGTTGAAATTACACCTGAGGAATAATATCCCTTTTCCCAATTCCAGAGTTTTTTATAAACATCAAGGGTAAGCGCATTTCTTCCGTCAGAGCCATCACAATCGGGAATATCACCGTATGTGTTCAGGCTATTCAGACAAAACTTTTCGGCATTACTAAGGTTTTGTTTATCTTTATCAATCTTTACGCCTGTTGATTTATAGGCAAGATACCTTTCTATCGGATTAAGTGCTTCATAGGCTGAATTACCGTATTCAAAATCCAAGCAGTATTCATATGGTTTTTCTTCGTTTTTAACGAATGTTTCAATTCTGTCATATCCCATTTTAATTTCTCCTCAATTTATTTTTAAAGTATAAATACATTAAATCTGACTGCTTAATCAATCAATAACTTCATTCTATCAAATATTTGCTCGGCTTTTTCCGCTTGAATAATATATTATTGAATTTATTAACATCTGTTTTTAACTATTTTCTCAACATATTGCAAAACACCGTTTGCAACCTCTCTGCGATATGGTCTATCCTGCGACACTTTTCCGTCATAAAAAGGCGGTAAAGTGTTTTTCTCTGCCAGTCTGTTAAGCACATTAACATTACCCAATAAAGCGTTATGGTATGTAGTTCTTGATTTATCAAGCTCTTCAATTTTAATTTTATAATTATCTTTATCAACATTGCCGTTTGAAAAGATTTTCATACATATTTCAAGTTTATAAATCTGACTGTGATATTCCTCAAAGGAGATAAGACACCTTTGAATAGTGTTCAGTATTTTTTCATCATCCTTGTAAATTTTCAAAAGACTTAATATTGTTTCCTCGTTAATCATCATAAGCTCCTTTATTGACATATTTTTATGCCTCCAATTTTGTTAAGGCAGTTACCAATTTGCCAAACTCTTTATGATATTTATTTTCATATGAAGAATTATTGCTGTTATTTTTCGTCAGTATCAGTGGTTCAAGCTTTTTATACAACATTGTTAAATACGATGTCGCCGCTCTTTCCGTAACTTTAACATCATATATTCCGGTATTTACCCCCAATGAAAAATGCTCTATTCTTGCCAAGTACCCCGACAGAACCCTGTATTCATTAATAGTATTATCATACTCATGATGAGTGTTCCAGAATTCAGTTGCTGTTCCTTTTTTCGCAGTGACAAATTTTCTTTTCTCTTCTGCCGACTCATTCCATTTGTCCGAAATATCCTTTATTTCTGCAAAGGTATATTCATTTAATTTGTCAAAAACCTGTTCCTGTAACAAATTCAACGCCTCTAATGTTGACTGTTTCTTTTCCCTTTGTTCGCCCCTGTATTCAACTAACACAGTATAAAGAAAGGTTACAAAGGAAATTATAACTGCTATAATTGATATTATAAGTTCCATTTCTACACTCCTTTGTAAATTTACTTTTCTATATATTTTTTATTAAGACTCATAACCTTTTCTATTACCATATTTCTGACCGATTCAGGTTCAATTATCTCTACTCTGTCGCTGTACTGCAACGCCCAATTTGCCATAGCGTACGGACTGCACTTAACTTCAACTATATCGTCATATGGTTCCGATTCTTCTGTTCTTATGTATTTAAATGTATCACCAAACCAATCGTACATAAAAGTGTAATCAGCACGCAAAGGCTTTGACGGATTATCTTTTTCTTTTGGACTTTTTATTCTCAATTTAATCTTTACAGGATTATCAAAAGACATATTCAAATGAGATAACTGAAAATCTTCGCTCCACGACTGAGGAAGATTATCAACCTTCCACTTGCTGACTGACGGAATACCGTTGATATTATGTTTTTCATCTCTCTCGGGGATTTCAATTTCCGACATTAAATCAATACGCCATATCGACATATTTGTGATTGTTTTCTCGCTAAACACAAGCTCTTTACAAGCTAGTAGATAGTATCTTCCGCCGCTTGCAACAATATAATAAGGACTGACCGTATCTTTCTTATTGTGATTCGGCACAAGCTTTTTGTACTTGTCATAGCCGTTAAAAGTAAAGCTTATTTGCACACCGTCATCTATTGCATGCTGAATCTTCAGCAGATTTTCACGCAGGATTTCTCTGTCGACAAGCACAGGCTCTTTTATTCTGCAAATATTCTTTGCACCTTTTTTATAGAATTTGGTTGTCAGGTTATTTTCTATTTTTTTAATAATCTTGTTTGCAGATTCCGTATCTATTGTTTTTGAAAACAAAATACTTTCAATCATACTGTTAATTTCCTCATATGTGAAAGTATGATTATAATACAACCCTCGGATTCTCATTGTCTGATTATCGTCATATTCATCTTCTGAATCGCTTTCATCAAGCGATTCAGCCCCGAATTTTTTGACGAAATCTTTAAAAATAAGTTTCCATTCATTTTCAGACTTTACTCCGTATTCATCAAAATTCAAAGCCATCGCCATTTTTACAATCGTGTCGTTATAGGTTTCCTTGTCACCCAGATACGGCTCGATTTCAGATTCTCTTCTTAAAGCCGCCTGTGTTACAGTGTGTTCGCTGTCAGAATTCAGCTTTAAATATTCAAGTATCTTGAACGCTCTTTCAAGCTTTGAAAATCTCTCTTTTTGTTCTTTCATTTTACTTGCCTCCGTTTCAAATTCATTATATCACACATTTGCTCGGTTTTTTCCAACTTTCTGCAAAAATTTTAAATAAAAAATATTTTAAATTTAAGTTTAAGCGGAAAATTCCGCTTGACTGATTGATATAATAGTCAATGTCAGCTGAACAAATGAATAATTAAGGAAGGCGGAATTTAAATGAGCAAAATTTCAAAAGAAGCGAAGAAAGAAGAAGCTGTTAAAAGATTGGAGGAATTAACAAAAACATTTAATCTGCGACCGAATATATATTAAAATATTTTAAGGAGGATAAGCTTTATTATTCATACATAACCTGTAAAGGTCTGCTGGGGACTATTGACACCATTAACTACGATAAAAGGTATGCTGAAGTCGTTGACAGATTTGAAGAAGAATATGATTGTCTTGTTTATCACGTCGTTGAAACCGGCAACACTATAGCGTTATTGTTTGTCAGCGATAACAAGGAAGAGTGGGAATTCGAAACACTCTGCTGCGGTCAATATGTTTTTGCATATGTGTGCAACTTTGACAATCCCGATTATTCAGAATTTTGGGATATTATTATAAGCAGCTTTAAAGGAGCTTTAATCAGGATAGGAGAATATGTTCGGGTAACAGATTCATCTGAGAATATTTTTTGAAAAGGAGAATTGTTATGGAAAGAAGAAGAATTACAGTATTTGATAAATCAAAAGAATTCCAAAAAATTGAGCAGAACAAATGCAACGAAATGATTATCAATGATATACTGAACCCACTGCTTCAGATAATTTATGCGCTCAGAGAAAGCGATAATTTCAACAACATCCCCGGTACTGATGTCGGCAAAAAACAGGCTGGGACTATTACACAAGCGAATTTAATAATATTTACAGAGCCATTAACTGCAACTTATTTCTTTCAGAATATCAATACAGAGAAATTTACAAAACAGTACAGGGAATTCACTCATACACAAGAAAGTTTTCAGGTGCTGACGGCTTGCAGGACTTTTTCTTTGAAGCAAACGAAAATCTGCATTACTACACATTTGCATTCAGCGAGGACGGAAAACGCTGTAAAAATTATTTAAAAATTCGTCAGGACAATGCCCCGACTGAAAACGAGTATTCAACGTCAGAAATTTACCACGCAAAAAACACTCTAAGAAATGATGAATTGAATCTCCGTTTTGAAGAGGAAGATTTTTTTGTTGAAGAACTTGCTTATGCGGTCAGAGTGATTTTTATAAACATAATCAGGGAAAATGAAAGAGAATCAAAACCTTAAAACGCCGTACATAAAACTATAATAATTACATAAAAAATGCGCAGCCATAAAGAGCTACGCACGAAAAAAGCACGGCTCATTTGCTGTTACACAAAACTTTCACTACATCTCAGTGCATATGGAAATTGAGCCTGCATTTTTACCAAGAAAAACACAAACCGAGATGTAATTATTTTTAGTTTTGTGTAGCACTTTTATATACTCAAAGTTTGCAAGAAAGGGCAAATACAAATTCTAATTATCTGAAAGACTTAGTAACTTCACAGAGATTTTTCCTTTGAAGTTCATGCAACTTTCTGTTAGTTTTCAATTCTGGAATGTATCTCGGGCATAAAGGCAACAGTACAATCCTTAAAATACCATGTTTTTGCATTTAAGAGGTTCATACGATCTGTAAAAAAGTTCCTTTTTACAGATTAAACCCATCCGTAATCCCATTCAACTTTGTCAAATCTCTTTTTACATAATACATTTCTGTAATTTCAGAAGTTGTATGACCGAGCAAGTCGGCTACCTGTCTTGGAGTCAGAGATTTTATTGTACCGTCTGCTTGCTTTATGCCGTTTACGAGGTTAGTGGCAAAAGTATGACGGAGTGAGTGCAAGCCTTTGGTTTCTATGCCTGCGGCTTTAAGGATTCTGTAATAGCGTTTGCGGAAATTTACAGGCCGGGTGAAATTGCCGTTTTCATCGGGTATCAGCGGTGAGTCCTCTCCAAAGTAGAATTCATTTCTTAAATCAAGTATCATTTCTATTGCAGTATCGTTCAGCGGAACATCTCGCTTGCTCGTGGCACTTTTCAGCTTGCCGACTTTTATTTCCCGTCCTTTTTCTGCTGTGACACCGTCACGCTTTGATATTTCCTTAACTCCTCTGTTCAGGTGCATTACACGATTATCAAGGTCAATGTCGCTGTTAAGAAGTCCGAGCACTTCGCCTGTTCTCAAACCGGTATTCAGCATAAGAATATATGCGGCGGCTTGCTGATATTTTCTCTTGCCGTTTGAAAATGTGCTGAACGCTTCATCTTTGAATATTTTAATTTCTTCCGGCGTGAACACCGTTATGGTTTCGCTCGTCGGAAGATTTTCTTTGTCCTGAGCCGCCAGAAAGTTGCTCTTCTTTATCATCGGAGCACTTATCATAGAATTTCTATCGATATATTCCTGCTGTGTCAGATATCTAAAATATTCATTCAGAATATTATGCACTTTCTTAACCGTGGTGTAAGCATAACCCTCGTTCATTTTGTCATTGAGCAATTTTTTAATGTCCGCCGACTTGATATCTCCGACTACTTTATCCCCGATATACGGATAGATTTGATTTTTTGCCGTACATTCATATCTGTCATATGTAGTGCGTTCAACAGACGGAAACTTAAACACCTCAAGCCAGTTCTGCATACTGTCCCGAAGCCTTTTCTTTGTTTCCTGCGACTCAATTATTGAGTCATTAAACGCCGCAATATATTCCGTCATTTTCTTATTGACTTCGGCTTTTGTCGTGCCTGAGAAGCTTTTTCTTTTTCGTTCGCCGCTTTCGTCCATATACCAAACAACACCGCCCCAACGACTATCCGTCCTTTTGAAAGCGTTGCCGTTAGTAAGTAATTTTCTTGTTGACATAACATCAAGCCTCCTTTTCAAGTACAACAACATACCATAAATTTATCTGAATATCCAGACCAAATTTTAATTTCTCAAAAACCGTCTGTGTCGGTTTAAATTTAAAATTTCGATTGCTTTCCTGCTGAATGCAACAAAATCGCAACACGGGCGACACACGGCTCAACAGAGGGATTACATTGACATTGTAAATCCCTGCTCTTCATCATTTTCAATTTCATTCTGATTAACCGTTCTGTCGGTTTTCAGTCCGTGGGCAAGCTTTTTCTCTTCAAGCTTGGATTTCAGTTTGCTATCAATCTGACCGAATAATTTAGCTCTTTTATTCTTGCAACTGCTTGCAATCAATTTTGCGAGCGTAAGGACTATTCCTGAAACAGATTGCTCAACACTTGATTTATAATTTTGGTTTGTCGGAGTTGCGTTAGATAATAAATTAACCGACTTCAAAATGTAATTTTTAATACTTCTAAATTCTTTGTTATCTTCAAGAGGTATATCGGACTTTTCTTTATCGTAGTACAATGACAGCTTTTCTCTGTTGATTTCATTCCACTTTGAATAGAGCTTTGACAAATTTTTATCCTTTGCAAGTTCGGCTACAATACTATTAACGATTTCTTTGATTGATTTTGGAAGATAGCCGTACATCAACCTGCCGTTGTAACTTTTGAGCTGTTCAGCAAGTTTTCTGAACAGCTCAACCATTTTGTCAGAAACATAAAAATCATTATTGATGTTTTCAAGCAAATCATCAATTACATTTTTTGCTTCATTTTTCAGCTCGTCACGGATTTCTGTCTGCATTTCAAACAACTTGTATTGCTCATTTCTGAAAATATCATTGCCGAAGGCACTTCGCATACTTTCTATGCCTTTGTTGGTTAGATAACCTTGTCCTGATTTAGAATACACCATAAGATGTATGTGAGGATGATGTGTTGTATTGTGAAATGCACCGTACCATTGCAAGTCGCTTGGCTCTATTTTATGAGCTTTGGCAATTTCTAAAACATTTCTTCTGACAAGGCTTTTCCAAGCATTTGCATTGTTGTAGCCAAGTCTTTCGGCATCTTCTCTTTTAAGACTAATGACATGAGTCCACACAATTCCGTTGTGATTTGAAACTTCATCAGCAACCTCATCAAGATTTATCTTGTCATCAGTTTGAGAAAACAATCCATGTTTCCCTAACTTCTCAACACCCGGTCTTTCGGCATAATATGAAACTAACTTTTTAACACCGCCTATCCTGTCTGCGTTGCGTTCAAGAAATTCGTTGAGGAATTCTGTTGCGTTAGACTTTGTCTTATTTTCAAGATAAGACTTCATCTCGGGATAATCCCAAGCTTCCGGAACAGTTTTGAGTGCAGTGCAGATTAAATCATTTTGCTTTTTAGTTGCAGGGGAGTTATCAATACCGTTTGGCAGTTTTTCAACACCCTCACGAGTGCCCATATATTTTATCAGCTTACCTGCATTTGATGATGCAGGATTTTTAATGTATCGGCTTGTAAAAATTATCTTCGGTATTTATTAACCTCGTTGGAATTTGTACGCATCTTCAAAGGTGATGATACCGTTGTTCCTTGCGACTTCTTCTGCACAGAGATTTTTCAGTGCCGACAATGAAACTTTATCAATCTGATTTGTTGCTGATATAACATTACTTAGTTTTGCTTGTTCTACAGCCACCTTAAAAAGCATCTCAGAAATATTTTTCTCAACACTTTCAATCTCACTTTTAATAGTCTGAGCAAGGATTGGCGAAAGATAATCAATACATTTTTGCTGATGAAGATAACCGATGTAAAACTGAACAGCCTGACAGACAAAATCACTCTTTGAAGTTGCGTTTGCTGTATCAAGCATTTCTGTCATTTCTTCAACCATTGATGGTTTCATCCAATAGGCATATTTCTTTTTATTTTCGCTCATTTCTGATAGACTCCTCAATTTCTGATTTTTGACATACTGTAAAACCCCATAACAGTCGGCTCTGCCGTCTGATGTGACGCCGTGGGGAGACGCCCCACTTTAACCTGCTTAAAATAATTTCCTCGAAATTATGCGTTTCTCCTCAACTGCTCGCTGTGGAAATAATCAATAGCTTCTGCAATAGGTCGGATAGTATATAGCAAAGTTCCGTTATGTTTTTGTCCGTCTTTTGTAATTACCTCTGTTCTCTCGGTCGAGATTAAATGTTTATCTTCAAGGCTTTTAACATATTTCCTGACTGTATTTTGACTCATTTTCAAAGCTTGTCCAATTGTACGGTAGCTGGGATAGCACTGATATGTTTTCCTGTTCTCGCATCTCAGAAGATAGCTGTACACAGCAATTTCTCCCGATGATAAACCAAGACAGAATATTTCATTCGGCAGAGTAAAGTAATGTTTTGTATTATTTATAGAATTATATTTCAAATGCTTCCTCCTGTATTCTGCTCCACCCACTCACAGAACTTTTCTTTTGGAACAACCATTCTTGAACCTATTTTCAGAACAGGGAAGCCCTTTGATCTGACCAATTCATATGCACTTGTCTTTGATATTCCAAGTACCTTTGCAATCTCCTGCACCGATAACATCAACGGAAGTTCATCATAGCTCTTGTAAAAATTCTCATTCATCTTCATCACCTCTGATTTTAGGGTAACAAAAAATTGACAGTGAAACAATAGAATTGTATAATCTTAGTTGGAGTGATGTTGATTATCGAAAATATAAAGCATTTACATTTTCTAATTTTGGGAGCAGATTATGAAGAAAGATTACTCGGAATATAAACATACAGATTATGAAAAATATAATATTGCAAGGCAAAGCAACAGCTATGTGTACTATGATTTCTTCATTAACTTTGCATCATTCGATCCGGACTCGAAGTTGTTTTCAATCAAAGTTGATAGGGTTAATGAAGACCTTTCAATGAAAGAGGCTATTGATGAAGTTGAAGAACTTGAACACTCACTTAGGGATGTTCATCCTGACATTTTATCTGATGAAGATATAGCTGATGATGAACAAAATAGAGTTGAAGGCTTAGAGAAAAACAAAGCCTTGCGAAAACATTTCTCTGCAAAATATAATATTGACTGGGATGATAGTGACAAGTATTTTCAAGATCTTATGGATGAATACGAAATTAAAAAAGAAGAGCCTCTTCATAATGTGCTTAGCGGTGCTGTAATTGACCTGCAAATAGGTGAGGGAATACTTGATTTTATCTATGCAGACTTTAAAACGCCATTCAAAGAAAGCTACGGATTTGTTTCTGCTTTTGACTCCTTGATTAAGACCAATGAAGAGAAACGGAACTTTGAATTTAATGAAAAACCTGAAAAAATATACAACTGCAATCAGGAAAATGTTGAAATGTTTTTCAGGTATACAGACAGCAAACTTTTCATTGAGAATATAGCAAATGCGTCTTTATACTCAGCAATTTGTCCTCCTGTGTTTTTGAAAGAAAACTTACCTGTTGAAGGTCTGACGTGGTATTACAACTATCTGCTTACATTACAGAATGAGTATAAGGAACTAATTGAATTCTGTTTTGATGAGGACTTTTATCCGGAGGTAATGGAGAAAATCAAGCCTACTGAGAGGTATTATCTTTATAAAATAATTCATAATCAACCTCTGACACTTCAAAGAGAGGAGTATTTTAGTTACAGCAGAAGCAATCCAAATGGAAAAATCCTGCCGATTCATTTACCTCAAGAGGATTTTCTCAGCAGAGTTATGAATGAATATGAGCCGACTGAACAGCATAAGGAATTTCAAAAGAAATATAATTTAAGTAATGCCGAAATGGAAGTATTCTGCCGTTTTCCTATTTCCCCTAATACGAGTTATAAATTCAGGAACATCAGGAAAGCACTTGAACTTGAATTCACCAAAATGCTTGAACAGGATATCCGCTTCAGAAAGTGCAAACGCTGTGGCAAGTATTTTATTATGAAGGGCAATTACAACACAAACTACTATGACAGAATTGCAGAGGGTGAAACTCGAAACTGTCAGGATATTATAGCTTTTGAAAACTACAAAAAGAAAACGGCGGACAACGCCGCCATAAAGATTTATAATAAATATTACAAGAGATATTCCGCCAGAGTTAAGGCACACACTATCCTTGAGGATGATTTTAAGAAGTGGAAGTACGCGGCTATGACTAAGAGAAATGAATGTATGGACGGAAAGCTGACAGAGGAAGACTTTAACAGTTGGATGGAGAGTTGCTTCCCTAATAGGAACAGAAAGCATTAAAATACAGACCGGAGAATTCAATAAACTTGATACACAAACTTTTCAGCGGTTTCTTAGCTTATCATTGTTTATAGTGATGCAAATTTTGAATATGTAACTTGCAAAAACAGGAGACCACATTTTCGTGATCTCCTACTTGCTGTTGTTCTTTTCAGGACATTGATCCAATGACAATCTTTGCACCAAGCTTAAATCCTGTAATAAAGGCTTGCCGTTCGCAGATTTCAGAAATTTCCCGATTGCAGTCCTTGTATTTTTCAAAGGTTTCTTTCTGCTCATCGGAAAGAGTTGCAATGAGCTTTTCTTCATTTCTGTTGAGTAAAACGAGCAACTCTTTCGTTTCATCATCAAGCTTTGCACATTTTTCGTGAGGGAATAAGTTTCCATAGTATAAATCTTCAAGTATATCCATAGTTTATGCCACCTTTCGTAGCACAAACATATACCACAAAGTGTTGTGAAAGTCCAGAGTTTATTTTATCTTTTTGAATACAAAAATATATTCGTGCTTGAATATAAAAAAGTCACTTGCAAGAGCACGATAACGCCAGATAGCCTTTTGATTTGACTTACCTTTTGTTTCTTCAAAATTCTTAACAAGAATTGCTTTGAGTTTGAAGCCTCGCTGTATAAAAAGATTCATACAATAAAAGCCTAACGGAACAATTTCGCTATTGGCATACTTATCGCCTATAACCACTGCGCAATACCTGTTCTTTTCGAGAAATTGAGATGTATTATCAATTATCTGTCCAAAGGATTCAAGAAAATCGTCTAATGAAGCACAATTTGACAAATCTTCTGTATTATCACTGAATTTCACAATATCCCAATATGGAGGATGATAAATAACAAACTGAACTTTCTTAATTCCCAGTGACATTAGTTTTTCGTAAATATCGACACTTCTGCTGTCACCAACAATAATCTTTCCCTTTGTTTCAGGATTCTTTTCTTCAAGTAATAAATCTCTTGCTTTTTTTGCAACATCGTCCTGAAGCTCTATGCCTATTGAATTTCTGCCTAACCGTTGAGCTTCAATCAGTGAAGTTCCGCTGCCGGAGAACGGATCAAGTATCCATTCTCCTTTCTTAGTGTATCTTCTGAATAACTGATTTGGAATTTGAGGAATAAAATTACCATGATAACTTGCAGAGTGAACACCTGAATTATCACGTTTGTCAAACATCCAAAGAGTATCTGTAAGTATATCATCGTACTCTTTCCAATGCTTCATATCAATATCGTTGTATTTTGCCATCACTTTACCTGCTTTATCTTCTTATTTAATTCATCTCTCCATTTTGTTGGATTATGCCAGAAACAACCTACACAACCCAAGGTTTCTGAATATGCTTCTCCACCTTCATACCAAAACTCAATTACCTTGTATCCCTTTCCACGTTTACCTGTTTTTACACACTCCTCACATATGCGAGATTTCAGCAGATTATTTGCACGTGAAAGCAACATAAACTTTTCTATAATCTGCTCATCAGACAGATTGGAATTATCTTCTTCATTAGATGTCCATCTGACTTGTGGCACTCTATGATCAATCTCAAGTTGATTTGCCGGTTCAACACGAACTGAATATTCATCTACGCAACCATAAAGTTCTTTTGCACGTTTGGCAATCTGCGGCGGTATAGAGGTTCTTGCTTTTAGTCCTGTTTCAATTATCTCCGTTGTTTTTAACTTTCTATGTATAGTATTTGTTCCACAATGTTTGCAGAACATCTTTTTATACCAATGACCTTCCTCGTCCTGATCAAGCTGAATACCCTTTTCCTGACGCCAAACCTGCCAAGTCTTTGCTTGTCCGCTTAACAGTTCGCACTTTGTACAGTGCCACTCACAGTCGGACATCGTTTCAAAATCTTTATATTGTGTGCTACCTTTTTTAAAAGGATTCATAATAATACCACCTTAAAATAAGATGGTATTATTGTAACACAAAAGAGATAGTTCTACAATATAAAACTATCTCTTAATTAAGCAATGTAAATATTCAGTTGTTTTATTCGCCTTGTGATTTCGATTTTCTTCTTTATCTGCTCTGAAACGTTTGTAATCAGTGGTGAATACATCATATTCTCCGTATTGCTCCATTATTTCTCTGATTACTTCAAAGGGCATTAAACCTTCATTGTTATAGCTCAGAAAGATGTATTGAAAATCAGCGTTTCTGATAAGATCATCAAATTCCTCTTTCACGGTTCTTGTTGAACAATACTTGCTTTTCTGAGATTGATATTCTCTCAATCCCGATTTTCCGTGTAATTCAGGATTATCATATTTTGCAATAGTTTCAAGCACATGATAATTTGTGCAATACTGTCTTGCATTATACGGCGGATCAAGATAGAGAATATCGCCGTTAATTCTATGAATCAGATGATTTATGTCCTCATTGTAAACTTCGTTATGCTCGTTACCGTCTATGATCGGTAACAGTTCCAACTTAAACTCCTTTTGTGCAGATTTCTTTATTCCTTTAAGGAAAGCACCATATACTGACGCTGTATTAGCATATTTGTCAATCGAATTGATTAAGCTTGCCAGCAGATAATAATATTGACTTTCATCAATATCGCCATCATTTTTAAGTCGTTCAAGTTCTATTCTGATAGAATCACATTTTTTGCCGTTTTCGTCGGTGAAATAGTTTCTTCCGCATCCTGAACCGGCACAGTAATTTTTGTATATAAAGCCTTCTGTGCCTTTAAGTGCATTAAGATATTCAATCTGTTCTGCAGTGATAGGCGGATTATTACCAATCAGATGCTTATTCAGCACATAACTGTAATACTGGATATCGTTAGATATAACATTATAGCCTTTTGATTTAAAGGTACTTCCTACAACACCCGTTCCTGCAAATAAGTCTGCAAAGGTTCTGTTATCTGCATCTTCACCAACAACTTCGGATATTGCCATTGTAAGGAAATCCATCAATGAATACTTTGAGCCAATATAATTCACAGCATCGCCCCCTTTACAATTTTTGATTATACCATAACCAAAAGCATATATCCAGCTAATCAAAAAACTTTTTCAAAAGAAATGTTTTCATCGTTTCTGTTAAAAGAAATAAATTCAACCGGCTCTATTTTAACTTTAAATAATTGTTCAATTTTTTTGTTATTGAAATTTTCGCACGCCTCCAGAAATTCTGTTTTTCGATTACTTCTTCTTTTAAAATTTTCAGCAATTATAGTCGGCTTAATAATTATTTCACTACTAGATAAATTTGGAACTAAGTACTGTATTACCCACATAATATACCATTTTAGCTGTTGCTCAACTATGTATTTATGAGGGGTTTCATCTTTTAACTCAATTATTCGGATACAACAATTTTTTCTTGTTTTTGTTATAGTAAGGACATCTATTCTTTGCTCACCAACGCTGCAAACCACTTCATTTCCAATCCAATTACTAACATATGAATCAGGATAAAGAAGTTTCTTCAATATACCTTTGTCAAGATTTTGAGTAATATAAGCTTGTAAATGAACCTCATGGGAATTTGACACTTTAAGAAATCTGTCTTTTATATTTAGACTGATATCAGTATTTCCCAGATAAATTTTACTACTCTCTAAAGGAATGATAGTTTGAGTAGAGCCATCATAAGAATAACCTTTAGAAGATAAATGAGTTTTGTTTTCATAAGTAATCAACCTATGTAAACGCATATATTCGTCATCGGTTACAAAAGAACACCCTCTCATACCTGTTAGTTTTCTATAGATCAAACTCCAACACATTTCATAAGGATGATCTATGCCATGTATATTATCCAATGCCTGATGTTCGGTTATGCCATTGCTATAAACCAAGTATGGTTCAAGTTTTACTCTGAAAGGGAGATATCTATTAAGCTCATCCTTGCCGCCCAAATAATCTTCTTTCTTCGGAACGAAAAAAGGACTACTTGCTACCCTAAAAAAGCCAAAAATCTTCTTACAACCGGTTACATAAAAAGCTACTAAATCTCCTATTCTTACTTTCGAAATATCAGCTATCATCGAAACAAAAGTTCTTTCTTTTGAATCTGATTTTGTACACTGTTTATCCTTATCTATAAAATCAGGTTCATAGGTTGAATAACCTGTGCCTGCAAACATATACTCTAAATGAACCTTAAAAGTCTGTTCGTTGACAACAAAAATATGTGTCATAATCCACCTCACAATTTGCCACTAAGATTTAAATTATTTGCAAAAGACGAAATTCAGACTGTGATCTCACCTCTTAAATATATATCACACTAATAAATCTGCTTTGTACATAAGGAATCAAAATCCACAAAGTTAGTACTGTTTACTACTTTTTTACATTCTTTGCTCACAATCGTTCAATATCTTACAGGTATTTTCGATTTATATATTTTACACTCATCTAACTTGTAATCAAGAGAACAAATTAATTGTTCCAACCCCGCTTCTTTTTGCTCGGAATTTGCAGACGGTCCTATACCTATGCTACTTATTGCCAAACAAACTTCTTCATTCCAGTAATTGAACGGCATCCTGATAAACGGAGTAAAAACACCATTAACAATACGAAAATCATACATCTTATATTCTTTTTCTTTATAAGTATAATGCAAGGTATTTAATTTATTGGTTGGCACAATTGCTACATACCGAGTCTCTTGTTCATCCTGAAAACACTCATCTTTAAAAAACAACGCCTCTACAGAAACCCAAGAAGTAAATTCCTTTATTATTTTATTATCCAACATTTCAGAGAATTCGTATGATTTCCAAATTTTATATAGCCTATCTACTGAACACAAAATTATTTCTTGTTTTTCATCTGAACAATATTCCACTTTACTTGCTATAACAGTAACTCCTGTAACTCTATCTATCCATTCATCGGTCAATGCATAATCAAAAACTTCGATGCAATATCCATTATATTCTCCATTTTTAGAATAGTATTTCCACATTGTAAGACTATCTTCATTCATAGAAAGTGACAAAACAAAATATCTACACATAGTTTCGTTATGGTTATCTATGTAAGAAAAACTATTATCCTCATATTGGGTAACTCGAATATTCTTGATTAGATTTACAAATTTTATATCGTAGTTCTTCTGATTTTCTTTCCAAAATAATTTGAGTTCATCATTTATATTTATTTTTTCTCGGAAATCATTTAAAAACTGACTATCGGTAAAATAAAATGTGCGAGTTTTAAGAATTCCCATTAATCCTTCTGGTGAGGTATAGTGATATCTCTTTGAACAAGTATTATCTACATAAAATCTATCCAGAAAACTTTTGCTTAAAACTCTCTCTAAATTTAATTTCGTGATTCTCGTTCATTCCTTTACCTTCAGAAAGCAGCCGGTCATCATTATCCATATCAACGTCTCCTTATACTTTTTTTACATAAAACACATAATATTAAATCTTAAAATTATCTGTCAGATTTTTAACATTTTATCTTCAATCAAGTAAACATTGCCCCTTGCTCTTGTAATAGCGACATATAGTTTGTTTCTTGTAGATGGCGTTAATTCCATTAATTTATTATTTCTCATAAATTTACTTGTTGTTTTATTTAGTACAACGCAAACATCATAAAAGCTATCTACTCCTTTTACATCGCCCCAATTTCTATGACCAAATCCATAATCTGCACTATTATTATAATGTAGCTTAACAATATTGCTATCATTAAGAATATGATACGCTCTGCTTTTATCATCAACTAATTCAATCGTGCTATCGCTTTTTCTCTCTCGATGAGATCCAATGCCAATCCCAAGGTTGCTCTTGACATATTCACAAACTTGAGGACTGCATCTATAGCTTTTGGTGAGCGTATAATTATCAGGAATGATTTCTCTGTCTACATATCGTTTTTCGTAACTTGATTTATTATCAAACAGCTTCTTATAAAAGTTTCCGTCCCGGCTGGTATCGTATGTATGCTGATAAAAATCTCCTACAAAAAGTGTATCCATTTTTACTGTCATTAAGTGCTCTAATAATTCAAAATCTCTGCCTGCTAAATCCTGCACTTCATCAATTATAAATTCATCAAAATATTTGATTAACTTTTCCTTTAATAGGTCAACAACCTGCATTTTTATTAATAGTTTTGCCAACCGATTACTATATAAATATCTATTAGGTGTTATATAGTATTCAGAATCAGATTCTTTTAGATATATATTAGAGTTTGGCTCATATATTATTCCTTTAGCTTTAACTCTATCAGATAAAAAAGGACGATAACAAAATTTGTACAGAAATGAAAAATATTTCATTAATTCTATATTTTCCGGCCACTCACCATTAAATTTATCTATTATTTTCTTACGAAGATTATTATAGTTGGCGTTTGTGTAAGTAATTATTAAACTTCTTTTTCCTCTTGATAGTCTGTTTACAATATATGTTGTTTTGCCTGCACCAGCAACTGCAAAAATTACTCTTTTATCCACTCAATAGCTCTCCTAATATATTCTGGAACAATAATTTCTTTTTCACTCAAAAGTAATTGATACGCGGATTCTGTCTTGTTTTTCAACATATATTCCAATGCGGCATTACCAAATAATTCATTGCACAGGTTCCGATTATTATTGTATAAAACAACTTCAAAAGTGTTTTGTTTATTATCTTGACTAAAAAATATTTTTATATTATTTGTTTGGGCGTAATCTGAATATTTATCAACACAGTGCCTTTTATAATCATGGTCGTTGTCAGTTACAACTGCGGTTTTCTCACCGATTAGCTTTGATAATTCAAGATATCTCTTAAAGCTTAATCCCCTAACATCAATAATATTTACTCCATCTGTTTCCGGCTTGTGGTTAGTTACAGTTTCGTAGAACTTTTCAAAAAGCATATATTCAGATGGACCTTCAACAAGGATAACTCTATCAGATATTGCAAATTCCAATATATTCGCAGGAGGAGCTTTCATAAAATATTTGGAAGTTTCAGCACTCAGATCATTTAACATAGTAGGGGTGTTTCCATCATTGGAATGAAGTATAATTATGTTGCTTAACTCCAGTCTGGTACTAATCAAACTATTGTGTGTAGTAATAAAAAGCTGTCCATTTTGTTTGGCTGCTACTCTTTGTATAAGGATTCTTAAATTACTATGGCTCAAATGATTTTCTGGCTCTTCAATTAAAATTACATCAATATTCTCTCCAGAACGTTCTAGTGCAAAATCAGTTTTTATAATAGTTTGTTTTCCTGTTCCTTTGTTATCAATGCTTATTTCGTCTTCGTAAATCATCAAGTCATTTTCAAAATCTATTGATGAACCATTTTTTAAGCCAAATTTATAATTTGTGTTTGCGGGCACACGCGAATTAAGCGATTCAAGACACTCTTTTTGAAAAGTATTTTTCATTTGTCGGTAATAGCTTTTATGAGCAGCTCTTTCTTTCACTTCTGTTTCAGTATATTGATTGTACATACTCTTTATAAAATGATTTGTTGCATGGCTAGAATTCATAGTAGTACTATCGATCAAAACACTGCGAAGCTTTTTCTTATATCCAGTATATCCCTCATCTGCAAAAGTTGAAAACCTAATCTTATAATAGTCATAAGGAAAATAATCTTTACTATCATTAAGTGAATCTGTAATTTCATTTTGAAAGTCAGGATTTGGTTCACATATCAGTCTAATCCCATCACAAACCCTTCCATCAGTATTGTTTTTCCCACTCATCGTATGGTCAAAACTTCCCTTCAAGTAAAGTTCGATTTTCAATTTTGGCAGATTATCAAATGTTCTTGCTCCATTATTAAATTGATGAACAGCTTCGATGTTAAGAAGTTTATCCAATCCGATTGTTTCAACTTTTCTGACATTCCCGCTGGACACTAAATCTATGGCTTCTATAACACTGCTCTTGCCAGTTTCATTATCTCCCACAATTATATTAACCTTTTGGTTTGGATAAATTGTGTATGACAAAAAGCGCTTATAATTAATCATTTTTATCTTTTCAATTATTGCAGACATCGTACACACCTCAAGTTTATAATCGCAAATATAAATACAGAAAATACAACTTCAAAACTAAGGGCTGATTCTATCGAAAAATACTCCTACAATCCCACCTAAAATTAACAACACAATGCTAATAATAAGTTTTATCCACCATTTATCTTGACAGAAATTAAAGAACCCTTGTATGGAGATTCCATATATATCTTTCCATTTTGATCTAACCTTTAATGTTCCTTGTATTGCTCTATCTAGCAAGTCAGCAAAAACATCAACTTTTCTCAAAGTTGACTGGTGTAGTTTAATATATTCTTTGTTTGAAAAAGCCTTTGCTTCATCAGCTCCTTTCAGATAATTCTTTGCTTGGATATTATTCAACTGAAGCAACTTTTCCATACGAGGATGTTCAATATAGTTTACGCCGTAACATTGTATAAACAATCTGGATAAGTCAATTTTATTTGAATCCTCTATCAGAATAGGAACTCCACCTAAAACCTCATATCTATGTTCTATTGCTTTAAATCCATAATTTATATCTCTCATATTCCAATGAATCCATTTGTAATTCCTGTGTTCCTTTAAATATTGAAAATAATCATCCAACATTATTTTTTCAAGTTCATCATATTTCTCTTCAATATTATCAAATGCAACATGTTCTTTTTCGGCAGTCTTGTGTATAGAAAACGAATCTGTTTGTGCGGTCGAATATGAGTAAACTGCAATAGAAGTAATCCGCGGAGTATGTCCATCTGTAATATCATAAAAGCTTTCACAAGAATAATGTATAATCAAGTAATTACTTGGATTGCAATCTATCTCCTTTAATACTTTTTTAGCGTTTTTATGTTTATCATTTTGCATGTTGTATCACCCAAATCAAATCCCGTATATCATATATAATTATTATACTACCTTATACAAAAAATTACCACTTACGATTCATATTCTATGCATACAAGATTTGTCGAGGAAATTGAACAATATGCACTAAATTTTGCATACAATTTTGTTAACATCCAGTTAGTAATTCTCTTAGTTATGAAAATTAGTATATCATAAAACATTACTCAAACACCCAGAATTTGAGCACCTAAAAAAATATTGCTCGACGCTATATACGATGAACCCATTGAGGGTTCAACTGATACCAAAATCAAAGCAGAATAGTCTTCAAAAATGAAAAATATTTACAGGATTATAAGCCTACACCGCATAATTATTTTGAGGATAAATAAAAACCTCTTTTCTTTGTTTACTGCGGCTCAAAAATTGATTGCGGTTCACAGCAGAATAAAAGTATTTATCCTTGCATATAATTTGAATACTATGCAGTATAGGACGGTATGATTATGAAACTAAAATTATTGCGTTGGCAATTAGCAGGCTTTGCCGTGACGGTGCTTGGCGGAGTATTGCTTCATTTTCTCTACAACTGGATGCAGCAGAGCATCTTGATTGCCCCGTTCTCAAGCGTTAACGAATCCACGTGGGAGCATATGAAACTGCTGTTTTTCCCGATGTTTATCTTTGCACTGTTTCAGAGCCAATTTTTCAAAGAATTCAAAAACTTTTGGTGTGTGAAACTTGTCGGAATTTTGACAGGTCTTGTATTGATTCCTATGCTGTTTTATACCTACAACGGTGCAATCGGTAAATCACCCGATTGGTATAACATTGCTATATTTTTCATATCAGCGGCAGTAACATTTATCCTGGAAACATGGTTGCTCAAAAAGAACACTCTGCATTGCAAATCGCCGTGGCTTGCCTTTGCGTGTATTTGCTTAATCGGTGTGCTGTTTGTGGTGTTTACTTTTTTACACCAAGGATACCGCTGTTTAAAGATCCACTTACAGGAACATACGGAATTAACGGCTGATTTTTGGTGCTCTCATTTAGGAGTGCCTTGTTTTTTGCTTACTGCAAATCGAATCTTGGATTTGCAGTGAGCATATCTGTATTGAGGCACAATTGATTATAAAAACTACGCTAAAGTCATTGACAAATGAAATTGTTATAGTATAATGAAATGATTTAACTCAGGTTAGATGGTCGGTTAGGGAGATTATTTTAGGAGAAAACACAATGCATGACTTTAGGTATGTAAGCAGAAAAGAAGCTCAACCTATAAAAGATGAGCTGTATCAAATTCTATATGAGGTGCAAAATCTGGTGCGAGACAATTTCACCTTTAATTTCACACTGATCGGCAGTTCAAGCCGTAACATGATAACCTACGACGCAAAATCTAATATCGGATTTGACTTTGATATCAACATTGAGGTCAACGACGATGACGAGAATTTCGAGCCAAAAGAAATACGTACTATAATCCGTAACGCAATTGATCGTGTTGCTCCTCGCTATGGGTATAAGTATTGTGAAGACTCCACGAGAGTACTTACCGTCAAGAAGGTCAACATCATTACCTCTCGCATCATTCACAGCTGCGATTTTGCAATTGTGTATAATTGTACCGACGGCAGGCAACAATACATCCGTTTCAATAAAGATAACAACAATTACTCTTGGGAATATCAAGGTAAAGGTTTTGGTGACTTGGATAATAAAATCGACTGGCTGGAAAAGAAAAAGTTGTGGAAAAAATTGCAGGATTATTATATCGAAAAGAAAAATTCAAACGAGAATCCGGCCAAGCACTCTCGCTCAATTTTTGCAGAGTCCATAAATGAAATATGCCAGAAGAACGGCTATCACAAATAACTTTTTGGAACCGTGAAACCACAAGTTCAAATTGCAAATTTAAATAGCATCAATAAAGCATCAAAATTACAAAAACGCAATTCTGATGCTCAAACTTTGGCTTAAAAAGTGGCTTATCTATGCGGTTTTGAACTTTCAACAGTCGCTCCAAAACCGCGTGCCGAGGGTTCAAGTCCTTCTGCCCCTGCCAATCAAAAACGGCTTAAACACTGCGTTTAAGCCGTTTTTTGATATATTTTTATGTACGGAACACGGTCTGAATTTCCGCTTTTGAAGCTCATTTCAGACATCAAAATGTTCAACAGGCACTAATAATTCCAACGTTTCCGTCTGCTACATCATCAATATAGCATCAATTTTCTGAAATCACTTGTAAATAACCTCTTCCCAATTGTGTTATAGAATATGATTCAAAACGATTTATCTTTTTTATTTTTGTATTTGGGAAATTCACACCACTTGGTTTTTTCTTTCTATTATCTTTATCTTGAGCTTCTAAATATTGAATAACATAATCAAGATTTTTATCACGTTGTTCACCATTTTTACTTTGAAGTAATCCCAATCTAGAAAGTTTTTCTTTAATTACAGTGATTTGTTCTGTTGCAAGATTGTAGCGTTTACAAAGTTTCCATATATTATCTTGTGTCTTGAGACTATATAAATTAAGAACTTCTATATCAAGTTGTGTTAATTCATTCATTGTATCAAAAAACATTAGCATTAGATTATCATTTGCTTCATTTGACATAAGATTTATATACCCGTTTACATGGTATGGAATTTTCTCTTTCTGTTTTTCTTCATATAAATTATCTAATAGCCACGCTAAATATTCGGTACTGAACTTTTTTTGAATCTCTTTATCCAAATTTTCATAGTTTAATTCGAGCCTTTCAATTCTTTTGCTGATTATTTCTAACGCTTGCTTAACGTGACTTTCAAAACGATTTTGCTTATATGATAATCTTATTCCGTTTATTCTCGGCGCTATGGCACCTGCAATCTCACCAATAATCATCGCTGGACCTTCGGATACAACTGTTTCACCTATGTTTTTGATAATTTCCGAAATCACTCCACTTTCAACAGTAATGTCCACAGCTTCATCTTTTGTTGCCAGAAGAAAATCTTTAATCTTACCCTTTTTCACTCTATCGCTCCTAAACATTCTAATCTTTCATCCGATTTAGATTTATTTTTAGTATTTTCTTAATTATATCAGACAAATTATATTAAATCAACGTTGTAATAACTACATCTCAGATCCATCCGTAATACCATTCAATTTTGTCAAATCTCTTTTCACATAATAAAGTTCCGTAATTTCAGATGTTGTATGTCCGAGCAAGTCGCCAACTCGTCTTGGAGTTAAGGATTTTATTGTTCCGTCAGGTTGCTTTATGCCGTTTACAAGGTTTGTTGCGAAAGTGTGGCGGAGGGAGTGCAAGCCTTTTGTTTCTATGCCTGCGGCTTTGAGGATTCTGTAATAGCGTTTGCGGAAGTTGACAAGTCTGGTGAAGTTGCCGTTTTCATCGGGTATCAGCGGTGAGTCCTCTCCAAAGTAGAACTCTTTTCTCAGGTCGAGTATCATCTCTATTGCCGTATCATTAAGTGGTACATACACTCTGTTCATCAATAGTAGATCGTAGGCAAACTTTCATCATATTTATTTATACTCTTTTGCACAATGTATGCTTTTTCTTTAGAATCTTTTAGAACGAATTTGTTTAACCAATATATGAACGACTCGCTACAAACACCAACTCCCAATTTTTTCCCAGAGTTGTCTTTCTCCCAAAATTCATGCTCATTTAATTTATTAAATAGCCATCGATCACATTGATTTTGATATTTTTTTATATTTACTCCAATACTATCTGGTACATTTATTATATCCACATAATAATCAAAAACCATATTTATTAACATTCAAGTTCACTCCTAATTGAACAAATACCACTAATACTAAACCAAGGATAATGCCAATCTTATATGCATACAAAACTCTCTTGTTAATTTTATATGAAACTTCAGAGGTAGTGTTTTCTTCTGTTTTTGTGTCAATATCCTTTATTCCATATAGCTCGTTTATTGTTATTTTCAGTGCTTTAGCAATATCAGGCATTAACAACGCATCCGGAACCTGATTTCCTGTTTCCCAGCGTGACACAGTCTTGTCTGACACAGACAGCATATCGGCAAATTCCTTTTGTGTTAAGCCAAGTTTTTTGCAGTGTTGCTTTATTATTTCATTAATAGTCATATATACATCTCCTAAAGTTTTATAAATAAATAATATCAAATCAGCAACAGAGAGGAAACATCGTGTTTGATGAATTAATTCTCATTTATTGAGAATTGGCTTTAGAATGCAAATATTATGCTAATATACCTTTCTGTTGATACATAATAATTGACAGTTTACCTCGCCTATGCTATGCTTATATTATAGCAATTTAACATTGAATTTGTAAATTCAATTATATCAATTATTTTTGCACTATCTGCAATAGAGGATTTATGACAAAGTGCCGTTTCTGGGAAAACCGATATTTACCAATTGAATACAGTCTTGATAAAATCCAAAGCAACGAAGGATTTTTTCTTTGTGCCTTGTTAAAAAAGGCGTAGCAACTCTTGAAATTGACAACGAGAAATGTTATCTTTCTGCCCCTGCCATTAGAGTAAGTCTTAATTTTCTTTTGTTAAAAGTTGATTTAAGGCTTGCTTTTTTTGTCTTTAAAAAAGCATAACCGTATTCAAACAAAAACAAAGCTAACTCCGTCTGAAAAACGAAATCAGCTTGCTGCTTAAAATTTAATTACTACATCAAATAGACTTTTTAATATTGTCCGCACAATCCGGGGCAGTTCAAAATTCTCACTATCGCGTATAAGCTTTCTGTATTATTTGCCGGCGAGCTTTTTTAAATACTCCTGTGCTTTTTCCTGCCCGCTTTTATTAAGCACACGGTACGCAATAAGAATATCCTTCTCTTCCTTAGAAAGGTCATATATTTTTTCGTCTGATTCATAGCTTCCGGTGGTATCCCTTGACTTTTTATTGTCAACACTGTCGGCTACCAAAGAATTTAAGTCAAGCTCTTGATTTATTGACTCTAAAAAAATTGAACATGGTACATTGAAAATCTTAGACAGCTTCAGTAAGGTGCTCGCACTTGGCGTAGTTTTACCTGTTTCGTAGTAGGTATAGGTTGACCTGTCAACATTCAATGCATTGGCAATCTGCTGCTGCGACAGTTCACAGCTTTCACGGTAGTACTTCAGCTTCAGTCCCAGTTCCTTCATATTTTTCACTCCAATATTATAATCTTTACTTTGATTATAATTGTATAACTCTATTTCTGTGAAAAAAGTGAGAAACTGTCACCGAACACTAACTGCGATATATAAATATAACTCAACCTATAAAAAACTGCAAAAAAATATTACCGCCGTTATACTACAGCGGTAATATTTGGAGCTGGTGGCGTGACTCGAACACGTGACCCTCTCATTACGAATGAGATGCACTACCAACTGTGCTACACCAGCACAAAAGCCGTAATGTGTGCAAAAGCATATGGCAACAGCCTAACCCTAAGCACAAGCACCGTCAGCATTCAGTATATAACTAAATCGAAAAAAAATCAATAGCAACGGAACAATTTTCAGAACAATTTTTCTGATAGTTAATGCCCAAAGCAGGCTTCACAGCGGAAACTGCTTTGGGTATTAATGCAGCCCTCCCGATTTTATATTTTACTGCCGCTCACCAATTTCCGACTTTTTGTGTTACCGTATTCATAAGGAGTACTTCCTCCCCTGCAATGCTTTTGCGGTTAAATTCATTATGCCGTATTTGAAGTTACTTTTCTTTTCTATTTAGTAATATCATTTTATCACATACAGATTAGATAGTCTGTTTTAAAAGCAATTCTTGAAAAAAACAAACTTTATGCTATAATCTAAATTAAAAAAGTATTCATAACATTTTATATTAGACAAAACAGTGAGCGGAAGTATGAGGTATGAAGTATGGTTGAAGGAAGGAAGAAGGCGTTAATAAGCGGCGGCATTATTTTGCTTGCCGTATTTGCTGCGTATATTTTTCGTCTTATCGGAAGAGGCTGTTTTTATCCTACGCTGTTTTCATATCTTCGCAGCTTCATTTATATAGGTATGTTCGCCGCTTGGGGGCTTTCTGTGCGTCAGCGTATTGTTCAAAAGCAGGTACGGCGGTATCTTACAGGCGTTTCGCTGCTGCTGATTTTGTGGTTTACCCTTCGCTCGGCAAAGTATTTTATTTTTTGGCAGCCGAATGTAATAAGATACCTATGGTATCTTTACTATTTGCCAATGCTGTTTATTCCTACTCTCGCACTGCTTATTGCAATGTCTTTAGGCAAGCCCGATGAATACAAGCTGCCAAAATCTGTTTTGCTATTGTTTGCCGTTTCGGGAGCTTTGCTTATTCTTGTGCTGACAAACGATTTACATCAATTAGTTTTTTCCTTTTCAAAAAACGCAGATATTTGGTCGGATGAAAGCTACGGCTACGGTGTGTGCTATTTTGCCGTAATAGGATGGCAGGTGCTTTGTGCCGCTGCGGCACTTGTTGTTATGCTCTTTAAATGTCGGTTAAAAAATCGCAAGCTCCGTTTTTTGCCTGTAATTCCTTTGATTGTGTCTTTGAATTATCTTGTGCTAAACTATATCGGTATACCGTGGCAAAAAGAGTTGTTCGGTGATGTCACCGCATTTCAGAGTCTTATGTATATGCTTTGCTTTGAGGCTTGTATTGCCTGCGGATATATACACTCCAACAGCCGCTATGCCGATTTGTTTGCCTCATCGGTGGGAACATCGGCACAAATTACCGATATGAGCTTCAATGTCCGATATGCGGCAATGGATACGAAACCGATTTCACGGAAAAAAATGATGCACGCCATACAAAGCCCTGTTACACTTGCAGATGGACTGAATCTGCATACAATGCCCATCGGCGGCGGCTATGCAGTGTGGACGGAGGATGTATCCGCTCTGCTTGAAGCAAGAGAAAATTTTGAAGGTCTTTCTGAAGAACTTGCCGAGCGAAATGAAATATTACGCTATGAGTATAAGCGTGAGGCAAGGCGGCGTAGGGTTGAGGAGCAGAACCGTTTGTATGATTTGCTTCGCTGTACAACTCAAGCTCAAATTAATAGGATTTCGACGCTTACAAAAGAATATCAAAAAATAAATAAAACAGAGCCGACAAGAGCAAAAACCTTACTTGCCGAAATCGCCGTTCTTTGCAGCTATATCAAGCGTCGCAAACATTTAACATTGTTAGCCGACCGTGACTGCAGTGTAGCAATAGCCGAGCTGGTCGGAGCCTTCACCGAGTCTCTTCAAGCATTGAAGCTGTTGAATGTACGCACCACATTCTTTGCCGACAGCAGGCTTTCTGTGCTTCCGGGCAAATCGGCTGCGGAAATATTTGATTTTTACGAACAAGTTATTGAATCAGACCTTGAAAACATATCGAGCATACAGGTAAGCCTTGCCTATGTTGAAGGACTGCGTTTATCGGTGAATATATGCTGCAAGGCCGACCTGTCCTCCCTTGCGTTCAAGGGTAATATACGGTATGAAACGGACGATGACGAGGGATATCAGCATCTTGTATTTCTTCTTGAAGGAGATGTCGCCGTATGAGTGCCTTTTCTTCGCTGCCGATCTTTTTGCAGACCTTAATACCGCTTTTGCTTTTTTTGGAAGCCGTGCTTGAATTGGGACTTTTTATATATCAAATTTCCCGCAGCCGTAAACTGCTTGGCAATTTACCGAGCTTCGTAATTTTTGCGTTTTTGCTTGTTCTTTTGTTCTCGGTAACGCAAGGGGATTCGTTCAAGGGTAAGGATGCATTCTTATTAGATGCTCCGTGGCAGCTTCTCATTGCGGTAATTTTGCTTGTGATTGTTCATTTCACCTTTGCCCTGCCAAGAGAATACCGCCGCCGAAAAAATATGCTCTCTCCGTTTTCGATTAAAGACGCCACCGACAGGCTGCCCATGGGTTTATGCTATGCCGACCCGAACGGGCGTATTATTCTTTGCAATGACCGTATGCGTCGCCTGTCGTTTGCACTGAGCGGACATGAGCTTCAAATTGCCGAGGACCTTGAAAAGGCGTTGAAGCAGCCCGATAAAAGCATTACTGTTAACGATGATTGTTACATACTGCCCGATAAGACAGTCTGGCAATTTCGCAAGCAGCACATCACCGTTGACAATGATGACAACTGGCTTCAAATGACAGCACATAATGTTACCGAGCTTTATAACGGCAACATTCGTCAAGCCATTATAAATGACGAGCTGAAAGAGGTAAACCGCAGGCTTCAAAAAATGTATGAGCGGATGTCCGACGATATAAAAGAAAAAGAGAGTCTTGACCTAAAAATACATATTCACGATACAATCGGAAGAAGCTTGCTGACAATTCGTGACATAATTGAAAGTGATGAAAACACAGACAAAAAGCTTAAGGCCTTACAGGAGGCCACTGCAGTATTGACAAGCGATCGAGTAACAGCCAGCGGAACAATAGACGAGGTTATTCAAACAGCAAAAATCCTTGGCGTAACAGTAAAGGTAAACGGATGTCTTCCCGCCGATTCACTTGCCGAAGAGCTTACCGCTGCAGCAGCGAAAGAATGTGTAACAAACTGTATCAAGCATGCCAAAGGCAATGAAGTATATATCTGCATAATTAAGCAAAAGGATTTGTTTGATATTACTATAACAAACAACGGCATTGTCCCATCAGAACCCATTAAGGAGGGCAGCGGGCTGTCGTCGCTTCGCCACAGCATAGAATCCGCCGGCGGTGAAATGCACACGGCATACAAGCCACGCTTTGCCTTACTGCTTACCCTTCCGGAAAAGGAGAGCGACATATGATAAATACAATACTGGTAGAAGATGATTTATATATTCAAAAGCATTTTTCCGAACGACTGAAATCGAACAAGGATTTTCGCCTTGTCGGTGTATATCGTGACGCCTTTGAGGCAGAGAAAAGCTGCAGCGGCTCGATACAGCTTATTCTTATGGATGTACGAACTCAGCACAGGCACTCCGGTCTCGCCGCCGCAGAGCGAATTAAAAAGGTATTTCCCCATATAAAAATAGTGGCTGTCACATCATTGGTCGATCCCGAAGTCCTTTCCAAAGCGAAAAATGGTGCCGCAGACAGCCTGTGGTATAAAGACCACGGAACAGAGGAGCTTTTGGATGTTATAAAAAGAACCCTTGACGGAGAGAAGGTTTTCCCCTCCTCCTCCCCATCGGTTGAAATGGAAAAAGCCATGTCCAAGGATTTTTCGCCCCGCCAGCTTGACATATTGCGGTTGTATATTTGCGGACTGACATATCAGGAAATTGCCGATAAAATAGGAATATCCAAAAACGGTGTGCGGTGGAATTTGGACGACATGGTGAAAAAGGGTAGCTTTGAAAGCCGTGAAGCACTGGTTGCCACCGCAATCGAAAACAAGCTAATGGTCACAACATTAAAAGATGAATAATATAAAAAATATATCCTCGGTTTTAAAAGCCGAGGATTTTTTGTGCTGTTTAACAATTTTTATTTAAAAATTAATTATTTTTTGTGCGTTTACTGGCACAAGTGCTAGTGACAAACTTTAAAAAACAGGTACAATTATAGATGGGAAGGAATAGGCTGCATAATTCCGGTGTGCCTTTAACAGAGGTTAAGGCTAACTCTCCCCCAATGCTCTCTGCAGCGATAAGGCATATGCTGATGACCTTGGACTTGAAGAATTATATGACGATGATATTTCCAAAATTAAAGGCATCAAATAAGCTTTATTAAAGAGCATAAAAACAAAAAAATAATTAAACGCATTTATAAAGGAGGAATATTTTATGGGATTATTTGATAAAAAGTACTGCGACATTTGCGGTGAAAAGGTTAATATGCTTACGCAGAAAAAGCTTTCAGACGGGCAGCTTTGCTCCAACTGTAAGCATAAGCTGGGCTCTTTCACAAGCGGCTGGAAGCAGAGAACTGTTCAGGATGTTAAAAATCACCTTGAGCAAAGAGAACAAAACAAGCAGAAATATCAGCAGTTCAATTGTACGGCATCAGCAGGCGGAAGAAGCAATTCACTTCAAGTCGATTTCAATCACCGCTGGTTTATCTTTGCTGTTAATAACAGAGATTTTAACAGCGGCAATCCTCAGGTTTTTGAATTTTCACAGCTTCAGGATTTTTGGATTGAGCCTGAATACAGAACGCTTGACGATTCAGACAACGACGGTATTCCGGACAACAGGGATGATTTTGACAGCAGACAGCTCAACAATTATAACAGCTACGGCGGAAATATGAACGGAATGAACAACATGATGAACACATCAATGCTTAATATTCCGATTGCCGCTCAGCCTTTTGTTCGCAACTCAAGCTCATACTCTTCGCCGAACAAAATCCGTGAGGTACGCAACCTGAAAGTTTACTTCCGTGTTACAGAGCAATTTATAACGAGTCCAATTTATTTTGATGTAACATCGGGAATTTCCTCCGGAAATCAAATGGAGCTTATGAACGCCTACGAGGCTGCCGTTCAAATTATGCAGCTTTGTCAGCAAATCAAGCAAGGCGGTGCTTCCGCAAACCAAGGCTTCAATCAAATGAATCAGGGCTATGGTCAGCCGCAGCAAAATATGGGCGGATTTGCAGGCAGCTCGGTTCAAAATGCCGCTTATGCCGCAGCGTCCGCTCAGGTTCAAAACAACGCCTATAACACAGCTGCAGCCGTTCAGCCGCAAACGACCGACGCTTCATGGGTTTGTTCATCATGCGGCACACGCAACAACGGTAAATTCTGCCAAGGCTGTGGTTGTGCAAAGCCTGCCGCAATGAGCTCACGCTGCACAAGCTGCGGATGGACTCCGGCAAACGGTCAGCCTATGCCGAAATTTTGCCCCGAGTGCGGAGCACGCTTGTAATTTGAAGCGTGCAGGCTATATTAAAAAAGCGAGTTTAATTTTGCTTATGTTATTATTACCTATAGGGCTTTTCGGGTGCGGAGCAAAGAAAAAATTCACCGAGGCAGATGTGTGCATAATCAGCTTTTCCTGTTCGGCTATGAGCTATACGGATTCTTATGCTTATTCTCTTGAAAAAGCAAATAACGAATGGCTTTTTGATGCTAACTATTCCTACGACACCGAAAATCCAAGGGTAGAATTTGAGAATAAAAAAGTTAGCTCGCAGGATACCGAAGCTATACTCGATATTGTGAAAGAGCAAGACCTTATTTCACAGGCTCAAAAGTATAAGCCGCCGAAAATCAACGCCTTTTTACTAGACGGCGGCGGATACTATCTGTATTTCAGGATGAATGACGGCACAGAAATCAATGCAGAAATATATAATGACGATTTGGCAGCCGCCTTACGCACTTTGGCAGAAAAGTGCCGAACATCATAATCTAACGTGTGAATTAAAGCACGGAATCATATGTTAAAAAATTAAAGAGAGGAAGGACGATTAATATGAAAAAAATCTTGGCATTACTCATGATTTTTGCTGCTTCGCTTAGTCTTTTTGCTTGCGGAAAGGTTGACGGCGACGGCATGGTAAACACAACGGAAAATACTAACGCAGTTGATGCGACCGAAGCCACTACAGCCGAAGCCACTGCAGCCGAGGCGACTGCAGCGGCAGAAATAAAGGAGGGTGACAAAGGCAACGGGCCTGCTGATATTAACGCAGAATTTATCACTCTCACGCTTCCGTCCGGCTACAAATATGAGGTCGATTCCTATAGCAAGGATTCAAAAGATCCGCTCAAGGGCAATGTGACTCTGTATATTTACAAGGACGGCTCATACTCATCTATTGCTACTCTTACCGCTACCGCCAGAAATATGGTTAGCAGTCAGGAAGAGGCTGTTGAAAACACGATAAAGCTTTGCAACCTTCAGACCTATAAAAACGGAAAATCTGAAATCGGCAAAGATGTGCAATACGGTGAAAACACCTATTCAACTATACATGTTACAACTGAAAACTACGAAAAAGACTTCTTTGTTACATATGCAAACAGAGGTGCATCGGATAAGACAGGGCTTCTTGTTAAGCTTGAAATCAAAAATGATAAAATTAAAGCTGACGACCCGTTTATTAAAGAGCTTCTTGACAGCCTTAAGATAGTTATGGCTTAAAAATTTTGGGACTGTACCTGAGCTTTTTCGGGTACAGTCCTGCTTTCAAGGGGAGATTCTTTTATGAGTAAAAATAAAGAAAAAAAGAGCCTTAAAATGACCATATTTATTATTGTCGCCGGCATCAGTTTGGTAGTTGCGGGTGTCTTTGGAATTGTTATAAGCAGAATTGACAGCAATGAATATAAGAACTCCGATGATATACGGAAAATTTCCGCTGTTATTGCTGACTTTTCAACCCAAGATAATAAGGATGACGATGGTGATGTAAAATATACAACATATAAATTCAATGTTTCATATGAAATTGGAGGAAAAACCTACAAGGGAAATTATGAAAAGCGTGTTTGGTCAAGCAGCTCTGCAGAAATGTATACCTATGATAAATTAAGAAAAGGCGATAAAATACTTGTTGAGGTTTATAAAACCTCAACAGGAGAATACAAGCTTGCCCCTGAGGGAAATCCTGTTGATTTTCTCCTATATTGTGCGGCAATTCCCGTCGGTTTGTTCTTTATTATTATAATGATAATCGAACTTGTGACAGGTAAACGCAAAAATAAAAATGAAAAAGAAATGATAAACAAGCAATAAATCAGAGGTAATTTTATGGATTTATCAAATTCACTGTTGCTTGCCGCTGTTTTTGCTGTAGTATGCACATACTATATCGGCAAAAAAATCCTTACAATAGATTTTTACGAATACCGTCCGCAGAATTTCAAAAAAGCCAAGCTGAAAAGATTGCTTGCAAAAAAGGACACTCCCCTTCAGAATTCAAAAATCCGAAGGGATATAAGAAACGCCTTTGAAAGAATTTTGATACCGCTCGGTAAAGCAAATCAAGACCTTCTTCCGGCAAGAATGGATATGGCATTCCGAAAAAAAATTGTCAGTCAAATCAACAGACTCAATCAGAATAAGCTTTGCCGCAAAATTTACATTACAGATGTTGTTCCCCTACCTAAAAATGACTTTGAAACATGGAACGATGACGGCAGAGAATGGCGGGAATCGGTTTTAATGTGCAGCACACTGGAGCGTTTTGAGTCAACCAAAGACAACAGGGTTCAGCATGAGATATACCGTAAAAATTCATATCTCAGAATATTACAGTCAAGGCACATTCGCCGCACCGATAAAAAAGAGAATAAGAAAAGCTATTATTACGATATGTTAAAAATAACCTGCCCGTCCTGCGGTGCAAAAGTAAAGCTTAACAGCCAGCAGGTTACCTGCGAATACTGCGGCACCGTTATTAAAAACGAGTTTTACGATTGGCAGACCGAATCGTTTGAGATTTACAAATCTATCAGTACAAACCTGAAAAGATTTTTGCAGCTTTTTCTGTCAGGCTTCGTACTTTTCTTATGCGTCTTTCTTTGCTTATATTTAATAGAGGACATTGAGATTTCTCTTGCCGCCGGCGTTGGCGCAGCAATTCTTGCCTTGGGAGCGATTGTCGCACCTATTATCTGCGGAAAAGCCAGACAAGACAGCCTTGCGAAAAAAATAGCCGATTATTCAGAAAATTACCTCAGGGCATGCTTAAACGAATACTTTTTGGAAAATGAAAGCGACAAAGATATGCTTGATTTCAGTGTTGACGCAATCAAGCTTTTAAGGGTTGCAAATACAGACGAAATAACAAAAGTAACGGCTGACATTTACGGAACCAAAACATTTATTCCCGAAAATCAAAAGCCGTTTACAAAAAAAATTAAAAAAAGATTAACCCTGCAAAGGGCAAGAAATCCGGAAAAAAGAAAAACTGACGGCGACTTCTTTACCGAAAAGGATTGTCCGAGCTGCGGGGCAAACTTTTTGCCCGATGAAAACGGATGCTGCTCTTATTGCGGTTATACCCTTCATTCAGATAGCAAAAAGTGGAAAATAAAAAGCTAAACACCGTAAAAAACCGCAATTCCGATTATTGCAATAACGGTATATCAAACCGCCAAAGTCCTCCAACTGGTAGGCATAAAACTATAAAAGCATCTGAATCAAGCCATATTAAAATACTTAAAGCAATTCATAATGAATACATGAATACGCTGACAATTCAACAATAGCTTGGCTGTTTAACGATTACAGCAGAGCAGAAAGCCACAATTTGCATATAAAACATAAACCCCGCCGCAGAATTGCTCTGCAGCGGGGTTTGTTTATGTGCTGAAACAGCCGAAACGCCTTATTTCAAGCGGTTTTCGGGCATAGAAAAAGTCCACCGTAATTCTATCAAAATTACGGTGGACTTATGGTGGAGGTGAGGAGAGTCGAACTCCTGTCCAAAAGTCGTTTGACAAGGCTTTCTACGAGTGTAGTTAATGTATTAGGATTCCCCTCGCACAACGCCCACCAACAGGCTTTGTGCTACGGTAGCCTTTAATTTATGACAAGGTTCAAGGCAATACCCTGTTCACATTTACCACTAATCGACGCCACTAAAGGGACCGTGGTGCTTCCCGGAGTGACGAGCTGCAACTTAGGCAGCTAATGCAACTTTATTGTTGTCGTTTATTATTTAAAAATACGGCTTTTATAGTGGCTCCGCACCACTACTCGCTTACCAAGGCTCACAACCCCTGTCGAAACCTTTACACCCCCATAATAATTGCAGCAAGCCATACTAAGCATATGCCTGCTGTGCCATAGGCTTAGGCATAGGCTTTGGTTTGTTTATCTGAACTGCTCCTTAAGGTGACGCTCTATATTGCGTTTTGCATCTCTTGCGGCCATATCGGCACGCTTATCATAAAGCTTTTTACCCTTGCAAAGACCAACCTGCATTTTTACTCTTGAGCCTTTAAAATAAAGTGAAAGAGGAATTATGGAATAGCCCTCCTGCTTAACAAGACCGTACAGGCGAAGTATCTCACGCTTGTGCATCAGCAAACGCCGCACACGCATAGGGTCTTTGTTAAATATATTGCCCTGCTCATAGGGGCTAATGTGCATACCGTTTACAAAAAGCTCGCCTTTTGCCACAGAGCACCAAGAGTCCTTTAGGTTTACCCTGCCCGCTCTTAGAGATTTAACTTCTGTGCCTACAAGCTCTATGCCGGCCTCCATACTTTCAACTACAAAATAGTCGTGATGAGCCTTTTTGTTCTGTGCAATAGTTTTTGTGCTTTCCTTTGGCAATGTTAAACCTCCTTTGCCGACAAAATAAAATGCAGTACCAACCATTAACATATAAGCATTACATAACAGATATAAGCTCTGACATTATACATTAATATTGACACTTCAAGTCAGCATATTCATTATAAAGTATATATTAAAAAAAGTCAATTAATAACCGTAAAGTTAAAAACCTATTTTATTCTTTAAAAGTTAGGCTTGACAAAGCCGATTTTTGCATACTATAATTTAGAAACACTTATTATTAAGTGTGACATTTTACAAGCATAATGTTAGATTTAACTAATTCTACTATGATTGGGAGTATCAATATGGAAAACGCAGACAGCAAGCGGCTGGCTATGAAAATATCTGTTGTTACACTGGTAAGCAATATAATATTGTCAGCTTTTAAATTTATAGCCGGTATAATTGGAAAATCAGGGGCAATGATTTCAGACGCCGTTCATTCCGCATCCGATGTATTCAGCACTATAATTGTAATGATAGGCGTTACACTTTCTAACCGAAAAAGTGACAACGGCCACCAATACGGTCACGAAAGGCTTGAATGTGTAGCCGCAATGCTTTTAGCGGCTATTTTAGCCGTAACAGGCGTTGGCATTGGCTACAGCGGAGTACAAAAAATATTTTTCGAGGATTCTGAAAGTCTTGCGGCACCAACAGGAATAGCACTGGCGGCGGCTATTATTTCTATAGTAGTCAAGGAGGCTATGTACTGGTACACAATAATAGGTGCAAAGAAAATAAACAGCAGCTCTCTTAAAGCAGACGCATGGCACCACAGAAGCGACGCTCTTTCCTCCATAGGCTCATTTGCAGGTATACTGGGGGCTATGTGCGGTATAAAAATACTCGACCCTATTGCAAGTATAATTATATGTCTTATGATTTTAAAGGCAGGGTTCGATATATTAAAAGAATCCTTAGACAAAATGGTTGATAAATCCTGTGACGAAGAAACCTCTGCCAGAATGGCCACTCTGGTAAGAGAGCAGGAGGGTGTAATGGCACTGGATATGATTAAAACAAGGCTTTTCGGTGATAAAATATATGTGGATATAGAAATATCCGCCGATGAAAATTTAACCTTGAAAGACAGCCATAAAATCGCAGAAAATGTTCATAAAAATATTGAAAATGAATTTCCAATGGTTAAGCACTGTATGGTGCATGTAAATCCATACTCAAAGCAAGCCCCTGTAAAAATTCAGAATAATACAAAAGTTTAAAAGCGTAAAAGCACCAAAGTCCTCTTTATGAGGCCCTTGGTGCTTTTCTTTATAAAATATTTATTTTGTGGGCAGTTTTTATCGCCTGTTAAATTGGAAACTTTTTATAATGCCGCAAAGCATTGCAGCAGCATTGCAAATACAGATGAAAATGTCATTTTATCAACAATGTGCGACGCTACCACAGGGTATTCACGCAGCTTATCCTTACCTATATAAAAGGTCAATGTTCCTACCTTGTCGCCCTTGTTTACAGGTGCCTCTACCTCATTTTTTACATTCAGCCTATAAGTAACCTCCTTCGACCTTCCCTTTTCAATAACAAAGCTTCCAGATATATTTGCCGCTGCCTTTAGGTTAGGCTGCATACCGTTTTTAACCGATATTTCGGGTATATCCTCCTTAAAGACAGGTGTATATATGCAGTAATTGGCAAAGCCGTAGTCAAGCAATGCGGCGGCGTCTGTAAAACGCTCCTTTCCGCCGGTACTGCCAAGCACAACAGCCACCAGTGTAAGGCCGTCCCTTTGAGCCGTTGCGGAAATACAACTGCCTGCCTGTGAAGTTGTACCTGTTTTTAGTCCTGTTATACCCTTGTATGTTTTTAAAAGCTTATTTGTATTTACAATTTGCGTTTTTCCCCCACGCAGATTATCCATCCAAATAGATGTAAATTCAAAAATCTCCTTATGCTTAATAAGCTCCCTAGACATTACCGCAACATCATACGCAGAGGTTAAATGTCCCTCTTCGTCAAGGCCATTGCAGTTTTTAAATGTAGTTTCTTTCATTCCAAGGCTTTTAGCCTTTTCGTTCATTTTTTCAACAAAGGCGTCCTCACTTCCGGCAACCTCCTCTGCCAAGGCTACCGCCGCATCGTTTGCACTTGCAACAGCTGTAGCTTTTATGAGGTCATGCACGCTCATAACCTCCCCCTCCTCAAGCCATATATCAGAGCCGCCCATAGAGGCTGCGTGAGCACTTGCCGTAATGTTGTCTTTCATACTTATTTTGCCGTCCTCTATGGCCTCCATAACCAAAAGCATTGTCATTACCTTTGTTATAGAGGCGCAGGCTCTAACCTGGTGACAGTCCTTTTCAAAAAGCACCTTGCCCGTTTCTGCCTCCACCAAAATTGCCGAGGGTGCTGTAATTTCCTTAACAGAAACCGCACCGGCCTGCACAGCACAGGCGGACAGCATTAGCACCGCAAGAAATGCCGAAACTATTTTTTTGCCTATATTTCTCATATTTATCTGCCTTTCTGTTATAATTGCTATATTATTTTATGAATTATTTTTACAGGCTATACCTCTAACCGATATTATAGATGTCAATTATTTACTGCTGTTTGCAAAAACCTATTATGTGTCTCTCTGTGGATATTAATTAAAATTGAAAAAGCTAAGAATAACTGCTATAATTATAATATGTCTTAACTATAATGTGTATTTACCCCGCTGCAACAAAACAGCAGTACAAAGGGTAATGAAAGGTGTGTATATATGAACATTCTTGCTATAGGAGATGTTGTAGGCAAAATAGGCTGTACATTTTTACGCAGCAAGCTGCCAAGCCTTAAAAAGCTAAAGGGTGTGGATTTGGTTATTGCAAACGGAGAAAACTCATCTGACGGCAACGGAATTACCCCAACATCGGCTGACTTTCTTTTCTCAAGCGGTGTAGATGTAATAACCACCGGCAACCACTCCTTTAGGCGGAAAGAGTCGTACTCCTTTTACGATGACTGTGAATACCTTGTTCGTCCTGCTAACTTTCCAAACGGCACTACACCCGGCAGAGGAATGACAATAGTTGATATGGGCAGAATGCAGGTAGCGGTTATAAATATTATGGGTACTGCTTTTATGGAGCCGCTGGACTGTCCCTTTAAGACAGCCGACAGGCTTATTGAACAGGCAAAAAAAGAAAACGCCAAAATTATAATTGTAGATTTTCACGCCGAAGCAACAGGAGAAAAAAGAGCTCTGGGCTATTACCTGGACGGCCGAGTATCTGCCGTATTTGGCACGCACACGCATGTACAAACAGCCGATGCAGCCATATTGCCGCAGGGAACAGGCTACATTACAGACGCCGGAATGACAGGCCCCATTCACTCCGTACTGGGCGTTAAGCCTGAAATAATAATAAAAAAATTCACAGAAAAACTGCCGCAAAGGTTTGACCTTGCTGACGGCGACTGTAAGATGGACTGCGTACTTTTTAATATAGACGATAAAACAGGCAAAACTTTAAATATTGAGGCAATAGAAATCCTCTAGCTATTGAAAATATGTACATATTTGTGTTATAATTAGCAATATCTTTAATACATAGTGTATCAACCTAATTTTTTTGAAAGGAAGTAATATTATGAATGGTATTATTTTCAAAAATGCTGTAATTTCCGCAGCTAACAGTATTACAAAAGAAAAACAATCTGTAGATGATTTGAATATATTTCCTGTTCCGGACGGCGACACAGGTACAAATATGTCTATGACTATTAACGCCGCCGCTTCTGCACTGGCTGACACAGAGGATAACCCGAATATCAGTGAAGTAAGCAAGGCTGTTGCCTCTGCTATGCTGCGTGGTGCAAGAGGAAACTCCGGCGTTATACTTTCGCTGCTGTTCAGAGGACTTTCAAAGGGCTTTGACGGCAAAGAAACTATAGACACAGCAGACCTTGCAAAAGCATTTGATATGGCGGTAGAGGCGGCGTATGAAGCTGTTGCAAAGCCAACAGAGGGTACAATTTTAACCGTAGCCCGTTTAAGCGCCGTAAGAGCCAACCAGTGTGTAGAAGAGGATTTGACTGTTACTGAAGCGTGGGACGAAATTTGTAAGGCAGCTGAGGCGGCTTTGCAAACTACTCCGGATTTACTGCCTGTACTAAAGCGTGCCGGCGTTGTTGATTCCGGCGGCAAGGGCTTGTGCATTATACTAAACGGTATGCTGTCGGTAATAAGAGACGGTGTAATTGTTGAGTTTGAAAAGAAACAGCCTGTACTTAGCCTTACAAGCGACAACGGCTACGCAAATGCCGTTGCGGAGTTTGACGATGACATAAGGTTTACCTACTGCACAGAATTTATAGTGGGCAAGGATAAGTCGGGCAAAAAAATAAAAGGACTGCGTAATGCACTTGAGAAAATAGGCGACTGCGTAGTAGTTGTTGAGGACGATGAAATAATAAAGGTTCATGTTCACACCGACAAGCCGGGCGTTGCTTTACAGCACGGACTTGAATACGGTCAGCTGCTGACCGTAAAGGTAGAAAATATGAAGGAGCAGCACCGCCGTGCCGAGGAGGCTGCAGACGCTGCCAAGAGCAAAGAGGCTGAGGAAGAGCAAAACAAGCTTAATTCTGAATTTCAATTTGCCGAGCCTGCAGAAGAGGTTGGCTTTGTTGCCGTTGCCGCAGGCGAGGGCTTAAACAATCTGTTTATGGATCTTGGCTGCAGTAACATAGTAAACGGCGGACAAAGCATGAACCCAAGCACAGAGGATATTCAAAGGGCCGTAATGGCTACAGGAGCAAAAAATGTTTTTGTTCTGCCTAACAATAAGAATATTATTATGTCTGCACAACAGGTTATCCCTATAGTAGGCGACAGGAATGTTATTATACTGCCCACAAAAACCATACCTCAGGGTATAAGTGCTATGCTTTCATATGACCCTGACCTGTCAGTTGAGGGCAATAAGGAGATTATGACGTCGGCTGCAGCTGATGTGGCAACCGGTCAGGTTACCTTTGCGGCTCGTGACGCTGAATTTGGCCCTACTAAAATTAAAGAAAACGATATTATCGCTTTGGAGAACGGCAAGCTGACCATTACCGAAAGAACTCCTGAAAAGGCAGTACAAAAGCTGATAAAAAATATGGTATCAAGAGAAACAACCTTTATTACCATAATCTACGGCAAGGACACACCTGCACAGCAGGCCGAGGCTATACATGCTCAGCTAAAGGCTAAATTCCCTAATATTGATATTACCCTAATTAACGGCGGTCAGCCAATTTACTATTACATTGTATCTGTTGAATAAAACTTACACACCTTAATTTATCAGAAAAAGCACAAGCCACTGCAAAATGTTGTTGCGGTGGCTTGTGCTTTTTGTCTATCCCCTTTGTTTTTGCCGCAAAGGGTACTGCTCATAATTCAGCGTTATTATTCCAAGAATGCAACATTGGTATCTGTTGCAAGGTTGTCAAGACCGTAAAGAATTAAAGCTTCGTTAAAGCCTTCATTTTTAATAAAGTCAGAAACATTATACTTGTAATATCTTAAATCAACCATTAATATTTCGCCGTAGTTGTCGGTCAAAAACGGAACCATACAGTGCGCATAAGAATCCTTAATAACCAACAGCTTTTTATCCTGAGGAGCATTGCTGTTTTTTATTCTGGTTAAGGCATGGTTGCCGTCCAAAAATACAGGATACTTGTCATCCTCTGTTAGATGCTTTTTATAGAACATACTGCTACTTTTGGTAGTTGATGTATCCTCTGTAATTTCTACCGATACATCGCCTAAACGCACGCTTTGCCACAGCTCGATGTTTTCGCTCGGGTTAAGCCACAAGGCGCTTGTGGAATAGGTTGTACCGTAAAACTTGTCATATATTTCTATATAATACTCACCCTGCGTTGTAGCCTGCAGGCCCTTTGCCATACAGTATTCGTTATATGCCAAGAAAGCTCCCTTAGAAGTCCAGTGGTGGTCTGTTTTGTAATACAGCTGTGTGCCCTGTGCAGCCGCCTTTTTAAAGCTTTCTCTAAGGTCTACAAACTTCATACCGCCACGGGTATTATTAATAACCGCAAACAAGCTGTCGTCAAGATAATTTTTGTGAAGCAGCGGCAGTTTACTGTCCATTACATAACCGGTACTCGGCACAATCATAAGGGTAGCGTCAATATTATTTTCATTTACAAAGTCGGCAAAAACCTTAATATTCCTTTCAATATTGTTTTCCTTTTCAACAGGATCGTTTATAAGATAGCCGTCGCTGCCGCTGTAAACGCCGTTTGAGCCGTTCCTTCCGGTGTAAAGGTTATAGTAAGCGTTAGCTCCCACATAAAACTCTCTAAAAGGAATGTGGTCGGTAAGGTAGCCTTCTATGTCCTTTGTAAGCTGGCCGCTTGCAAGATTTTGCATTGACACCTGAGGAGCGTCTGCCAAATATCTTTTTTCATTTGAAGAATACTTTGCCTTTGGCAGCAGCAAAAACAGAACAGCCATACCGAATATAAAAACAATAAAAACTATGCTTATAATATATTGCGTAAAATGCTTATTTTCTTTTATGGTTTTCGGCATTATAAATCCCCCTTTCTCAGAGAATTAAAACCTGAAATACAGGAACGGATTGTACGAATTGCTTACAAGGGCTGCGGTACAAACAAGCAAGCCCAATGCAGTAACCGCCGTTTCAGGTATCCAGCACCAGTTGTAATTTTTGATTTTATCATAAAGCTTTGAGGCAAGAGGCGTAGAGGCAACCGCTGCGGCAATAAGCAGCGGCAGGAACTGCAGTACAGTAACCATAGCATCGTGGCTGAGCACACCGTTAGAAAAGTCAAACATACTTGCCAAAAATGCCCCAAGCTGGCCCATATCGTCAAAGTAGAACAGCACCCAACCGAATATTATAAGCACTATTGAATACAAGTGCTTTACCGCATTAGGCAGCTTTTCCAAAAAGCTTTTTAGGACAAACTTTTCAAGTAAAAGAATTACGCCAAAATAAAGTCCCCATAATATAAAGTTGTAGCTTGCACCGTGCCATAAGCCGGTTAAGCCCCATACTATAAGAATATTTATAATGCTTCTGAAAACGCCCTTACGGTTGCCGCCTAAAGGAATGTACACATAATCTCTAAACCATGTACTTAAAGAAATGTGCCATCTTCTCCAAAATTCTGTAATTGATTTTGAAATATACGGGTAATTAAAGTTCTTTAAAAATTCAAAGCCAAACATATTTCCTAAGCCGCACGCCATATCGGAATAGCCGCTGAAGTCAAAATAAATTTGAAATGAATAGGCGATGATACCAACCCAGTTGCCCAAGGCACCGTTAGCAGACATATCCGGTCTAAGGGTGTCCCACAAAAGTCCCATAGAGTTTGCCAAAAGCACCTTTTTGCCCAAACCTATCATAAATCTTTTTACACCCAGTGTGAACTGCTCTATATTCTCGTGGCGGCTGTCCAGCTGGTCGGCTACATCTCTGTATCTTACAATAGGGCCGGCTATAAGCTGTGGAAACAGCGACACATATGTACCAAACGACACAATATTTTTCTGTGCCGGCGTGTCCCCTCTGTAAACATCTATAGTGTATGACATTGTTTGGAATGTATAGAATGAAATACCTATAGGCAGTGGTATAGTAAAGTCCGGAATATTTAAAAACGGCAAAACATTCAGTGTGTCGGTAAGCATACCGGCATATTTAAAGAACGCCAGCACACCCAAATTTATTATAATTGCCGTAACCAAAAGTATTTTGGCTGTTCGCTTGTTTTCTCTGAATTTTTCAATGAAATATCCGTACACATAGTTTAAAACCGTGGAGAAAATCATTAAAAGTATAAAAACAGGCTCGCCCCAACCATAAAACACCAGATTTACCACAAGCAGCATTGCGTTTCTGAATTTGTGCGGCGTTATATAGTAAATAAGAAGCACCGCCGGTAAATACAAAAACATAAATATCAGGCTTGAAAAAACCATTAAACACTCCTCCAAAGGCAAAACAACAAGCGGGCTGAACACATAGTGCAAATACAGCCTATGTGACACAGCCCTGTTATTGTTTGCTAAAAGTATGATTTATAAATTTCGTTCATTTTATCTGCGTCGGCAGAGATAAAAAGTCTGACAAAAATGCCGTCTTTAACAACACTGCATTTTTTTACAACCTCATATTCATCAGGCAGGTATTCCTCACATTCCCTTAAAACAGCGTCGTAATGCTCTTGAAGTCTGTCACGAATTGTGTTTGCTTCACCCTCGTCCATCGCTTCAAAAATAACAACCTCGTCCTTAGAAATCGAGTCAGCCGCTACTATAGCACTGTAGTAGGCAACATATTTCTTTTCAATGCCGTATTCTGTAAACACCTGCTCCTCATTAAGCTGCTGCATTTGAGGCAGACTGCACTTTTTTTCTATTTCGCTGACAATTTTTTCAGGCTTTGAAACATATTGACTGCTTGAGTCTACATTCTTACCGCTGCTTTTACAGCTGCAAAGGCCTACGGCAAGAAATACAGCAAATACAATTACAACAGCCCTGTACATTAATTTCCCGTTCATATGTTTAATTTATCCGTTTAACGCCGCAGTATAGATTGACTCCATATCGGAAGCATTTGCAGAAACTATCATACTTACAAAGCTGCCGTTTGTCTTAACTGAACATTTGTCAACTATCTGCAGGTCTTCTGCACTATAGCTTGCACCCTGCTGCTTTTTGGAATTGTAACGGTTTTGCAGACAATCGGCAACTCTTTTGGCTGCGTCTGCGTTTACAGCCTCTACCAGCACAACCTCATCAATAGCACTTTTGCTGTACTCAGCTGCAAAGCTCTTAACATCCTCTGCCTTAATGCCGTAATACTTGTTAAGGTCGTCTACGGTGTCAATGCTTTTCATTTCGTTAGGGTATTTATTATCAATTTCTGTTACTACAGCTGTAAGGTCAACATTTTCCGCTGTACCGCCTGAGCCGCCACAGCCTGCCATTGCTGTTGCCATAATCATAGCCGCCATAATAACTGCTGCAATTTTTTTCATTTAATTTACCTCCAATAATATATATAAATATTTACTCCACTTCATTTTAATAAAAGTAGTCTAATATGTCAATGAATAAAGCAAAATTTAGACATAGCCCTACACTAATTTTTAACTTGATTTTCTATGAATTTTTGTTCTATTTAACCATTAAATATTAACCAGAAACGGTGCTGAATTTATATTTATTGTAAAATTCTTTTGTTTCATTAACACGGTAAACCGTACTTTTATGCTTTTCCAAAAGTGTGGCAACAGCGTACAAGTCCACCCATATTTCATTGTCACACTCCTTTTGGCTTTCGTCAAAAATAAGCTCCATACCTAAATGCAAATGGCTTGCGTCAATATTATTGGTATTTTCTGTAGTGCTGTAGCCTGTGCGTCCCACATAGCCTATTACCTCCCCTGCGTTTACCACTGCCCCCTCTTTTATGCTTGGATTAAACGGTCTGTTCTGTCTTAGGTGTGCATAGTAATAATATCGTTTTTTGTCAAGACTTCTTATCCCTATACGCCAGCCTCCGTACTGATTCCAGCCCATTATTTCAACTGTACCTGTTTCTATGGCAATTACGGGCGTGCCTGTTGCCGCCATAAGGTCGTGACCTAAATGTTTACGCTTGTAGCCGTAGCTTCTGCCTGTACCAAAATCGTCATAGTGCGAGTACGGAAAGCCCTTTGCTATTGGCGAAAACACACACAGCCCATAATCCTTTACCTTTGTAATTTTGCCGTTTTCGTCCTCGGCCTCGGTATTATACCAGCCTGTAAAGCCTCCCAAAACCGCATTGTACACCCTATAGTAATAGTCGTAATACTTCATATCCTTGGTTATATCCTTAATTTTATCACCGTTCTTCATCCTGCTTACAATCTGCTCCAAATCCTCCTCTTTGTACTGCTTAAAATCGCCGCCGTATTTTGCCCCTAAATATGCAAGCACCTGAACCCAGTCTATTTTCACCTTTTCATCGTTTTTGTGAGTGTTTATGTCGTACTCCAGGGCCTTTTCCAACGCACTGCAGCATACATTAAATTCGGCATATTTTATAAAATCCCTTTTATCGCCCTTAGAAACGCCGGTAAGCACCGGAAGCATTCCCAGTATAAGCACCAATATTAATATAACGCTTGTATATTTCTTTATTTTACCCATATTAATAATTCACCCGCCAAATTAATTATCCTGAAATATAATATGAAGTACCCTGCGTCTTTATGTTGCTATTGCCTGACAGATAAAAAAGTCATATAATTAAATATATAAAATGAAGTACGGTGATAAATATGAATAATATAAAAATGATATGCCCCATATGCGGCAAGCCATTGCTGTCTACAGGCAAGTCTTTTGTTTGTACAACGCACCACAGCTTTGACATTGCAAAGCAAGGCTATGTAAACCTTTTGCCTGTGCAAAACAAAAAATCCTTACATCCGGGTGATACTCGTGAAATGCTGAATGCAAGGCGTAATTTTCTTAACAGCGGCATTTATCTGCCTATTTGCAATGAGGTTGCCGAAAAAGCCTGTGAGCTTACCAAAAATCTTAAAAGCATCTCTATGGCAGACATAGGCTGCGGAGAGGGCTACTATACCACCGCTGTACGCAGTGCCGTAAATGCCCAAGACTGTATTGGCATTGATATATCAAAGGACGCTGTTAAAATGGCATGCAGCCGCAGTAAGGACATTGTATGGGCTGTAGCCACCGCAGGCTGTCTGCCTATTGAGGACGAAAGTATAGATATTATTACAGCTGTATTTTCCCTTATTTCAAAGGCTGAATTCAGCAGAATTTTAAAGCACGGCGGGTATATTATAGAAGTTACAGCCGGTAACAATCATTTAATAGAGCTAAAGGAAATTATTTACGACAGCGTATTCAGTCAGCACAAACAGCCTGCCTATATTGACGAAGATTTTACGGAAATCAGCCGCACAGAAAACAGCTTTACCTTTACCCTGAACAACAGTCAGCTAAAAGAGCTTCTTCTTATGACGCCTCACCTTTGGCGTATAAAAAGGGAAAACCGAGAAAAGCTTGACGACATACCACAGCTTACACTTACAGCCAACTATTGGCTGCGTGTTCTAAAACGGAAATAATAACATCTACATAACAGGAGCCTTTAATTTATGACAGATACAGCATTAGTTATAAACAAAATGATTGAGTATTACCAAAATGACGCTAAAAGAATTAATCATTTTTTAAAGGTATTCAGCTTTTGCAAGGCAATAGGCTGCGGAGAGAAGCTGGACGAAGAAACGCAGTACACAGTTGAGCTTAGTGGCATAGTGCACGACATAGGTATAAAAATAAGCGAGGAAAAATACGGCAGCAGTGCCGGTAAATACCAAGAGCTGGAAGGCCCTGCATTGGCAGAAAAGCTTTTGCGGCAGCTAAATGTTGAAAATAACATAATTGAAAGGGTTTGCTTTTTGGTAGGTCACCACCATACCTACAACGCAGTGGACGGTATTGACTATCAAATATTAATTGAAGCAGACTTTCTTGTGAATGCATATGAGGACAATTTAAGTAATTCTGCAATTTTAAATACTAAAAATAAAATATTTAAAACAAAAACGGGCACTAATATTTTAAAACAGCTGTATGGAATTTAATTCTACAATTTTTATAGGAATTGCTCCGCTTTGTGCATACAATATAATAATTAGTTTTTTGTTAAAAATGTTAATAGCAATTTAAACAAAATAGTTATATAATTATGTATATGATATATCAATAACGATGGAGTGAATATGTATGAGTTGTAATTCTATAGTTACTATAAGCAGAGAGTTTGGCAGCGGAGGCAGAGAAATAGGCATTGAACTGGCTAAAAGGCTGGGCGTAGATTTTTATGACAAGCAGCTTATTTCATTAGCAGCCAAGGAAAGCGGCATTGACCCCGCCCTGTTTGAGCGTATTGACGAGCATGCCGCCAACAGCTTATTATACAGTCTTTCAATGGGTATGTTTAACTTTGGTCAAACAGGCTTTTCACCGAGGGACCAAATCTCAGTAAATGACCAGCTGTACCTTTTACAACATAAAATTATTAAGCAGCTTGCCGAAAAGCCATGCGTAATTGTAGGCAGATGTGCCGACTATATTCTTCGTGACAAGCCGAACTGCATAAATGTTTTTATACACGCAGATATTGACTACAGAATGGAAAGAGCAAAAAAAGTTCATAATATTCCTGAAAGCAAAGTAGAAGCAGTGGTAAGAAAAACCGACAAAACCAGGTCTAACTACTACCAGTTTTACACCGAGCATAAATGGGGACTTGCAAGCAACTACCACCTGTGCATAAACAGCGGCAAAATGTCAGAGGACAGAATTGTAGACGTACTGTGCAATTACACCCTAGCCTATGAGCAAGAGGAGCACAAAGCTAAGGAGGAAGAATAAGTGCCGCCTTATTGTTTTGCAGCAGCTGCGTATTTTAAATATTCAGTATTTTAAAATAAGAATAAAAGCATATTAATCGGTTTCACACTATGCATAATTGCAGCCATTTGCCAGTCCCCCGAATTTACTCAAATTCAGGGGATTAGCTTTTTTACAGCTACATATATTTTACAACAACAATTTAATATGGTATAATTTTCGGTATTATAAGCTTTGGCATATATTTTTAAAAATTCAGCAAGCCCTATGAGAACGGAGGTTTTTTGTGAACGATAAAGCGATAACAGCAAACGGCAAAAGCTACGGTATTATTAAGCTCTTGGGCAAAGGGAAGGGCGGCTACTCGTATCTTGCAAGCCGTGATAACACCTTGGTAGTTGCAAAAAAAATTCACCACGAGCCGTGCAGCTACTATAGCTTTGGCAACAAAATTGAAGCAGAAATAAACGACTACAAAAAGCTAAAGGAAATCGGTATAAGAATGCCGGTTATGTTCGATGTTGATATTGAAAATGAAATAATAATTAAGGAATACATTGACGGCAAAACCATATATGATTTGGTGCTTGAAAACGGTGTTACAGCTGAGCATTTTCAGCAAATAGAGGCTATGTGCAGTCTGCTGTATAAGGCAGACACCAACATTGACTACTTCCCTACAAATTTTGTAGTACAAAATAATATACTCTATTACATAGACTACGAATGCAACAAGTATATGGATGAGTGGAGCTTTGAAAACTGGGGCATTAAATACTGGTCACAAACTCCGGAATTTTTGAAATATGTACGGGAGCATAAATAAATTTTTAGATAGGTAGGAAAACAAATGCCATTATTTTTTGAAGAAAATGACATAACAAAGGTAAGCTGTGACTGCATTATTATATCTGCCGATGTAAGCCTAAAGCCTACAGGCGGTATGAGCACCGCCGTATACAACGCAGTAAAGGAGCCGAAAAAGCTGGCAAAGGAATGTGAACGCATTGGCTTTTGCGGCGGCTGTGAGTGTGTTACAACCAATTCTCACGGTTTAAACAGCCCATACATTATACACTCTGTTGCACCTATATTTGCAGATTCTAAAAATCGTGCAGAAGAGTACCTTGCGCTGTGCTACAAAAACGCCATAGGCACAGCCGGCTACAAGGGTTTTGAGAGCGTTGCCGTACCGTTAATAGGAACAGGTAAAAAAGGCTTTTCAAAAGAAATGTCACTGCGTTTAGCTGTAGACGCCGCTCAAAATTACCTAAACAAATTTGATATGAACATTACAATAGTTGTTCACCATAAGGCTTCGTTTCAGCCTGACCGCAAATTAACAGAAGATGTAACTGATTACATTAATAAAAACTATACTCAACAGAGAGCCTTTTGCTGTACCGACAGCTTCACATATACCGACACTCTTACACAAGCAGTAACATTTGCAGGCGTTCCTGCAGAAGGTGAAGTAAAAAAAGCAGACTCCGAAGCAGCTGAAACAGAAGCAGTGGATTTTCCTGTAATCTTAAAATCAGCAATTAAAAACAGCACCGTAAAACAAAACAAGCTGTACCGAAGGGCAAATATTGAGAAAAATGCCTTTGCAAGGTTAAAAAACAACAGCGGTAAACAACCAACAAAGGAGGCTGTACTGGCATTGACCGCAGCCTTGGAAATGACCGTACAGCAAGCCGACAAATTTTTAACAGACTGCCGTTATCCGACAGACAACAGCAGTAAACAGTATGTTATCCTGAAATATTTCTTAGGAAAAGGCATATACAATGTAAATATTATAAACCAAATGCTTTTTTACTTTAATGAAGAACAGCTTGGTGCATTAATTTAAAACAAAATTAAATTCTGATTATATAGCTTATTTTTAGCAGTACGCTTATATAAAAATTTTAGGCAGTCCATACCATAAAAGGTGTGGGCTGTTTTGTATATTTATTCTTTTGCTGACAATACTAACCGTGAAGGATTTTTATTATGCTTTAGTTAGTAAAATTAAAAACCGCCACAACTACTGGCTTAAAGCTTTAAAAAATATTAAAACGGAGGCAGCACAATGAACGATAAAGACAAGGATATGGAATACAACTACGGCAGTGATGCTGACGAAGCAGAAGTAACGGCAAAAAAGAAAAAGTACACAAAGAGCTTTTATATAATTTTTGCCCTATGCTTATGCGCAATAGGTGTGGCAGGCTTTTACACCTATTCAGATGTTGCTGATTATATGAACAAAGCAAAAAATCCAAGCATTACACAAACCGCCAGTGAACCGCAAAACAAGCAGGCAGAGGCAAAGGTAGACGGTGTAACTAAAAGCACTCAGCCGACAGACTCCCCTACCCAACCTACAGAAAAAGAAACAGAACAACCAACAGAGCCGGCTACACAGCAGGCCGCCACAGTAAGCCCTGTAGGGGATAATCCCGAGGTTATACAGGGGTATTCAGCCGACAAGCTGGTTTATTTTGAAACACTTAAGGACTGGCGTGTTCACACAGGCACAGACTACAGTGCAGACAAAAACAGCGAAGTTTACTCCATGGCAGACGGTACGGTTACTTCGGTATTTTCAGGTGATTTGTACGGCGACGGGATTCAACTGGAATTTAGCGACGGCATTACCGCCAACTACCTTGGCGTAAAGCCTGCCGACAATATTAAGGCAGGCACGCAGGTGTCTGCCGGAGAAGCCATAGGCAGTGCAAACGGCGTTCCGTGCGAACAAAATCTTAAAAATCACATTCATGTTGAGCTAAAGAAAGACGGCCGTTATATAAACCCGGAAACCTTTCTAAATACCAAGGATAATTCCTAACAATGTGTATATATAAAATTATTTTGCATACACTGTAACAGAAAGCCCTCGCATCGTTTTAGGGGCAGAAAAAGGCAATGCTTTTACACCTAGCTGTAGAAGCATTGCCTTTAAACTTTACATAAATACGCTCGTATTTTGCTAATTTAAGAAAGGAATTAAATGGGACATGCAATTTAATCGCCTTTATAATTATGATATTTTTTCCTAAATGTCATTACTGCACCCAGCGTAAAAACAAATATGCACACGCAGGCACCTGTAATGGTATTTAACATATTAACAGCGTCCTTTGTAAATCCATAAAACATAGCCAATGCAGAGCGCTGTAAGGACAAAAGAGAAACAGCGGCGTCTGCACAGGAGATATTTCTTATTGCCGATAAAAGCGGTGAATTCTTCTTAATCGCTTTAAGAGCATTGGCAACAGACAATACAACCTTGTAAACAGTATAAACAGCAATAGCTATCATAGCTATTTTGTAGCTCCGTCTAACAGCGTCGTAATTCAGATAGTAATAAACTATAAACACCAACAAAAAGCTAAGGAAAATAAGCATTATTCCCACTACACGCATTATACGCATTTCAGGAATTTTCTCATTCTTCACATTGTTTTTATACTCACTCGACACAGAAACAAACCGCATTACAAACAAAATTGTATAGTAAATAAACATTGCCGCAAACCATTGTGAGCCATATATAAGTCCCAATGCTCCGTTATACAGTGCATAACAGAAATCAAAAATCAAGCTGCCTGTAGTTATGTAAAACGCTCGTTTCCTGTCATTGTGTATAATAGTATTTGTTATTTTGTTTTCCTCTAGCTTTTCAACTACCTTGTTTTTTATCTTCATAAGCAATACATAATTTCACAACAAATTTTACTTTATTTATTAACAAATATATTTTGTAAAATTATAACATTTAGCCACAAAATAGTCTACTGCTTATTAAAGCATTATCCTTCTTATTTTAATCATCGAGGCAGTTTAATAAATGCTGCAGCCGCAGAAAAATTTCTGCCCGCCGTTAAAGCAGCCCATACTCTTACTTTTTTAAGAATTTGCAAAAAACAGCACATAATTCACATATAACATAGCATAGACAAATTAAAAATATTATTGTCAGCCATAATGATACCGTAAACGTTCTTGAAAACAGATTTATAAGCAATGTATCTCCTGTTAAACTCAAAGAATTTACAGTTTTTGCATTATCAATAATCATATTTATATAATGCGAAATATCAAAAATATTGTCATTTGGTATGTACTTTGAAGGAATGAAAATGCTGAAATCGCAGATACTGAACACAACTAAAAGCAGAACAGGTATTCCGACAAAAACAAGCACAAGCATAGCATATTTTACAGGTATACTTTTAAGTGATTTGTTAAAATAGTTTGTTTTAAGATTCTCTTTTATTTTGCAAAAAAGCTTTTTGCTAAGCCTATACCACAACTTCAATGCAATAATGCTAAATCCGATAAATATTGCAAGGTATAAAATATGTTCAAATGACGAGAGCGTTTGGTTTTTATCATTCAGATTAACCGAATAATACTGCGGCAAATCCATTTGCTCAACAATTGCTCCCGTATATACCGAGTTATCGTAAACAATCATATCAACCGTTCTGTCACCATATTTTTCAGCTGTTGTGTACGGAATATACACTCTTTGCTTGCTGTCTGATGATAGTTTATTTATAAAGCCTTCGTTTTCACATATTACACCGCAGATTGTGTATTGGCCGCCGTTAATATTAATCTTTTTGCCGGCAGCGTCTGTTGTAAAGTATAGCTTGAGAGCAAGCTGACTGCCGATTACTGCAACCTTGTCCTTGTTTTTTATGTTTTGTGCTGAAATATTTTTTCCGTTAATTTTCGCTTTATAAACGGTAAACCAATTTTCATTTACAAATACAGGTGTAACGGCTTCCTCCTTTTCAATTGTTTCTTCCCCCTCGGAACAAAATGCTATACCATCATTGGAAATTCGGTTAAACAGCCATTCCATTTTAGAAATTGTCTTCGGACTTGCCCCTGAATTTTTATTGTAATTTAATTGGGTAACATCAGGCAATTGTCCTTTTGCATTTTCAATAATTATAATATTCGCAATAAAAACGCTCACCGTCAGCAACAGCAGTAACAGAAACGAAACAATTTTTCTTTTGCTCACACTGTTTCCTCCTCAATAT